>ERZ1048068.2101-NODE-2101-length-14441-cov-33.435006_pt1 | contig 14441 bp, 8 predicted proteins | sample MGYA00383098_ERZ1048068 | MGnify/ENA primary metagenome ERZ1048068 (study PRJEB29581, sample SAMEA5548368) | metagenome | biome: marine; feature: coastal; material: water | depth 1 m | study: Short-term variability in the microbial, nano- and picoplankton... | reverse complement strand
AGCATTTTGTTAAGAAACCTCCTTGTGGAACATCGATGAGATTCCTATTTTTGTTAAAAAGACACCTCAATAATAATGGAGCATTTTATAGTTTCTGCACGCAAATATCGCCCTCAAAATTTTGAGGACGTAGTTGGGCAACAAGCCATTACGAACACATTAGAAAATGCGATAAAAAACAATCATCTAGCACAAGCACTCTTGTTTACAGGCCCACGTGGAGTTGGAAAAACATCCTGTGCTAGAATCTTAGCAAAAAAAATCAATCAACAAGGTGAAAAAATCTCTGATGAAGAAGATTTTGCATTCAATATTTTTGAACTGGATGCAGCCTCTAATAATTCTGTAGATGATATTAGAAGCTTAACGGAGCAAGTTCGTATTCCTCCTCAAACAGGAACCTACAAAGTATATATCATCGATGAAGTTCATATGTTGTCGCAAGCAGCTTTTAATGCATTTTTAAAAACCCTAGAAGAACCTCCTGCTCATGCTATTTTTATTCTGGCAACAACAGAAAAACATAAAATTATTCCAACCATTCTATCTCGTTGTCAAATTTTTGATTTTAAACGAATTGGAGTAATAGATGCAAAAAATTATCTAAAAACTATTTGTGATAAAGAAGGTATCACTGCAGAAGATGACGCTCTTCATATTATCGCTCAAAAAGCAGATGGTGCAATGCGTGACGCTCTCTCAATTTTTGATAGAGTGGTCAGTTTCTCAGGAACTAATTTAACTCGAGAAGCAGTTACCGAGAATCTAAATGTATTGGACTATGAAACCTATTTCAATATAACAGATCTAGTGCTAGAAAACAAAATTCCACAAGTACTAAATGCTTTTAATTCTATATTGAGCAAAGGGTTTGAAGGACATCATTTTATCAATGGGCTGGCAAGTCATTTTAGAGACTTGTTAGTTGCTAAAGATAAAGAAACCTTAGCCTTATTAGAAGTTGGAGATGCTGCAAAAAAGAAATATTTGGCACAGGCTACAAAAGCTAATACTGCTTTTTTAATGCAAGCCATAAAAAAATCGAATGATTGCGATTTGAATTACAGAGCGAGTAAAAATCAACGATTGTTGGTTGAATTAACATTAATGCAAATTGCCTCTATCACTTTTGATGGAGAAAAAAAAAAGCCAGCTAATTATATAATCCCTGCTACTTTTTTCCAAGCACTTTCTCCGGCAACGAAAGTCGTTTCAAAACCCATAGAGAAAAAAATAATAACATCCCCTCCAAAAGAAGTGATCGTTCGAAAACCTAGGTTGGAGAAAGCAACTCGTACATCTACAGAAAGACGAACCTCTTCTCTATCTTTAAAAAGTATTCATCTAAAAAAGGAAGATCAAAAAACTGCCGTTGAAGTAAATTATGACAACCATCCAAAAGAAGAATTTACAGAAAAATCACTTCAACAACACTGGAAAGATTATACCGACTTATTAAATAAAAAAGGAGAGAGAAGTATGGCTTCCATAATTGGTGCAGGCATACCTCAATTAAAAGATCAATTTAAAATTTCATATACTGTTCCTAACAAATTAATGGCAGATCAATTTAGAAAAGGAAAACCCAAGCTTTTGAAATTTTTAAGAGAAAAATTAAATAATTATGGAATTGAGATTCAATTGACTCTAAATGAAGCCGTGGAGAAAAAATTTGCATACACCCCACAAGAAAAATATCATAAGTTAAAAGAGATGAATCCTCTTTTAGAAAAATTACGTCAAACGTTTGAATTAGATCTATAAAATATATTTTATATACCCATAAAATTTAAACAGCAGCTGCTTGGTAGTCTCCTAGTTTAAAACTTTTCCTAAATAAAATAATTTAATATTCTCTTTTGCATGATTATTCTTTTCAAATTCAGGCAATAAATAAATACCCTGTTTATTTTCTATGAATAAAGGAATGGATTTTTCTTCTTTAGAGAATTTTTCTAATAGCGACTTGTACTCTTTTTGATCAACAATATTGACTTCGTTAATTGTTGGATTTTCTCGATACGCTTCACTTAAATTGATATAATCATCATAAGGTGTAAAAAAAGATTCTCGCTCTCTGCTAGAGGCTTCTATAATCTCTTTTGAAGAGGCCATCTTGTAAGCTCCTTGTTCACCAAAATCCTCAGAATACTTATTTAAAGTATGCATATTTACTTGATCACTTCCTGTCAATGCAATTAAATATCCAACATCATTTAATTCTATATTATTCGTCAATTCATCGTCATATACATCTACTTTAAAAGCTTCTAACTGTAAATTTAGTGCCTCTTGAATGAAATTTTTATTAGAATCTATTAAAATAACTCTTTTGCCTTTTTCTTTTAAGAACAAAGCAATCAACCTCACCGCTTTGGAAGCTCCAACTAGTAAAATAGCGTCTGATTTTTTAAGAAAAACACCCACTATTTTAGCAAAAAATCGAGCGGTAGTAGCATTTAATAATACCGTTCCTAAAACAACCATAAAGACCAAAGGTGTAATATATTCCGCCCCTTCTACTCCTTGTTTTATTAATTTACTCCCAAATAAAGAAGCAATTCCAGCAGCTACAATTCCACGTGGTCCCACCCAACTAATAAATAGCTTTTCATTCAATTTTAGATTTGAATGAAAGGTACTGGCAAAAACCGCTATGGGTCTTACTACAAAAACAACGACAACAAAAAGAACCCCTGTTTTCCATGTATACAGAAGAAATAAATCTTCAATATTAATATTTGCTGATAGTAAAATAAATAAAATAGAAATTAATAGAACACTTAAAGATTCTTTAAAATAAAGTAACTCTTTTAAATTTGCTAAGTTGCTATTTCCCAAGACCATTCCCATAACAACCACCGCCAATAAACCAGATTCATGAGCGAAAATATCTGACAAGACAAAAACCAATAAGACCGCTGACAAAGCAACAACATTTAGTAAATAATGCGGAATTAATTTTTTGTTAATCGAAAAAGCGAGTGCGTGTGCAAAAGTGAAACCGAAAGTAGTTCCGAACAATAAAATTTTACTAAACTCAATCAAGGCTGTTTTTGTAAAGGCTCCTCCTCCTCCAACACTTATAAACTCAAAAACTAAAACAGCTACCAATGCACCAATAGGATCAATCAAAATTCCCTCCCATTTTAACACCGTAGAAATGTCTTTTTTTAATGGAATATTTCTTAAGATTGGGGTAATTACAGTAGGCCCTGTTACAATAATTAAACCTGAGAACAGAAAAGAAATTTCCCATCCTAATTCAAAAATATAATGTGCCACTACTCCTGCACCAAAAAAAGTAATTGCAGAACCCAAAGTGATTAATTTTGTGATTACAGGCCCAACATTCTTTATTTCACTTCTTTTAAGAGTCAAACCTCCTTCAAAAAGAATGATACTTATGGCTAAGGAAACAAAATAGTACAGACCATCTCCAGGAAAAAGGCCTTTTTCTCCATTCCAAATAGGCTCTATCCATTTACCTCCGTCATCACTTAAAAATTCAGCAGCAATTGGACCCACTAACAAACCAATCAATAACAAAGGTAAAATTGCCGGTATTTTAAACTTCCATGCAACCCATTGAGCTACGATTCCCAAAATAATAATTCCAGCTAATTCTAACATTTTTTATAATTTCATTTATTCATGTAAATTTAAGAATGTTTACGTATGATAAAAATAAAAACATTGTTTTTTATTTTGTGTAGCATCAACTTTCTTGTGAAATTGACTCAATTTTCAATTTTTTTTGTAAAAATTTGATCAATGATGCATAGAAATGATATGAACTACAAACACAAAATCTACTATTTTTGATGTTCTGTTATCCGAAGGTGAATCCAGTTGTAAACAAGAAATTAAAATATCAATATTAGAGATTCACTCAAGACACACAACAGATTTCACCCAAAAGAAAGAAGGAAATTTTGAATCTATTTTAAATTTTTGAGAATATACAAATAGCATCCAGTTTTAGCAGACGGTTTTATTTGATTGGAAAAAATGAAGAAAAAATTAGAAATGTTTTCATAAATGAATTAATTTTATTCTTTTAAATGACAACGAATATTATTAAAAAGCTTCACAAAAGAGCCTTTTATCAGTGGGTCACGAACGCTTGTATACTATTAAAAAAATAAAAGGCTTTGCTTATTTGGCAATGTGTACACAAAAAACAATATAATTACTATGCTAGGATTACAATTTGAAACAGAAACCTCTTGGGCAGAGATTGCAAAAGATGACCTACAACAAATTTTAACTGACCATGCATTTCTGGAACAGAAAGCCGCTTCCAACGCAGTTTCCATAATCATTAATTATTCTGAAGAAACAGCACTGGTAAAAGAAATGAGTTCTATCGCAATCGAAGAAATGCAACACTTTAAAATGGTACATCTGTTAATGGTGAAACGAGGATTCGTTTTGGGAAGAGAACAAAAAAATGACTACGCTATTCGATTACAGAAATTCTTTAACAAAACAAAAAATAGAACTGAAGCACTGATACAGCGACTGCTAGTTGCTGCTTTGATAGAAGCAAGAAGCTGTGAACGCTTTAAAGTATTTTCAGAAAATATGGAAGATGAAGAGTTGTCTAAATTCTACACTAATTTAATGATCTCTGAAGCAAATCACTATACTGTTTTTTTAAAGTTTGCACGCCAATACCAAGATAGAGAAATCGTTGACCAAAAGTGGAATGCCTTACTTGCTTTTGAAGCAGAAATGATGAAAGAGCGCGGAAAGATGGCTAAAATACATGGCTAGATACTTCGTCTTCACCAATTATTTAATTAGAACTGAATTTAAAAGATGTTTTCCAAAGAAGAAGCTGTAAGATTACGTAAAGATTTCTGGACGAGTTTTGGGAAATCATTCCCAAGGAAATGGATATTATACAACACAAAAATAAAAGGATGTTCTTTTAAGTTTGTTGCAGACAGAAAAGAAGCACTCGTAAGTTTAGATCTCGAACATCCAGACGAATTAGTGAACCTTCTCTACTATGACCAATTACTTTCTTTAAGAACATTAATACAAATTGAACTTCCAAAGATTATTTTTAATGAGGATTATGAATTAAAAAATGGAAAAAAAATTCACAGAATATATATCCCTTTTGAAGGTAATTTTAGTATTTATAATAAAAATACTTGGAGAGACTGCTTCGAGTTTTTTAAACACACAATGACGAAGTTCGAAGATTTCTACCATGAATATGAAGATGTAATAAAAAACATATAAATATGAATTACACTCCTACTGTTTGAAAAGTAAAAACGATATTTGAACTAAATTAACCGCTGTATATTTGTAATATGATTAAAAATGATACTATTATTGCTTTAGCAACACCCTCTGGTGTTGGAGCAATTTCTGTAATAAGGCTTTCTGGTGAAAAAGCCATCGATATTGTAGCGGACTTTTTCAATCCAATTAAAAAAGGAAAGTCATTAAAAAATCAAAAATCACACACCATTCATCTAGGACATATTGTAAATAATGAGATTATTTTAGATGAAGTGTTAGTGAGTGTTTTTAAAAATCCAACATCTTACACAGGGGAAAATGTCGTAGAAATATCATGTCATGGATCTTCCTACATTCAACAAGAAATCATCCAATTATTTTTAAAAAATGGTTGTAGAATGGCAGATAATGGAGAATTTACAATGCGTGCATTTCTAAATGGAAAAATGGATTTATCTCAGGCAGAAGCAGTAGCAGATGTTATTGCATCTAATTCTGCCGCTAGTCATCAAATGGCCATTCAACAAATGCGAGGTGGTATTACAAATACCTTAAAAGAACTAAGAGGTCAATTATTAGATTTTGCAGCGCTCATTGAATTAGAGCTTGATTTTTCTGGAGAAGATGTTGAGTTTGCAGACAGGACAAAGTTCAAAGACTTGGTAACGAAAATCACATTGGTCTTAAAACAGCTGATTGATTCTTTTTCGTTTGGAAATGCGATGAAAAATGGAATTCCTGTTGCCATTATAGGAGAGCCGAATGTAGGGAAATCTACGCTATTAAACTCACTTTTAAATGAGGAAAAGGCCATTGTTTCAGATATCGCAGGAACCACAAGAGACGCCATTGAAGATGAAATTATTATTGATGGAGTTGCTTTTCGATTTATAGACACTGCAGGGATCAGAGAAACCAAAGACATCATTGAAAGTATTGGTATTAAAAAAGCCTATGAAAAAGCAGAGAATGCTCAATTGATACTCTTCTTAATAGATGCAAATAAATACAAACGCTCTAAGCATGCCTTTTTATTAGAAATAGAAAATATCATCACTCGCTTTCCAAATAAAAGAGTACTCATTATTGCCAATAAAATAGATACTCTTTCCAACACCGATATTCACTTACTTCAGGAAGAAATTGATCATTTAATACTATTGTCAGCAAGAAATACATCAGGAATAGAAGTTTTAAAAGCAGAATTAACCTCTCTTGTCAATATTGGAGCCCTAAGTAATAATGAGACCATCGTTACAAATTCGCGCCATTTCGAAGCTTTGAATAAAGCCTTAACAGCTATTCTTTCGGTACAAGAAGGAATCGATTTACAAATTTCAACTGATTTATTTTCTATTGATATTCGAGAATGTTTGCGTCATTTAGGAAATATCACAGGAGAATATGACCTAGATAAAGACATCTTAGGACATATTTTTTCTAACTTTTGTATTGGAAAGTAAAAATTAATTGTGCTTATTTCTAAAAAGAATACATTTTCAAATTTAATCGTTTTTATAGACCTCTTCATCAAAAATTTTGAAGTTGAAAAGTTATTTATTACTAACTTTTTAAAAAAATAGTATTTTTACGAAAAAAAAATGAAAAATCCCCTAACAATGATAGCGCTAGCTATCATATTTAATGTCAATGCCCAAAAATATAATTTTAGAACTACCGGTAACGAAAATGAATTTGGTGTAGGAGAATACAATACAGCTTCTGGACTCAGTGCTTTAGCAAATATCATAGAAGCAAAATATAATTCTGCATTTGGAAATACTTCTTTAAATCAGAATAAAACAGGAAATAATAATACCGCATCTGGGTTTGCATCTCTATTAAACAATATTGAAGGAAGTAATAATTCTGCATTTGGATTTAAGGCTTTACATTCAAACGAGTCAGGAAATTATAATACTGCTTGTGGATACCAAGCTTTATATAACACAAAAGGAAATAGCAATACCGGAGTAGGTTATGACGCCCGAACAAGTATAATTGAGGCAACAAATCAAACAGTAATTGGGTATAATGCAGTAGGTCGAGCAGATAACTCTGTAACGCTTGGTAATCCAGAAGTAACTGCAGTATATATGGGAGAAGATTCTGGAGCTACTGTGCATGCTAAAAAATTAAATATTGACAACACAGAGATTACTGCTGAGGAGCTAAAGCTGTTAAAAGGTGGTACATTATCATCTGTGACAAAAAATAATAATACTGGATTTAGACTGTCTTCTCATTCAGATACTAATTACGGAGATGTAGGGGACAAAGCAGTTGATTTAAGTTATTCAGATACTAAAAATGCTACATATGGGGCTACTGGAAGTTATTCTTTAGCCTCGGGATACCAAACAACAGCCAGCGGAAGTAATTCTTTAGCTTCGGGATACCAAACAACAGCAAGTGGAACATACTCAACAGCAATGGGATTCTATGCAACGGCAAGTGGGTACATCTCAACAGCAATAGGTAAGGCAACAGCAAGTGATTATGGTTCATTTGCAATGGGCCAGCACAACAAAGCGCTTTCCACACTTACCGAAGGTGGAGATAGAACTACTTATTCTGTAAACAATACTGCCTTTGTGATTGGAAATGGAACGGGTACCAATAATAAGTCTGATGCCTTTAAAGTGATGTTTAACGGAGATGCTACAATTGGTAATAATTTAAATGTTAATGGGGAATTAAGAATTAAGGGAGAGTTATTTCCTATTGAAAAGATAAACAAATTAGACAAATTAGATGGTGGCATATTGTCATCAGTAACAGAAAATAATAATACTGGATTTAGACTGTCTTCTCATTCAGATACTAATTACGGAGATATAGGATCCAAAGCAGTTGATTTAAGTTATTCAGGTTCAGAAAATTCTAAATATGGGGCTACTGGAAGTAATTCCTTAGCTTCGGGATACCAAACAACAGCAAGTGGAGACTACTCAACAGCAATGGGAAATAATACAAAAGCAGAGGCAATGAACTCTATAGCAATGGGAAATAATACAACAGCAAGTGCGTTCAACTCTATGGCAATGGGAACAAACTCAACAGCAAGTGCGTTCAACTCTATGGCAATGGGAACAAGCTCAACAGCAAGTGCAGCTTACTCTATGGCAATGGGATTGAATACAATAGCAAGTGGAACATACTCAACAGCAATGGGAGTCGCAACACAAACAAGTGGGAGAAACTCAACAGCAATGGGAAATCATACAACAGCAAGTGATTATGGTTCTTTTGTAATAGGGCAATATAACGATGCACTTTCATCAGTCACCTCAGGTGGTAGTGCAACAGCTTACAATACCAATAATATTGCATTTGTCATTGGAAATGGAACTCCATCTGCAAAATCTGATGCCTTTAAAGTAAAGTTTAATGGAGATGCAACAATTGGTAATAATTTAAGTATTGGTGGAAAACTCATTATTAATGAAAAGGAAATTACTTTTGAGAAGATGGACAAATTAGACAAATTAGATGGTGGCATATTGTCATCAGTAACAGAAAATAATAATACTGGATTTAGACTGTCTTCTCATTCAGATACTAATTACGGAGATATAGGGAACAAAGCAGTTGATTTAAGTTATTCAGATACTAAAAATGCTACACCTCGTGGGGCCTCTGCAGATTATTCTTTAGCCACCGGATTGAATACAACAGCAAGTGGAAAAAACTCAACAGCAATGGGAATGAATACAACAGCAAGTGATTACGGTTCATTTGTAATAGGACAATACAATGATGCACTTTCATCAATTACCTCAGGTGGTAGTGCAACAGATTACAATGCCGATAATACTGCATTTGTTATTGGAAATGGTACCTCAAATGCAAAATCTGATGCCTTTAAAGTAAAGTTTAATGGGAACACAACAGTTAGTAATAACTTAACGGTAAGTGGTGATGTTGTAATTTCATCCGATGCAAGATTAAAAGCCAACATTGTGTCCCTGGGTTCCACACTTTCCAAACTATTACTAATTGACGGAAAAACCTACACCATGAAAAAAAACAACAAACAAAAAATAGGGGTATTGGCTCAAGACATTCAAAAGGTATTTCCTGAACTTGTGAGTAAAGATGAAAACGAAATGTTGGCCGTAAACTATCAAGGATTGGTTCCTGTACTGATCAATGCGTTGAAAGAACAACATACAAAAATTGCAAGATTAGAGCATTTGATAAACAAATTAATAGCAGATAAATAATTCATGTTCGTTTATCAAGGAATTTAAACTGTATAAATTTCCACTTCAACATTGGTTTGAAAGGTATAGGCTTTGATCGGTTTATAAGAATTGATTGCTCTGTTTTTAAGAAGATCGTATTTTCATGACAATGGTAGAGCCCTTCCTAAGATTAAGATTTCTACTAAATTTGACAAAGACGATAAAATAACCAATGAAAGTTTGGAGATCTTTGTAATTAAAAATATCTAGTAGTGGTTTTATTCACCAGCATTCTATTGCTTTGATATTAACCATATCATAAAATAGTAAAAATCATCTCTTTCATACCTGGTGTTTCTTAAAGCCCATCACCATCGATGTAGTAATCTTAAAAACCTACTATTAAAGGGGTATCAAAATTTGTGATAAAACTCAATAGCTAAGCTTTTATAGTTGTAATTTAAAAGTATTATATTTGATATGAAAAAGGCTAAAAAAAATTACTATGAAAAAAACACCTGCAATTATAGCATTAGTTATGTTATTTAATATCAATGCTCAAAATTTTAGAACTAATGGTAGCGATATTGGGTTTGGATCAGGAACTTATAATACTGCAACTGGAAATTATTCTCTAAACAATCACACCACAGGAATAGGAAATACCGCATCGGGTATTTATACTTTATATAACAACACTTCAGGAAATTCCAATACTACATTTGGAAGTTATTCTTCAGCTTTCAATACCACAGGAAGTTCTAATACTGCTTCTGGTTACTACGCTTTACATACAAATTCTATAGGGAGCCATAATACAGCTATGGGACGTGAAGCTTTATATTATAACTCAACAGGAAATTCCAATACCGCATCGGGTAGTTACACTTTATATTACAATTCTACGGGGTCTAACAATACCGCTGTTGGGAATAATGTTTTAAAACACAATACCTCAGGAGATTATAATAACGCATCGGGCAGTCATGCTTTGCATCTTAACTCTACTGGGACTTTTAATACTGCCTCTGGTAGTTATGCTTTGTACAATACTTCTACAGGATCTCTTAATACTGCTTTTGGTGGTTGGTCATTGGGAAATAATACCACAGGATCTAATAATACTGCCTTAGGAACATATGCACAGGGAAGTTCAGATAATGCAACAAATCAAACAGTAATTGGATATGGAGCAATAGGTCAATCAGATCACTCCGTAACACTGGGTAATTCAGAGGTAACCGCAGTGTATATGGGACAAAACTCAAGTGCAACTGTATACGCAGCAGGATTAAGAACAGCCTCTAATGCTATACTCACATTGTCTGGAGATGATGCAACCTTTGCAGATGACATCACAGTTAATGGCGATGTAATCATTTCCTCTGATGCTAGGCTAAAAACCAACATTGTATCATTAGGAACTACCCTAGCAAAACTACTGTTAATAGATGGAAAGTCCTATACAATGAAAAAAAACGGTAAACAAAAAATAGGGGTATTGGCCCAAGACATTCAAAAGGTATTTCCCGAACTCGTGAGCAAAGATGAAAACGAAATGTTGGCCGTAAACTATCAAGGGTTGGTTCCCATACTAATCAATGCAATTAAAGAACAAAATGGAAAAATTTCAAAATTAGAACATTTGGTCAAAAAATTAATAACAGATAGATAATTCAAATTCATTTATTTAGGAACTCGGGCTTTATAAATTTCAACCTCAGCATTCGTTTGAAGGGTATACATTGTATTCGGTTTGATAAGAATTGAGTGCCCTTTTTGTAAGAAAAGCGTATTTTCATTTTCTGTTACCGTTGCCGACCCCTCTATGACAATTAGAATTTCTGCAGAATTTGACACAGAACGATGAATGCCCGATGAACCTAGGGCAATCTTAGTTATTTCAAAATCTTTAGCACTAGTTTGATACACAAACTCTCCATTGTCTTGGTATTGATTTCCACACAGAATAGTAGGAATTGTCTCTTCAAATCTGGTGTTTTTTAAAAGCTCTTCAACATCGATATGTTTGCTGGTTAACCCACCTCTTAAAACATTGTCAGAATTGGCCATTAATTCCATATTTTTTCCTTCTAAATAGGCATGAGGAATCCCTGCGTCTTGAAAAATTGCCTCTCCTTTTGATAATTGTAAAATGTTAAAAAAGAAAATTGAGAAGATGCCTTTATCTATATTTTGAGCATCTTTATGCACCAAGGATTTCGCTGCCCAATATGCTGGTGAAGATTTTTCTAATTTATTCGCTACAAATTTTGGATAAATTCTATCCATCAAAGGCTTAAGTATGTTATTTACCTCCTCTTGCGAAAACTCCATCACTTTCTTATACAAACCTAAATAACCTTTTTCTAAAAAAGTATTGAGTAAAAAATATAATTCCTTTGTCTCCTGTAGGTTTGTAATTAGTTTGGTACGTTCTAAAAAACCATGCAATAACCAAAAATCACTCAATGCCACCATTATTTCTGGTTTGTGGTTTTTATCTTTGTAGTTTCTATGCTTTGCCGCTAATGGAATCCCTTTTTTATTTTCAAATTCATAGCCCTTCTCAGCAGCTTCTATGGTTGGATGTACTTGTATGGAAAGCATTTTATGTACATCGAGAACTTTAAAAAGATAAGGTAGTTTTCCAAATTTATTAGCCACATATGCCCCAAGATTTTCAATTAAATTTTGATTTAAAAAAATATGTAAAGGAATGTTTTTTTGGTGCGCTTTAACCATTGAAGGAGCTTTCGCATGAGCACCTAACCAGTATTCTGCATAGGAAATATTGGTAGAGTTCGTTTCCGATAGTAAATTTGGAATAAAACTTTTTCCACCCCAATCATAATGTTGAACCACCCCTTCTATTCGAAAAATATTTTTTGTGTTGTTCTCTAAACCTTCCATATTTAAAATCTATATATTTTATTTACAGTTTTATAATACTAAATGATGCCTTGTCAACATTTTGAACCGGTAATTTACAAGTACCATTTAAACACAGGTAAATATAGGCTCAACTGCTATAAAATCTTAAAAAGATAAAGATATTTATTTTTTATGAAGGAAAAGTTTAAAGCATAAAAAAACGCTCAAAATAAATTTTGAGCGTTTTAGTTAGATAAATATACTTGTTATTACTGCTTGATAAATTTAGCAGTACCAACAGCATTATCAATACTATACTTAATTAAGTACATTCCTGTAGCTAAATTAGAAACATCAATAGACTCGCTATTTTTGTTAATCTCTAAGCTCATGACTTGTTTCCCTAGTATATTATATATGGCTGCACTATTAATTGTTTTTTGTGCAGAAATAGTTAATCTACTTGAAGCAGGATTTGGATACATTGAAATATTTAGCAATGCATTGTCGATTGTGCTTGCTGTAGACTCTTTGTATAGATAGATATTGTCTAGATAGAAAGAAAGATTTCCTGTCGTAGTTGCACCTGTACCAAGTTCATATTTGAGTTGATCAAGATTACCTCCACTTTCTACAAAACCTGTAAAATCAGATAAAGGAATATCTAAACTAGTCCATGCACCATTTTCTAAGGCACTATCAACACCAATTTCAAAAGTTCCTCCTGCAGCTTGTGTATTAATAAGTACTATTTTTAAAGCTGAAATTTCAGAAGAATACACATCCAAATGTATCATAGTCATACCAGCAAGATCAACTCCTGAAAAAGCATTTCCTTGATAATTCAATTGAGAATACCCAAGTATTTTATTTCCATCGATATCAATTTCTGAAAACTGAGTAGCTTGACCCCAATTTGGATACGGATCAAAACTTTCTGGACCAGTATAAGAATCACTGTAAATAGACATTACATCTGTTGCAGCAGCTGTTGGTGCTGCAGGTGAACTTGATGGGGTGGCAGCTGGTTCCTTGTAAAAATAAATATTATCTAAGTATACATCAGAACGAACTGCTGTATCTGCTGTTGCACCATCTGCTGCAAACTGACCATCAAACTTTAATTGTACAACATTTCCATAAGTTAATCCTGTAAAATCACTCAAAGCGATGTCTACACTATTCCATGCTCCTGAAGTAACGGGTACAGTGACTAAGAACTCTGCTCCACCTACAATTGGAGTAACCTTAATAGTTCTTACACTTGCATCTGCAACCCAAATATCAATATGTAATTTCTCCATTGTTGAAATATCTGTTGATGTTACGTCTGTTCCTTGATAATTAAAGTTAGAATATACCATAACGTTATTACCATCTCCTGGATCATAGACAGTGTTTACCGTACCTGCTTGACCCCAACCTGGGTTATGATTCGTTGTAATGTCTGTATAGGCATCACTATAGATAGATACTACATTTGCTGCTGCTGCTGTTGGTGCTGCAGGCGAATCTGTTGGTCCTGAAATTGGTGCTGGTATTTCAGAACCTTGGTCTGCTGTAATATCATCAAAATGAGCTTCCAAAACTTCGGTTGCTGGATCAATAAAAGCTCCATTAGCATCTGGGTTTGTGAAAATAACAAATTCTCCATATTCTCCTGTAGCATCAGAAAAAGTAAAGGTTAATGTTTCCCAACCTGTTCCTCCATGAGACTCACTGGTCGCTAACTCTATATCTGCTTGATTGTCCTGTCCTGCTTGGATTTTTCCTTTGAAATAAGACGCAGTCGTAGAATATATTTTAACAGATACTGTCTTAGTAGATGTTAAATCTATGTAGTGTGTCTGTGGTCTAAAAAAGACACCTTTCCAAACATCTCCTCCAGCAGTAGTAGTAACTGTTCTCACTTTATTAGAAGCATCGGTTGGGTCATCTACTACAGCATTGGTAGCAGTTAAACCTCCTCCAAAACCACCGTAAACATCAGCAGTAGCAGTGTTTGTTAGGTTTGTGAAATCTTGAAGATTTACTGTGGTTGATGAACTACTATTTTTCACAACAGATAAATCATCCCAGTATGTTATCGCTCCTTTATACGTTCTTAATTCAAAATAA
>ERZ1048068.2100-NODE-2100-length-14450-cov-5.592358_pt1 | contig 14450 bp, 14 predicted proteins | sample MGYA00383098_ERZ1048068 | MGnify/ENA primary metagenome ERZ1048068 (study PRJEB29581, sample SAMEA5548368) | metagenome | biome: marine; feature: coastal; material: water | depth 1 m | study: Short-term variability in the microbial, nano- and picoplankton... | reverse complement strand
CTTTGTAAAACTCTTCAACTTCTTCCCAGTCTTTCCATTGTGTACTATCTAAAGGGTTGCACATACGACATTTAAGGTTACATAAGTTGTTGATCTTAATTTCTATTGTAGGAAATTCAAATGGCATAGTATAGTCGTCTGCTAAACTGTCTAATGCATTAGGATATAAGTTAATACGTGAGTCAGGAAAACTATTTCTTATGTGTCGTTGTCTTAAACTTTCTACACCTTGTGCTTCTAAATCAAAGCAAGGTATGCACACATCTGGTATTTTGTTGTTGAGTACTTGTTGTCTTACATCACGCATGGCATGGTTGTTCCATGCTTGCTCCAGGGTTTCATTCTGTATCCAGCCAATAGGTTGACTGCGACAGCAAACTTTGATAGCGCCATCTTCTCTTGTTGCAAGTCCTGTAAAAGGATGCATACAAAATGTTTTACTTGAGTTTGAGTTTTTTGACAATTTTGTTTCCCAAAATGTTGTTGGAATATTCGTTTGGATGGTATCCATCGGGATTAAAGTATTTTTTAAATTTAGTTTCCATTAATTCTTGCTGCTTTCTTATTTCCCAAATGTAATTTACCAAAGACTTGTGCGCTGTGTCAAAATCTATACAACCTCCCCAGCCGCTATCCCACAAGTCGTGTTGTTTATACTTTTGATTAGTAACCAAAGAACTTACACTGCTTATTAATATATTTTCGTTTGGCAAAGACACTAAAGATTGACAGCCTCCTATTAAGTACACATTTTTATAATCCTTTAGATACTGATATGTGCTATTTAATAATATTTTATGAGCAAAGTTTAAATCTCTTGGGGTTTTTATTCCATCCATAGCAAACTGATAATGTTTTAGACTAGAGCTAAGGTCTCTTAATGGGTCAGTTACAAAAAATAAAACAATATCATACTCTTTATAATATTTTTCAAAGTTTATAATAGATTCTTTGTTACTAAATGCCCAAAAGTTATCAACAGTTGCATATTTTTGTAATATTTTTTGATAACCTATATTTACCGGTGTATGTTTTCCGTCCACTATATCCCAGACACCGGCACTCCAACTATCACCTATACTAAGTATACGCATTATCCAAGCCCCATTTTCTTTCTCGGCACCAAAAACATTCTCCGCATTCGTTTACATCTTCTCCGTAACGATAATTGGTGTAGTCTATTCCTTCAAACTCGCCTTCACAACTGCGTGTAAGTCTTAACAGTTCGTGCAAGTTGTTATCTAAATACTGTTTCATTACCCAATCTTTGGCACAATCAACAAAAGGATGATGAACATTTACATCATGTATTACTTTGTGCTTGTTATAACCGGGAATGTTCCTATCTTCTAATTCACCTTCTAGTGTTACAGGTGGGTTAAGTGTAACACCTGCATACCATGCATCTAGTTTTTGCTTGTGTGCAATGTACTCATTGTGTGCTCTAAGTATAATCCTGTTTCCTGGTTTGCTATCTCCATACTCGTCTGTAATATAGTCGGTAGATGGCTCTTCCATTTCTGGAGGTACAAAGTTTTTATGTACCACAAAATCGTTGCTAAAGTTTTTCTTAAACCACTCCATTACTCTATCTGCATAAAATTCTTGCCAAGGTCTGGTTTTCCACATCCGGATTTGATATACAAAATGTATTTGTGCTGCACTTTGTTTGCAAATCATCCAAGCAAGCAATGCACTATCGGCACCACCACTTATGCTTATTCCTATTTTTTGATACCTTGAATCAACATCAATCATACTGTACTTATTGCTATATAAATACTTTATGCAATATATTGGTGTATGTAACTTAATAGACTGGAACAACCTTGTAGAAGGTTTAGATATTGATGCAGGTTATAACAGCAGTGCACATTTACCGGACGTTCCTCCAGTACAAAATATGTTTGATAATCTTAAAAACTCTGGTTACAATATGAACAGTATTGAATGGCTAAACTATTATCCAGATAAGGATTATGATTCTAAAGTCACACAACTGTTTGAAACTTATGTTGGTGTAAATCACATTCGTAGTTGGATAAGTTGTGTAAGACCTGGCAAAACAGCGCCATGGCATTGGGACTGGCATGCCGATGATGCTGACTTACCTTTTGAAGATGTTATTAGATATACTGCAAACATCAGCAAATGGCAACCAGGACAGGCGTTTTTTGTAAAAGATAGTATTTCCTACAATGATGAAATAGGAAGCGTGTATCAATGGAATCATTATACTGACTATCACGCAGGTGTAAACGCCAGTATGATTCCTAAGTTCCAGTACAACTATGTGGGGTTAAGATGAAATATATAGGAAACTGTAATAGTGTTCATTGGACACAACTTCTAGTACAACTTATGCATACGCCGCCTGCAAAAAGAGGACCCGGACATCACCAAGCAGACCATCCAAACGCAAACGGAATGCACAAACAGTGGAATGATGCTGGATATGTTCTTACCGATGCTGGAGGCACAGTAGGCTGGGATATGTATTTAAGTGGTAAAAACTTTTCACATAATATAGTAGATGCAGTATGTGACTGGATTGGTATAGAAAACATTAGTACATGGATCAGTGCTATACATCCTGGTGAATATGCACCATTGCATTATGATTTTCAGGACGACGAAACAGTGTTTGATCAACCAAATGTAGAAAGATATCATATACACATCACTAAGAGTGTGCCAGGACATGCATTTTTTGTAGGCAGTCAGTGTGCATATGGTTATGCAGCAGGAGATGTGTATCAATGGGGTAGTTGGAGAGACTATCACGCTGGTGTAAATGCTGGATTACAAAAAAAGTTTACAATGAACATTATAGGAAAACGCCATGATTAGAGGTATAGGCGGTTCGCCATACATTGATATGAGTGCATGGGTAAATCTTGACGAGTTTGATAGACTGCAACCTGAAATATATAGAGGTTTTGCCGAAGGCAGGATGTATGCCAAGGAAGGCACATGGATGAAACCTGGATTTGATCCAAAGTATATGAGTTATACATTAAACTGGAAGCCTATATTTGCTGCATTGGATGAATACCTAGCACTACCCGACGATGATCCTGTAAAAATTGGTGGTTGGGACTTGTATACCAACATTAAGGATCATGAAACAAGAAACAAATTCACAAGATATTTAAAAATGGCAATAGGTGCGTATGATCCTTACATATATTACTTTCTATGGGAAGAAGGTAGTTGGGACGACAGAACTGCAAAACGTAATCTAGCACCAGAAGCAGAATTTTTTCCTAATGTTGTGAAATGGGTTGAAAGTTTACAAGGAGAAGTGTTCGAACATTTAGGAAGAGTCATGTTTTTCCACAGAGAGCATGACGGTATTCCTTTTGAGCACAGAGATTTAGACGGAAACAACGGAATACAAGATTATAGTGACCATAGAAATGAATTCATACACATTAGACCCAATACACGAGCACCATTTTACATTTGGGATCCTGAAACACAACGCAAAGTTTACATCAACAGTCGTGCAGCATTTTGGAATGACCAAGATTGGCATGGCGGCGACAGACTGATGCAACAAAGTTATGGTATGCGCATTGATGGTGTATTTACAGAAAAGTTTAGAAACCGTACAGGTATAGGGTTACTAGATCACTATTAATTCCAGCGCACCTCAACAGTAGGAATATAGTTTGTGCCCATTAGTGCAGCGTCTACAACTTCCAATAACTGTTTTTCTGTTGTGTAAGGTTCATGGCTGCGTTCTTTTTTCTCAAAAACATTGCCTAGTTTAAGCAATATACTTTGTGGCATAACATACTCGTTGCTATATCCTGCTAAATGTCGTTGTACACACTCGTTGTGCACTTTTTCTAAATACAGTTTTTGTCCTATGTATTCGCTTTGCTCTCTTGACCTATTATAGTAGGAACCGTTACTGTCTACAATAATACGCATAGGAAGTTCAGTTACTAGACTGCCAAAGCTAATTATCTTTTTTGGAATATTGGTTTGCTGTTTTTCAAATATGTCATATACTTGATACAAAGCATCGCCTTGAAAATAATTAATGTTTGCTAGATTTATAAACACATCATAGTCTTGTACTATATATTCGAGATTGCTTTCAGGAAATGTCAAATCAAATCCTGTACTTCTACTAATACATGCAACCTCATGCTGAGAAGCAATATGGCCAAATACAACTCTGCCTACATCACTAGTAGCACCTGTCATTAATATTTTCATACTGTACTTATAGACTAAATATCAATATGATTACAAACACGATTTATAGTGTAAGTAACAGCGAGATAGAATACTTGCAAACAATATGTGAAAGAGATACACATAGGCTTACACTTAACGAACCCACAGGCGACTTCTTTTATGACAGATGGAATGTAAAAGATGAATATTTAGGAACTCCAGTAGCAACTCTATTGGATAAAATACCTTTTTGCGGCGAAGCAAGAATAATTAAACAGGAATCAGGCACTTGTTATTTTGCACATAGTGATATAGACGACAGATATCATGTAAACATATCTGGAGATTGTGCTGCATTAATAGACATAGGCAGCAACATCAACTATTTCCTTCATCCGGATGGTAAAGTGTATCTAATGGATGCAGGAAAAACACACAGTGCTGCTAACTTTGGTGAACATACAAGGTTTCAACTTGTAGTTAGAATGTTGCTTCGCAAGAATTCTTTGCTAGATGTAGAAAAAGTGCTAATTACACCTGGCGGAACAAATCCTAGATTTACATTTGACAAAGTAATGTCGCCTTGGCTCAATTGGGCAAATAAAAAAAGTATAATTAATAACTTCAAGCAAACACAAAGAGGTGTTACATTTGAAGTAGAACGCTATTATATGGATGAATTGAAATCAATTATACCCAAGGAGTTTGGATTTCGTTTGAATAATCTTTACGCCATTGAATCATAGCAGATCTACAATCGTCCCACCAGTATTCTTCTAACTGTTTGTAAAATTCTTTTGTGTTTACTCGCCAAAAATATTGAAACTCGTTGCGATAATCTATTTCAACAGGATCTTCTAGTATACCTACACTTCGCAACAATGGACAATAAAATCTGTGCACATGCTGCTGTGTTGCAATAGGACTATCATTACTGCTAATATACAAATCTTTGTCAAGTCCGGCCCATTCCATGCACACAGGCAATAACATTTGTGGCGCAGGACCTTGGTGTGTTTTAATTTGATTTCGTGTATGCAGTCTGTTGTTTGGACTTATGCCAGTCAATAAACAAGTTCGTGCTCCAATGCGATATGCATCGCCTAATGGTGTTTCTTCTAAACTATGACACGCAACACTGCCCATTGCAATATCATTCCAGTATAATATCCATACACTGCTTTCGTCTAAATGATTAAAACTTTCTGCCATTACTGTAGGATTAGCATTATTTTCAAATCCTCGTTTGGCTGCCTCTGCATAAAAGTCGTTCAAATCCATTATAGGGTTATACTTTTTAACACTATACATATATTTCTTTTGCCTTTTTGATGAAGTCTGCTGGGTAGCTATCTGCAAAGCTATCCAGTGCTAGTTTTCCTAATACTGCAAACGAAATAGGCTTATGTATATCTAATCCTTCTACATTTACCATAGGCATTAACTGTGCAAGTCTGTCTTCGCTTATATGAGATAGACAATCTGCAATACATATTTCTTGCTCGCTATCTTCATAGCAGAAAAAGTGATTTATGCTTTTTAGTTTTCCGTCTACTACAAAATAACTGCTTGGATGTAAACTGTATTTCCAAATGCCTTGCGCTCTATATGCTTGTAAAATGTCTAGCATTTGTTCTTGCCAGTCATCTAGTATATTATCAAAGTCTTGTGTACATCCTGTTTGTTCCCAAAAGTCTACACCTTGTATATACCAGCACATTTTTTTGTTTTTCAAGTCAACATTTGCTAGTTTAGGAACTACTTGTGGATTATTGTTTAACATTATGTTGCTAAATTTAAGATCTCTTTTCCATTTTTCCTGCATTAGGTTAGGATCTACTACTTTATTCATGCCTTTGTGGTATGCTGGGTCATTCCAATAGTGCTGACAAAATACTGTTTTGTCTGCATTTATTAGACTAGTATAAATCAAGTTATTTCTACAACGTCCCTTGCCTGGTACATTGTTGTAATACAACATATAATCCATATTGTTATTATACTAAATTCTTTTTTTAATGTCAAGTGTAAACTGGCATATACCTTGTATTACCATTAACAGTAATTTCTAACCATTCGCTTGGAGTTGCTGCACTTGTAGGTGTGTTTCCTGTTTCGCCTACAACTGTGAGATCTTTTAGTTTTGCAGTGGTTTGACCATTTGCATCAATTACTAATCCATCTACTATTTCACCGTCGTAGTCGCACATTTTAACAACAAATTCACCTGGCATAACATCGCTGCTCAGTTCTGCATCTTCTGGTATTCTGAAACCTACACTGCCAGCAATGTCAAAGTCATAGTCTTCAATAGTTGTACTATCAAAAGGCTCAATAGCAGTTCTACCGCCAAAACCAATACTACTTAAATCGTCGCCTGCACTTACAGGTAACGGACTATCAACTGTGCCCATTTGTTTTTTAATAACAATAGCTTGATCAAATTTGTGTAATCTTCCAGTTAGAGGTAGACTGTTAATTAATAGTCCGTGTCCGTCGACAGGCTGATCAATTATAACATTATGGCTAATTCTTACACCCTCGGTCTCAATTAAACTTGCATCTAATGTGCCTGTGACTATTGTTGCAAGGTCGGCTCTTTTTGTTTGTTGATTAAGAACACTATTTCCTTCGAAATCAATTATGCTACATTTAATTTGACTTGTTGTAGGATCAATTATAACGTCATTAGCATTGTTCAAAAAGCGTCCAGTTACATCTCCTGTCAAGTTACCTACAAAACTTGCAGTAACAGTGTCTGCTGTAATATCGACAGCGTCTATATTGCGATCACTACTAATGACTTGAACACCGTCTGCGTCAGTAACAGTGCCGATTACTGTTCCTGAAAAATATGGAGCGGTAATACCTGTATTAAAAGTACCTGTGTTGGGTTCAAATACAGTTTCACCGTTTGATGAGTTAATAATGTCACCTGCTAATTGTCCGTTTAATGTACCATTAATTGTATCTGTTACAACATCAACAATTATATCCCCGCTACTGCTTAAAACGTTTCCAACAACATCGGAGATCACTCGGACATTTTCTGCATCAAGAATTAAGCCACCTTCTGTGTTGAATATACTACCTACAAAGTTACCATGAAAAGTATTTGTTGTTGCATCTACCATTACACTACCAGTGGAACTTAACACATTGCCCATGGTATTGCCTAATAATCTATTTGAAGAACTATCAAATAACAAAGAGCCATCGTTGTTGTATAAATTTCCTACAAAATCACCAGTGAATGTGTTTGTTACAAAATCATAAGAAATTTGATTCTCTTGATTGTATAAATTTCCTTTTAATAATCCGTGTAATGTTTTTCCTTCTGCGTCAACAAGTATCGAACCATCAGTTGCATATAGACTACCTACAAAACTAGATCTAAAAGCGTCTGCAACATTATCATATACAGTATTTCCTTCGTTATCTAGTAAATTACCTGCAAATGTTTTTGATGTAGTGTTAATAATTACAACACCGTCGTTATCAACAACGTTGCCTCCTACTATGTCTCCATATAGTTCACCAGTTACATCACCAGTAAGATTACCTATTACACTGCCAGATAATATTCCATTTAAATTGCCGGTTACATCTCCGGTTATATTACCAATTACATTTCCATAATGAGTACCAGTTGTATTGCCAGTAACATTACCGGTTAGATCACCTGTTACATCTCCAGTAACATTGCCTGATAAATTACCTACAGTGTTTCCATAATGAGTACCATTTGTATTACCAGTAACATCACCAGTTAGATTACCTGTTAAATCCCCAGTAACATCTCCTGACAAATTGCCCACAGTGTTTCCATAATGTACACCTGTTGTATTACCTGTAACGTCACCTTCAAGATTACCAGTAACATTACCAGTTAGATCACCAGTTACATCCCCAGTAACATCGCCGAACAGTGGCCCAAATATTCTTCCTGTTACTTCGTCAACAACGACAACACCATTTTCATCTAAAACATTACCCTGAAAATTTCCTTTATGAAGTTTTGTTTCATTGTTTACAAGTTCTGTGCCATCTTTTGCTCTAATATTTCCTCTAAAGTTACCAAAGAATGTTCTTGCTGCTTGATTGTATGCTACACCGCCTATGTCATCAAGAAAATTACCGCTAAATGAGTTTGTAGTAGTATTGTATGCAATATTGCCATTTGCATCTTCGATGTTTGCACTCAATTTTGCTAACACTGTGTTTGTATCTTTGTCGACTAGTATTGTACCATTTGATCCAACTAGATTTGCAGTAACCCTGCTGGTATATGAATCAACGACCATACTACTGTCTTCCCCGACAATATTAATCCTATACGATGCACCTTCTGAAAAACTCATAGAAATCTCCTTATAACATATTTATCATAACATAAATATTGACAACCGACTTTGTTTAAAGTATAATACAAATATGCATGACATAATCTATATTTCTGATAAAAAAGATACACAGTACCAGCGTTTAAAGGAAAATTTTCCGTTAATCAAGATTGCTAGTGATATCGAAACGGCAAAACGCATTTGTCTAACCAAATTTTATTGGGTAGTGTTTGATGACATTGTAGTTGACTGTGACTTTCTGTTTGATTATACACCGGATGATCATAGTAACGATTATGTTCATGTATTCTTAAATGGTGAGCAGTATGATGGAATAGCATTGGTTCCAAAACATAGAAATATAACTCAGCACGAATTAGATTATAGATTTTTTGTAAATCGAAAAGAAGTAAATGTTCTAGCAAGCAATCCTAAGCAATATGATTTATATAATATAGAAAATTATAATGATTATCTTTGTGCAATAGAAAATACTAGTACAGATATGTTTTGGATGAGCAGTGCTAATATACAACCCGTTAAAGATTTAATTGAAAGTTTTTACATTTCTCATCACGAATCTCAATTAAGAAAACAGAATCATGCATTTGCAACAGAATTTGAAAAATACAATGGGCTATTTCTTTGCAGCAAACATAAAAAACTTTCACCTAAAGAAATAGAGTATAGATTTTTAGTTAACAGCATTGAACACAAGCAAGTTGGAAGTACTAAAGTTACATATGATATATTTGTTGTAGAAAATTACAGTGATTATTTGTATGCCCTTGAAAACAGCAAAACAGAAATGTTTTGGGGTAACAGTGTTAACATAAAAGCAAATATACCCGAACTATATTTTGAACACGATAATGTATTTGACAGAACACACAATCACAACTTTTTGCACTGTGGTGACAAGCGCAATGGTGTATTTTTGTTTAGTAAACATACACCTGTAACTAAAAAGGAAATCGAACATAGGTTTTTAGTTAATGCCAAAGAATGGGATATAGAAGCAAGTGATTCGGTAGATTACGATGTGTTTGAAATTGATTCATATGACGAATACATTCATGCACTAGACAATTCAAAAACAGAAATGTTTTGGATGAGTAGTAAAAATATATTGGCAACAATGCCTAACATATATTTTACACACGACAATGAATATGATAGAAAACAAAATCACGCATTTATACACAGGGTGCAAGGCAAAGATTTATATAACGGACTATTCCTTTGCAGCAAGCATTGTTCTCTAACACAACGTGAAGTTGAACACAGATTTATTGTAAATGCAAAACATTGGGATATTGTTGGTAGTGTTCCAGTAGAGTATGATCATTTCTATATTGAAACATATGATGATTATCTGTATGCACTTGAAAACAGTAATACTGAAATGTTTTGGGCAGACTCGCATAATATAAAAAGCATTATACCTGATTTATATTTTACACATGACAACGAGTTTGATAGAACGCATAATCACAACTTTTTGCACTGTGGTGACAAGAGAAATGGATTGTTTTTGTGTAGCAAACATACACCTGCTACTGAAAAGGAAATTGAACATAGATTCTTAGTCAATGCCAAGGAATGGGATATTGAAGCAAGTGGTCCTGTTGATTATGATCATTTCTATATTGAAACATATGATGATTACTTGTATGCACTTGAAAACAGTAATACTGAAATGTTTTGGGCAGATTCGCATAATATAAGATCTAGTATTCCTGATTTGTATTTCACACATGATAATACTTTTGATAGAACACACAATCACAACTTCTTGCATTGTGGTGACAAACGCAATGGCGTGTTTTTATTAAGCAAACATATTCCGATATCTAAAAAGGAAATTGAACATAGATTCTTAGTCAATGCCAAAGAATGGGATATTGAAGCAAGTGGTCCTGTAGAATATCCTGTATATGAAATAGACAATTATGATCAATATCTTGCTGCTCTCGAAAACAGCAAAACAGAAATGTTTTGGATGAGCAGTGCTAACATAGATGCAACTATACCAGACTTGTATTTTACCCATGATAATACTTTTGATAGACAACAAAACCATGCATTTGTACATCGTGTAGACGGACGAACGTTATACAATGGATTATTTTTATGTAGCAAGCACAGACCCTTGACACAGCGTGAAGTTGAACACAGACACATTGTCAATAGAAAAGAATGGAGTATAGTAGGCAGTGGGCCGAAACAATATGATATTTTTACAATCGACAGTTACAATGATTATCTTAATGCATATGACAACAGTAGCACAGAAATGTTTTGGGCAACCAGCAACAATATAAAAGTTTCAAGTGATTTTAAATTTGATATTTATTTTAGTCATGATAATTCCTATGACAGACAAATTAATCATACATTTATTCATAGTGTAAATGGAGAAGAACTTAACAATGGTGTTTTCTTATTAAGCAAACATAGACCACTTACACAAAAAGAAGTTGATCACAAGTTTATCTTGAATGCCAAGCAGTGGGATACAGTTGCAAGTGGGCCTTGTACATATGATGTTGTTTATCCTAAAACATACAAGGATTATCTTAATGCACTTAAAACAAGTAAAACAGAAATGTTTTGGATAGTGCCTGATTATGTAAATCCTACAACTAGATTCAAGTTTGATACTTATTTTTCTCATGATAAAAAATATGATAGAGAAACAAACCATGCATATCTAAATGGCAAATACCACGACGGTATTGTATTGTGTAGTAAATATGCAAAGTTTAGTAACAGAGAGTTTGATTACAAATTTATTGCTAACAAAAAAGAAGTTGATATTGTAATCAGTACTCCTAATCCTTATGATATTGTTTTTATTAGTTATCAAGAACCAAACGCAGATGAAAATTATCAACGTATTGTAAAACGGTTTCCGCACATCAAACGCATACACGGAGTCAAAGGTATTCATCAAGCACACATTGAAGCAGCAAAACTTTGTAATACCGATATGTTTTGGATTGTAGACGGTGATGCAATTATTGTTGATGATTTTGAGTTTAATTACCAAGTTGCACGTTGGGATAAAGAAACTGTGCATGTATGGCGAAGTCAGAATCCTATCAATGATATGGTATACGGATACGGCGGTGTTAAATTATTTCCTACAGACTTGACTATTAATATGGATACAAGCAAGCCGGATATGACAACTAGTATTAGTAGCAAGTTTAGAGCTGTACACGATATTAGTAACATTACTGCATTTAATACAGGTGAGTTTGAAACTTGGAAAAGTGCCTTTAGAGAATGTTGTAAATTGAGTAGTAAAGTCATTGATAGGCAGATTGACGACGAAACACAAAAGCGTCTCAAAATTTGGCAAACAGTTGGAAAAACCAGGCAGTACGGAGAGTATGCTCTTGCAGGTGCTAAATTAGGAGCAGAATACGGTAGTGCAAACCAAGGTAATATTGATGCACTTAAAATGATTAATGATTTTGAATGGCTAGAGGAGCAGTTCAATGAAACTATGGAGTTACGGTGATAGTCATGCAGCAGGTCATGAACTAGGAACTGAGTACAGCAAAGATTTAGGCGTAGATTTTTTCAAAAAGTTTGGATTTAATAATAGAGATCATGCAAGAGATACATTATCTCTTGCAGATTATAAAAGCATAATTAAAAAGAGTTGGTATAAAGAAATCAACAACCAGTGCTCGCCCGAATTAAGTTATGCTGGCATTTTAGCAAAGTTAATTGGCGCTACATTAGAATCTAGAGCAAAGCCTGGATCTAGTAATAGTTTTTCTATGCTTAAAATGTATGAAGACAAAGAACAGTGGAACTCCGATGATATTGTATTATTCTCTGTTGTAACACCTCTACGTTACATTCCGGCCGATAATATAAAATCTATGGATCATCAAGTGCATTGGCTTCCAGATAAAGCAGCTAAAATAATGTACAAATGGGGGCCACACAATATTTGTTTTAATCTACAAACACACGGATATATGACAATGTCTAAAGTAATGCATCAAAATATGTATACCTTGCAAACAGTATCGGATGACATATCAGTAAACGGATTTACTCCTAAATTTGATATAGAAATTTCTTTTGCTAAATACGTTGAAGAAAATTTTGCTACAGACAACTACCGTTATCCGGGCGGGCACCTACACGAAGACTGCCATGTTGCTTATGCTAACTATCTCCACGAGGCAATATGGAAGAACTAAATCTACAAAGAGTTGTAATTGAAATCTTTGGCGGATGCAATTACACTTGTAAGATGTGTCCGCAAACGTTTCCCGGACGTGAAAAACATTTCTTGCGCACCATGTCACTTGACCGATTTGAAAACATACTAGATCAAATTACACCCAAATACGGTACCCCTCTTATAAACCTAGAAGGGTCTGGTGAGCCTACAATGAATAGAAACTTGCCAAAATACATCGAAGCATGTACACGTAGGGGATTATGCAGTTATATCTACAGCAACGGCAGTAATTTCACAGGCGACCTTATGCGTGATAGTATTGATGCAGGACTAAGTTTGTTTCGTTTCAGTGTTATAGGATATAATAGAGAATTATATGCTCATTGGATGAATGCCAACAACTGGGACATGATATATCAATATGCTTGCGATACTAGAGACTACATTGCTAAAACATCGAGCAAGTGTAAGTTAGAAAGTTATCATTTGATTATAGATCCTGCTCGTGTTGAATATGAAGTTAATCAGTATCAACAAAACTTTATATTTCCAATTGGCACCGAAGCACACATTTGGAAAATGCACAATTGGAGCGGAAATTATACGCCTGATTACTCACGTTTGGGAAAACGCAGGACTTGTGGTAAACCTTTGGCTAAGGAACTTACGGTACGAGCAGGTGGCATTAATGGACATAGGGCCGCGGTAACCCCGTGTTGCCAAGTACTAGGTCCTCCTAGCGAAAGTACTAGTGTTCTAGGACACTTTGATACACAAAGATTTGAGGAGATATATTGGAGCAAAGACTACGAAGACTTAAGACGCAAACATGCAGAAGGCAGATTTGATGAAATTCCATATTGCAAAGACTGCGACTTTCTGTATGACGATGCAGAAGTTTTGGTATGGAGTAATAGTTCAACTGCTAAGGTAAAACAATAATGAAATTACAAGCAACAAAGATCGAAAGTTATCAACATTTTGTTGATTTGTCTAATCAGTTTGATAGATATTATAAAACAAAAACTTATATTTCGTTCCTTACTTTAACAGAAATTAATAAAATATTTTTACAGATAAATCCACATATGTATCTGTCTCATCTAATCAACGAGTTATTTAAAAAAAATAAGATTGTATATAGTAACGAACCGTGGCTAAATGACAGTCATATTGGAAAATTAAATGCACTTTCTAAAATTATTACTGATATTCGATCAGGAATAGGTATCACTTCGCCTATTTCAATGGGTTGGTTTAATACTGCTAAAGTAGCAATGCATCCGGGAAATACAAGACTACTCTTACATGAGTTATATCATAAACAAATACCAGTAGTTATTACAGATCATAATGGAAATTTTTTAAAAAAATACTCGGTGAAATGCTTTAATCTCTCCGAAGTTGAAACTGATACTGTTATCGGCTTGGACTTTTCGGTTGATAACACATCTCTGCCAGACTCGTCGGGTACGTACAGAAAAATTGCACCACCGAATACTACTTTTAAAGAATTAACAGATCATTGCCCTTTTTATTCATCACCAACTCTTGCTGATCCACCGAGATGTTATGAAGTAAAAGATAAAAAAGTATATATTGACGGAACGTGTTATGCAGTGTATAGTAAAAAGAAATGGAAATTAATTTTATGAAAACACATGAGTTATTAGATAGGTTTGAACTACTGTATCCGACTAATAGCA
>ERZ1048068.2094-NODE-2094-length-14474-cov-9.563770_pt1 | contig 14474 bp, 15 predicted proteins | sample MGYA00383098_ERZ1048068 | MGnify/ENA primary metagenome ERZ1048068 (study PRJEB29581, sample SAMEA5548368) | metagenome | biome: marine; feature: coastal; material: water | depth 1 m | study: Short-term variability in the microbial, nano- and picoplankton... | reverse complement strand
ATTTGATTCTAAATTTTTTTATTATTGCCATTTTATTTTTCAATAATTTTTACTTTTTTATCATTATCAGTATATATTTTAGAGTTTTTTGTTAGTAAATCAATTTCTATCTTGTCAGCAAACAGTTCATAATCAGAACCTTTATAAACCACATCTGTATATAGCCACGCAAAATTTTTTTGAAAAGATAGATCCATATTTTCTGCAAAAATTACATGGTCTAAGTAATTTAATTCAATATCACCATTAAAATTTGTGTCGAAACTTGCAATGTTATATTTGGCTGATGATGAACTTATATAAACTGTATCTTTTTTAAATATTTCAACTTTTGCAAAAACATTCTTCATTAAAATGATGTTTGAACTATTACTGTCTACTATTCCATATTTTGAGTAAATAAAATACTTATTACCATTAATATCTGTAGTTTCATATTTCATATCTTCAATTAAATTTCCCTCTGGTTTTAAACTCTCAGAAATATCATCAGTATTTTTTGTAATTGGTGGTTTTATATTTGATGAGAAGTATTTGTTATAAAATAAAAAAATAACAGTGATGAAAAATAGACTAAATATTAATTGAATTATTGTCTTGTATTTCATCTATTCAATATTCGCTTGAAGAATATTGTGAATATGTAAAATCCCAACAGTTTTATTTTTATTCTTTTCTTTATGAACACACAGAGAGGTAATTTTCTTTGTATTCATTATAGATAAAGCTTTTTCAGCAAGAGTCTCTTGATTAATACTAATTGGATTTTTGGTCATAACTTTTCTGACTGATAAATCTTGGAGATTATTACTTTTTTCATTGTACCTTCTAATTTGGCCATCAGTAATTATTCCTGTAGTGATTTTTTTACTATTTTGAACAATTAAAGTACCAAGTTTTTTGTTTGAAATAATTTGTAAAGCTTTTTTCATATTTAAGCTTTCATTTACGAATGGAATTTTGTTTCCTGTAATCATTAACTCTTCAACAGTTCTAAGTTGTGCACCAAGATTTCCAGAGGGATGAAACTTTTTAAAATCTTTTTTATTAATATTTTTTTTATTCAAAACTGCAACTGCCAATGCATCACCTATGCTTAATTGATTAATCGTGCTTGAAGTTGGGACGATACCAAGACCTGCCTCAGTTACCTCTGGAATAAGAAGCTTGATATCAGAAGCTTTATATAATACCGAATTTTTTTTAGACATTATTCCTATCAGCGTAATTTTATTTCGATTAGCATATTTTATAATATTTTTTAGTTCTTCCGTAGAACCAGAGTAGCTTATCAAAATTAAAATATCTCTTTTTGAAATGCTACCAAGATCACCATGAGAGCAGTCATTTGCAGATAGTGAAAATGAAGGTGTTCCAACAGAAGAAAGTGTTGCTGAAATTTTTGCGGCTATTAATCCACTTTTGCCAACTCCACATAATACTACTTTAGATTGGCAGCTTGCTAATGATTCTACCGCTTCATTAAAGGAATTACTTATTGAATTTTTTAATTTTTTTAAAGCTTTGATTTCAAGATCAATTACACTTTTTGCAATTTTTTTATAATTTTTTTTTTTCATTTAATGAGACCATATATCGTCTTTAAATAAAGCTAAATCAAGATCAACTCTAGTTTTTAAAAATGTTAAACAGCTCTTATATAAATCAATTCGTTTTTCTCTTACGAGAATTTTATTTAATTCTTCATGAATTTTATGCAAATAAATAACATCATTGGCACAATATTTTAATTGTGCTGGAGATAGTTCCCCTCCAAAATCTGAACTTTGAAATTGTTTACTTACATCTACGTTCATAAATTCTTTAATTAATGTTTTTAGGGAGTGACTATCAGAATAGGATCTAGCTAACTTTGAGGCAATTTTTGTATCAAGGATATTGTTAGTTTCTGTTTTAAGGTAATATTTTATATGAGCCATGTCTGCTCTACCATAATGAAAAATTTTGATAATTGACTGGTCAGAAAGAACTTTATTTAAATTCGGAGCATCGTATTTCTCCCTATCAAGTTGAATAATATGGGCATCTGAATTACCTGTTGATATTTGAATAAGACATAAAGGGTCACGCTTAACGTTAAGACCCATAAATTCTCCATCAACCGCTATAATATTGCCTAAATTTAAATCTTCTGGTAGATCATCCTTGTGAAGTTTAATATCAGTATTCATTTTTAATTATATATATATGAAAGCAAAAAATTGTCTAATTTTTGGAGGTAGCGGTCAAATAGGTCGTCATTTAATAAGAAAGCTTACTAAAAATAACTATAAAGTAACCGTAGTTACTAGAAACATTCATCAAAAAGGGTATGCGATAAAGACCCAAGCTAATGCAGGTTACATCGATATTGTTGAAGCCAATATCTTTGAAGAAAAAAAAATTAGAAAGCTTTTCTCTCAAACTGATATTTGTATAAATTTAATTGGTATTTTGTATGAAAGTGGCAAAGGCAATACTTTCAAAAACATTCACTCTATTTTTCCGTCTATTTTAGCTAAACTTTGCAAAGAGTATAAAGTTCAACAATTTATCCATTTGTCAGCATTAGGAATAAATAATGCAATAGACTCAGAATATGCAAAAAGTAAATTGGATGGTGAACTTAATATTCAAAAAAATTTTCCTTTAGCAACAATATTAAGACCTTCCGTAGTTTATTCTGTTGATGATAATTTTACTACGTCTTTTATGTCTTTGCTAGGTAGGCTTCCATTTTTCCCACTTTATTACAATGGATCAACTAAATTTGTTCCTATTCATTGTTCGGATTTAACAGATATTATTTATCATGCTATCTCTAAAAATATTTACTCTAAAATTGTAGAGTGTGTAGGGCCTGATATCTTACCTTTGAAAGAAATTTTGAAAAAATTATTATATTTAATAGGTAAAAAAAGATTATTAGTTCCATTACCTCTTTTTGCAGCAACTATGTCTGCTAAAGTATTTCAATTATTTCCAAAGCCACTTTTAACAATAGATCAGCTTAAACTTTTGAAATATGATAATGTTCCGTCAGGCAAATATCAAACTAATGCTGATATTGGAGTTCCAAGTACGAGAGTATTTGATAGTGAAGTGGAAAAATATAGTTATATGTGGAGAGAAGGTGGGCAATTTTCTACAAAAAAATATAACCCTGCTAATTCTTAATAGAATTCCTTATACTAAAATTGTATGATTATTTATGATAGTTAATATTATTTATTTTTTAATATTCTCAATTTTCACTTTCCTAATTTATCTAATCATCAAATCTCTGATCAGAGGGTTTAATGGAAAAAGTAAGAAATAAAATTAAGATTAATTAAATTTAAAAATTATTAAGCAGTATTAATTTTTTTATCAATATATTGAGGAGCCTCTTCATCTTTGTCAGTTACAGGCTCTTCTTTTCTTCCTTTTGGCTGATAGGCATATAACAAATGAAGTTTGCAGTATGAAAAATCTTTCAGAGATGACCGTCCACAAAAATAAAATGATTGTTCTTCAGGATGTCCTACAGGCCATTTACAAGAACTTTCATCTAGTTCTTCTAATTTCTTTGGATTTTCTGGTTCAAAATCTTTTTCAATAATTAACGATTGAAACTTGCTTTTTCTGCCTTTTCTTTGCTTAGAAGAATTATCTTCTGAGCTATTATCAAAATTTTGGCTTGAAGATGCATTCCTAGTTTTAATTTTTGATGATAAATTTAATCTATGAGCTTTGCCAATTACAGCATTTCTACTAATACCACCAATAATTTCTGCAATTTGGCTTGCAGTGCTTCCTTTGCCCCAAAGTTCTTTTAACTTTTCTACCTTTTCTTCGTTCCAGCTCATTTTCTATATTTAGTATGTTAATTAATTCTTATAACTATATACAGATCACACAAGATTAAAAAAAAAACAATGAATTTTTCTGCTTTATACACATCTTTTTTTAAAACTTATATATGATTACTTATGGTTGAATTAAATAAAAAATATCTTATTGGAGTTAAAAAATTTGGCTTTGTAAATTGGATTGGCTTTAAAAGCCTATGGCTTAAAGAGTGCAATAGGTTTATGACAGTTTGGCAACAAACACTGCTATCTCCACTTGTATCAAGTTTATTATTTTTATCAGTTTTGTCATTAGCTTTAGGCAATAATAGAGGAGATGTACTTGGTTACTCTTTTATAAATTTTTTAGCACCAGGTTTAATTGCGATGAGTGTTTTAACCCAATCATTTAGTCATTCAGTTTCTTCACTAATGATAGGAAAAATTCAAGGAAATATTGTTGATATGCTTTATGCACCACTTTCAGCCTTTGAAGTAACGATGGCAATAATACTAGCAGCCTTAACAAGAAGTTTTTTAATAGCTATAATTTCAATAACTGTTTTTTCATTAATAGTTGATATTACAATTAATAATATTTTTTATATATTTGTATTTGGGTTCTTAAGTGCATTTATACTAGGAAGTCTTGGCTTTATAACAGGCTTATGGGCTGAAAAATTTGATCATACAGCAACTGTAACAAATTTTATAATAACTCCATTAAGTTTTTTATCAGGCGTATTTTATTCTATAGATAAATTACCAGAGTTATTTCAAAATATTAGTCATATAAATCCATTTTTTTATATGATTGATGGTTTTAGATATGGTTTTTTAGGAAAATCAGATGGACCAATATTTATAGGCTTAATCTATCTAACCATATTAAGTATTATTATGTGGTACATTGCTTTTTTTCTTTACAAGAAAGGTTATAAAATTAAATCTTAGTAAATGAGTGCTTTAGCGAAAAATTATAATAGAAGAAAAATTTCTTTTAAATATGGTAAGGGAAGTTTTTTATACTCTATTAATGGAAAAAAATATTTAGACTTTGTTCAAGGTATAGCAGTTAATTCTTTAGGGCATGCAAATCCACATTTAGTAAAAGCAGTTAATATACAATCTAAAAAACTTTGGCATGTCTCTAATGCGTTCATTATTCCAGAAGGAGAAAAATTAGCTAAAAGATTAGCAAAAAAAACCTTTGCAGATTTTGTTATTTTTCAAAATAGTGGAGCGGAAGCTACAGAGGCTGCAATTAAAGTTGCCAGAAGATATTTTTACTCGATAGGAAAACCTTTAAAAAATAGAATTCTTTGTGTTAAAAATTCATTTCATGGAAGAACGTTAGCCGCAATTTATGCTAGCGGATCAAAGAAAATGACTGAAGGTTTTGGGCCAAAAGTTGATGGATTTGACCATTTTGAATTTGGAAACCATAAAGATTTTGAAAAAAAAATAACTAAAAAAACTGCTGCTATTATGGTTGAAACTGTGATGGGAGAAGGGGGAATTAAAACTATTCCTAATTGGTGCTTAAAAGAATTAAGAAAAATTTGTGATAAAAAAAAAATTTTATTAATATTAGATGAGGTGCAGTGTGGAATTGGCAGAAGTGGAAATTTTTTTGCATTTGAAGACTCAAAGATTAAACCTGATATTGTGCCAATTGCAAAAGGTATTGGTGGGGGTTTTCCACTAGGTGCAGTCTTAATGAATAAAAAAGTAGCGTCAGGAATGACAGCCGGAACGCATGGGTCAACGTTTGGTGGTAATCCGCTTGCAATGTCTGTTGGAAATGCTGTTCTAGATCAAATATTAAAAAAAGGATTTCTTGCAAATGTTAAAAGGCTATCAAAATACTTTCACTCAGAACTTAACAAGTTAAGAGTCCAATTTCCTGAAGTAATTAAAGAAGTAAGAGGCGTTGGTTTACTAATAGGACTACAACTTCATAATAATCAAACAAAATTTGTACAGAAACTAATGGATAATAAATTATTAACAATTAGAGCAGCTGAAAATGTTATTAGAATATTACCTCCTCTAAATGTTAAAAAAGAAGAAATAGATATAGCAATAAAAATTATTAGAAAAGTGTGCTCTACTTATAGATAAAAATGAAACATTTCATCAACCTCAAAGACATACCTTCAGCAGACCTTAAAAAGATCATTGCTGATGCAAAAAAAAGAAAACAAAAAAGAAAAAAATATAACACCCTAGAAGTGGATAAAGATAAACCTTTAAAAGGTAAATTACTTATTCAAATGTTTGAAAAAGCAAGTTTAAGAACACGTTTAAGTTTTTATCTTGCAATAAAACAATTAGGTGGAGGAACCATAACTCTTAGAGCTAACGAATTACACTTAGGAAAAGGTGGGGAAAGTCTAGCAGATACGGCCAAAATTTTATCTACTTATGGAGACGGTTTTATGCTGAGAACTAATAGTGATGAAAAAATAGCAGAATTTAGTAAATATTTAAAGATACCCGTAATAAATGGTTTAAGCCCATCATCTCATCCAACTCAAGTGTTATCAGATATTTTTACAGTTGAGGAAATTAAAAAAAAACCTATTTCCAAATTAAATATTTGTTGGATTGGAGATTCAAATAATGTTCTTAATAGTTTGATTGCTGCTTCAATTAAATTTTCTTTCAACTTAAATATTGGTTGTCCCAAGAATTATGAGCCTAAAAAATTTGTATTAGATTGGGTAAAAAAAAATAAAAGAAAAATTCATATTTTTAATGATGCAAAAAAAGCAGTTAAAAATGTTGATGTAATTTTTTCAGATAAAGTAATTTCATTGAATGATAGAGTTGACAAAAACAAAAAAATTAAAGATTTTAAAAACTTTCAAATTGATTCAAAGTTGATGAGTTTTGCTAAAAGAGACACAACTTTTTTACACTGTCTTCCAAGGGGAGAAGAGGTTACGGGAGATGTTTTTTTAGGAAAAAATTCTGAAGTATGGTTACAAGCTCTAAATAGAGTGCATGTTCAAAAAAGTATTTTATTGTATTGTTTTGGGAAATTAAGGTAGCTGTTTAGGGGTATCACTGCTTTGATTTAAGTATTTAATTACAGAAGCTCTGTCTTTTTCTTTTCTTAAACCAGCATATGACATTTTAGTTCCCTTTAAATAAGAAGCAGGTTTTTTTAAGAATCCATTTAATTCTTCAAATGACCATTCTTTACCATATGAAGCTAAAGCTTTAGAGTACTTATAATCATCTACTCCACCAACTGCTCTACCAACGACATTGTATAATGCAGGGCCAATTTTATTTTTTCCACCTTTATTTATTGAGTGGCATGCTGCACATTTTTTAAAAATTTTTTCACCAGAAGTAACATCGCCTAGCGCCATTATAGCTGCAATATCTACTTTTTGTTCAACTTCAGCAACTTGAGATGTTGTAGAGGCTAGTTGCCCTTCTACTTCAACTTTATACCCAGGGTTTTCTGGTTTATCTACATGAAAGACACCATCTGCAATCTTTCCTAAACCGATTACAAGTAGTGCAACCATTAAAATTGCCGCAATAATTTTGTTAAGCTCGAACGAATCCATATAATTATTATTATTTTGCAGATATAACATGATAATTAAAAAAATACTTAATTTTTAATTTTTAATTTTGCGTCTGTTAGACGCACAAATTGGTAAATTTATAATGGCTAAGACGTTAATATTAATTCCATCAAGAATGTCAGCAACTAGATTGCCGGGTAAACCACTTTTAACAATTAATAATTTATCAATAATTTCTCATGTTTTTAAAAAGGCAGAAGAAGCAAACATTGGTGAAGTTGTAGTAGCAACAGAAGATAAAGAAATACTTGATGATGTTAAAAAAAATGGAGGTAGAGCCATCTTAACTGGTAGCAACCACAAGACTGGTACAGATAGGATTTTTGAGGCTTATGAAAAACTCAATATCAAGGACATTGATTTTATATTAAACTTACAAGGAGATGAGCCAAATATTGATAAAAACGATATTATAAATTTAAATAGCTTCATGATTAATAATAATTCTGAAATTGGCACACTAGCAGCAGAAATTAAAAATGATAAAATGTTAAATGATCAAAATGTAGTTAAGGTTATTACAGAGCTAAAACTAAAAAAAGACAATTTTCCAAAAGCATTAAATTTTACTAGAGATAGTTTTTCAAAAAATAATCAAAATATTTATCACCATATTGGAATTTATTCTTACAAAACGAGTATATTGAAAAAATTTGTTAGTCTAAATCAAACATCAAGTGAAAAACAAAATAGATTAGAACAGCTAAGAGCATTAGATAATAATTTGAAAATTAGTGTAGCTTTGGCAAATTTTTCTCCTATAGGTGTTGACACAAAAGAAGATTATCTGGCTATAAAAAAAATTATGGAATATAAATCATAAAAATGAGCAAAATTTATTTTCAGGGTACATTTGGAGCATATTCACATCTAGCAGCGTTAGAAATAGATTCTAAGGCAGAGGTAATTCCATGTAAAACATTTGATGAATGTTTTTTAAAAACATCTCAAGATAAAAACTCGAGAATGGTAATTCCTGAATCAAATCGAATTACAGGAAATATTGGAATCGAATATCTTATTTTTAAATATAGGCTGAATATTTATGCTGAACATTTTCATAAAATTGAACATAATTTATTAGGACAGCCAGATAGCAATTTAAGTGATATAAAAGATGTTTATTCTCACTCTCAAGGCTTATCACAATGCTCTAAATTTATTAAAAAAAATAATTTAGTTGAGCATATCCGTGCCGACACGGCTGGTTCAGCTGAAACAATCTCAAAAACTAAAATTAAAACTGAAGCAGCGATTGCCTCTGCTTTGAGTGCAGAAATTTATGATTTAAAAATACTTTCAAAAAATATTGAGAATGAAGAAGGTAATGCCACAAGGTTTTTGGTAATGGGCAATGAAGTTTTACAGCCAGATTTTGGTGGTAAGAAATATATAACTTCTTTTTTATTTAAACTTAAAAGTAAGCCTGCGGCTCTGTATCAATCGTTAGGTGGTTTTGCTATTAATGGAGTTAATCTTACAAAACTTCAAAGTTATCCAGAGCAAAATTCATTCGAGTCATACTTTTTCTTATGTGATCTAGATGGTCACATAGATGATCCAAAAGTTCAAAAATCTTTGGAAGAATTAGGACTTCATTGCCAAGATTTTCACGTACTAGGTGTTTTTGAGGCTGATAAATTTAGAGAAAAATAATCCAGAAACTTTTCTTGTAGATTAGAAAACATTACTGTTATAATAGTTTTGGAGGCTAGAGGTGAATGCTGCTTGAACCCGACCAGATCTTAACGGAAGCAGTCGTAGAGACAGTTATTCAGGTTCTAGTCTCCTTTATATAAAATGAATAAAAATACAAAAGTTTTAGCTTTAAAGTACAGACCTCAGACATTTAATGATCTTATAGGACAAGATGTTGTTGCTGAAACAATTTCTAATTCTATTAAGGCAAATAAAGTGCCAAATGCTTATCTTTTTACAGGAATTAGAGGAATTGGAAAAACTACCACTGCAAGGATTGTTGCAAAATCTCTAAATTGTTCAAATGGAATAGATAACCTGTGTAAAGATGAACTTTGTGAAAATTGTAATGCTATTTCTAACTCAAATCATATTGATGTATTGGAAATGGATGCAGCAAGCAAAACAGGAGTAGACGATGTAAGAGACCTTATTGAATTTTCTAGATATGGCCCAACTACTGCTAAATATAAGATATTTATAATTGATGAAGTGCATATGCTTAGCAAACAAGCATTTAATGCATTGTTAAAAACTTTAGAGGAGCCACCAGAATATTTAAAATTTATTTTTGCAACAACAGAAATAAAAAAAATCCCAATCACAGTAGTATCACGCTGTCAAAGATTTGATTTATCTAGAATTAAATCTTTAGAATTATTTGATTTTATCAAGAAAATTAAAGAAAAAGAAAATGGTAATGCATCAGATGATGCACTTAAATTAATTGTTAAAATCTCCGAAGGTTCAGTTAGGGATGCATTATCGTTACTAGATAGAGCTCTACTTACTTTAGATAAAGATAAAGAATTAGACCTTGGCGCAGCGCAAAAAATATTTGGTTATTTTGACAAGTCTCAATTAATTGATTTATTTGAATTGATATTTAAAGGTAAGGAAACCGAAGCACTCAACACTTATAGAGAAATATATAACCAGGGTGTTGAGCCAAAAATTTTTATTAATGATTTTTTAGAACTTTTGTATTATTTTAAAAATATCGACTCGTTAAACTTAGATGGCAATAATTTTTTATTGAATGATGAGGAATTTAATAAAATTAAAGATCTTTCAGAAAAAGTTAATAATGAAATTTTAATATTGTTTTGGCAATTTACTATTAAAACACTTGAAGAACTTGATATTGTTTCTAATCAACATTTATCAATGGAAATGTTCTTAATTAGATTAATTCACTTAAAAGGTATTAAGCAAAATAGTGACGATTATAACAAAGACAGTGGATCAATAACTGAAAGTGAAAATCAAACATCTTTTTCATCAAAAAAAATAAACGAGGATATATTTGGAATAAAAGATAAAGCAGAAACTATTGGGCAAATGAAAAATATTGCTCAAGAAGAGGTCATTAAAGAAAAAGAAAATAATAATATTGAAGCAAATACGGGTTTTATAAATTCATTTGAAGATCTATTAAAAGCATGTTCTTCTAAAAAGGAGATTAAATTAAAATATGAATTAGAAAAAAATGTTAATCTTGTGAGTTTTGAAAACAAAAGAATTGAAATTTCATTTAATGAAGATTTAGATAAAGATTTTATTAAAGACCTTTCAGCAAAACTTTTTGAATGGACTAATGAAAGATGGATTATTAGTCTAAGCAAAACTAAAGGACAACCGACTAAAAAAGAAGAAGAAATTAATCAAAAAAAAGAACTGATAGAAAGTGTAAAAAATTCTTCAATTTATAAAGATGTTTTAAAAAATTTCCCTGATGCAGAAATAATTGACGTTAAACCCAGAAAAGAAGATTAAAGAATGACTGATTTTACAAAAATTTTAGATAAAGCAAAAGAGTTGGAGTCTAAAATGAAAGAAAGCCAAGAAAAAATAAAAAATATTCAAGTAGAAGGAACTTCTGGTTCAAACTCTGTAAAAGTTACTCTAAATGGTGAAAATGAAATGATTAAAATTGATCTTTCAGATGAAGTATTAAAAGAAAATAAGATCATAATTGAAGATTTAATAGTGGCTGCCCATAATAATGCAAAATCAGAATTAAAAACTAAGACGTCTGAAGAAATTTCTAAGTCTACAAGTGGATTTGGTATTCCTGGTTTTAAATGGCCGCTTTAAGAATATGCAAAATATTAATGAGATAGAAGAGTTAATTAAATTAATTTCTAAACTACCTGGGTTAGGCCCTAAATCTGCAAAAAGAATTGTATTAAAACTTATTAACAATAGGGATGAACTTGTAAAGCCATTGGCAAACACCCTAGCGCAAGTGTATAAAAATGTTATTAGATGCCAAACTTGTGGTACTTTAAAATCTAACTCTTTAGGTTGTAATAACTGTGAAAATTCTAAAGAAAAATATAATAAAATATGTGTAGTTGAAGATATTGCAGATCAGTGGTCAATTGAAAATTCAAATATTTATAAGGGTTACTTTCATATTCTTGGTGGAACTATTTCTTCTGCTGGTCAGAGAAAAGAAGACCTTTTAATAAATTCATTAGTAGAAAGAGTTTCAAGAGAAAATATTGAAGAAGTTATACTTGCAACAAGTGCAACAGTAGAAGGTCAAACTACAGCTTACTATATAGAGGATAGCTTAAAAAAAACTTCTACTAAAGTTACAAAACTTGCTCAAGGATTACCTGTTGGTGGAGAAATAGAAAGTCTTGATGATGGAACTTTGTATTCAGCTTTTAAAAATAGAACTGGAATTAAAACTAATTCTGACTAGATTTCTTCAATAACCGATTAAGATGTAATAATGGTTCTGTGTAGCCAGAAGGTTGTTCTTTACCTTTAAAGATTAAATCACAAGCTGTCTTAAAAGCAATTGATTGTTCAAAATTTTCAGACATCATCTCGTAACTTCCTCTTCCAGAGCGAGTATATGCACCATCATTTTTATTTTGATCATCAACAATTTTTGCCATTTTTTTCATCACTTCCATAACTTGTGATTTTGTACAAATATCGTGATGTATCCAATTAGCTATATGTTGAGAAGAAATTCTTAAAGTGGCTCTATCTTCCATCAAACCAACATTATTAATATCAGGTACTTTTGAACAGCCAACTCCATGATCTATCCATCTTACGACATACCCTAAAAGAGTTTGTGCAGAATTGGAAATTTCAGAGTTAATTTCTTCCATTGACCAGTTTGGCCTATCTGCCACAGGAATTGTTAACAAGTCATCTAGTTTTGCCGATTCTCTTTTTTGAATTTCTTTTTGTTTCTCAAAAATATTTATTTCATGATAATGAAGTGCATGAAGAGCAGCTGCTGTAGGTGAAGGAACCCAAGCACAATTTGCACCAGCGTTTAGGTGACCAGTTTTTTGCTCCATCATCTCTTTCATTTTGTCAGGCATAGCCCACATTCCTTTACCAATTTGAGCTCTACCAGAAAGACCACATTGAAGGCCTATGTCCACATTATTATTCTCATATGCTCCAATCCATTTAGAAGATTTCATATCTCCTTTTTTAATCATAGGACCAGCTTCCATTGAGGTATGCATTTCATCACCAGTACGATCTAAAAAACCTGTATTAATAAAAAACACTCTATTTTGCAGAGTTCTAATACACTCTTTTAAATTAGAAGAGGTTCTTCTCTCTTCATCCATAATACCAATTTTGCATGTATATTTTTCTAGTCCTAAAACTTCTTCAACTTTAGTAAAAATTAAATCTGTAAATGAAGTTTCATCAGGGCCATGCATTTTTGGTTTAACAATATAGATAGAACCGCTCCTAGAATTACCCTTTTTCTTAATATCATGAAGGCAAGCTGCTGAAGTTATAAAAGCATCCATAATCCCTTCTGGTATTTCAGAACCATCCTTTAAAGTGATTGCTGAGTTAGTCATAAGGTGTCCTACATTTCTTACCAACAACAAACTTCTTCCATGTAATTTTAATCCTTTTCCATCTTTAGAAATATAACTTCTGTCAGGATTTAATTTACGCTCATAAGTCTTTCCATTTTTTTCAAAAGTTGATTTCAAATTACCTTTCATAAGTCCAAGCCAATTACGATAACAAATAACTTTGTCGTCAGCATCAACCGCAGCAACACTATCTTCGTTATCACAAATAGTTGAAACTGCCGCTTCAACAATAATGTCACTAATTTTAGCAGGGTCTTGTTGAGCACTAAAAGCATTAGGATCTATAATTATTTCTATATGAAGATTATTATTTTTTAAAATTACTGCAGAAGGGTTATTAGCCTCTCCTCTATGACCAATAAACTTGCCTTTACTTTTTAGTGATGTTTCAGTGTCATCTTTTATTATAATTAGAGAACCATTATCAATTTTAAACCCTGTAATATTATGCCACTCTAAATTTTCTAGCGGAAAATATTTTTTTAAAAAGTCTCTTCCATATTTTATGACCATTTCACCTCTTAAAGGATCATATCTTTGAGAAGTACTGTCCTCAGATTGTTCAATTATATCTGTGCCGTATAGACTATCATATAAACTCATCCATCTAGCATTAGCGGCGTTTAGTGCGTACCTTTCATTCATGATTGGAACTACTAATTGTGGTCCAGCAATACTAGTTATTTCTTCATCAACATTATTTGTTTTAATTTTGAAATCAGGACCTACTTCTTTTAAATAATTAATTTCTTTTAAAAATTTTTTATACTCTTCTAGATTTATTTCATTGCCCTTATTCGCAATGTGCCAGTTGTCTATTTTTTTTTGTAAATCTTCTCTTATTTCTAATAGGTCTTTATTTCTCGGAGCTAATTCATGAACCACTCTATCAAAACCTTCCCAGAATTTTTCTGAAGAAATATTTGAGTCTTTAAGTAATTCTTCGTTAACAAAGTTAAGTAATTTATTAGAAACTGATAGATTGTGTATTTTTGTATATTGTTCTTTCATAGCACTCATTTTACCCCATCTGTATTTTTGCCTGAGAGTTTTGCTCCATCGGCGAGATTAATCTCTTTCCAGAGTGTTATGTTTATAATCGGTCCTTTTGCCTGAGAGTTTCCGGGGTGGTTGCTCCTTCGGCGCTATTACTTAATAGTCTCTCCCGATATATATTTAGAGTATCTTTTAATAGAATTATGTCAAATACAAATTATTTAAAACATTTTATTGCCTTTTTTTATAATTAATTAATAATTATATAATTATATGAAAAATTATTTAAATTTTGAAACAGATATTAAAAATTTAGAGAATGAAATAGATAAACTTAAAGACCCTTATAACCAAGATGGTCTTTCAGAAGTAGATACAAAAAAAATTTCTGAGTCACAAAATGAGATTGATGATAAGTTGCAAGAAATTTACTCTAATTTAGATCCCTGGCAAACGACCTTAGTTGC
>ERZ1048068.2092-NODE-2092-length-14480-cov-5.233830_pt1 | contig 14480 bp, 14 predicted proteins | sample MGYA00383098_ERZ1048068 | MGnify/ENA primary metagenome ERZ1048068 (study PRJEB29581, sample SAMEA5548368) | metagenome | biome: marine; feature: coastal; material: water | depth 1 m | study: Short-term variability in the microbial, nano- and picoplankton... | reverse complement strand
CGAGCATCGGAAACGGCGCTTTCAATGGATGCAGTTCGTTGGCAAGCCTTGAGATTCCATCGTCCGTCACCAGCATCGGATACTTTGCTTTCGAAAGATGCGGTTCGTTGACAAGCCTTGTGATTCCACCCATAACAACAGCAACAGGTGTAACCCAATCAAACGCACGTGAATTGAACAAAATCCCAATTGATCAAAACACTCGAGTCTGGGCACCCGACGCTGTCATCGCAGAATTGAAAGGTCCTTACGAAGCTTACAACACCTTTGCCGATATCCCTAGACCGCTCAGAGAAGCTCCATACGCCACTACGTGGGCGGGTGTGCAGCTGTGGATGCACTGGTCTGATCCAGAAACAGATGCAGCTGAAAAGCGTGTTCTGAAAAACTCGCGAAAATGGATGGTCTGGACAGTGAAGCACATTGCTGAACGGTTGGAAATTCTACCAGATGAGTTGTGGTTGCTCATCTTTACATTTGTTAAACATGAATAATTAAATAATAAATATTAATAATTTAATAAAATTGAATTATAAAATTTAAAACTTTTTTTTATATCAATTACATATACTGTGTATTAAAGTTTGTATTGGATTTCGTATTTGATTTTTGATTTCTACTTAAAGTAAAATGTCTAGTTTGCGATATAATATAACATTGTTGGAGTTGTTGCGAGACTATAGCTTCCACGTCAGAGGTATCCATTATTGTCTTTTATGACGAAAAACGTAATATAATAATTAAATTTGGTTCTAGTGAAATCGGACATCATACTATTACAGCAAATATACACGCTGAAGAAATTGCTATGCGACAACTACGAAAATATATAATTAAAAATCAACTAAATTACACAAAATATAAAAAACATATTAAACTTATCATTTGGAAAAAGAAAAGTGAAACAGAAATACTACCGGCACAATGTTGCTCTTGGTGTAAGTCTTATATTAATAAATGTAAATTTCCTCTTACAAATGTAATTACGGTCAATAATGAATCAGCAATACTTACTATTTCTCAAGACCCTTTTAAAAAGAAAGAGATTATTAAAAAAAATATAAAATAATAAATAAAAATAATAATTAATAATAATTAATAATAATTTAATAATAATTTAATAAAATTCTTTTTTACAGACAATTAAAATACATATATGTTACAATAGAATGTAATAATAAATATCTAGGTATATAATATTCAAATTTAGTTTCATCTATACCTATTAAAACATAAACATTTTTTTTTGATAGTAAGGTCCATATAGATAATATTATTAATGTTATAAATATAGAACCTATAAAATTAGAATTTTTAATTTCATCAACTAGAACACCTTTTGATTTCACTTTATATAATATTAATGCTATTGGCCAAAAATGAATTATGAAATTAAATATGTTAAAATAAACAAGTGGGAAATCATTTATTTCATTATATATTTCTTCTTTTTTGGGATTATCTTCTCCACAAATTGAATAAATTAAATCTCTATCATAATCTCTAAAATGTTTTAATATATAATAAACTATAAATATAGTATTTGAAATTAGTAATGGTAGTAAAGAATATATTAAAAACTTATTATTTATAATATATGCTAATATAAATAATATAATAGATAGGTTTGTTAAATATTTTGGAGTAATAAGCATATACAAACACATTTTTAAATAGTTTGGATTACCATCTTCGTCAAAATAATCAGCATACATTTTATTTACAATTAATTATTTTTTTGTGTTATGTATGTTTTCTCTTTATTTCTCTTTTTTAAAAATATGTTTTATAATATTTGTTTTAATATTATAATATTAATATATATTAATAAATAATATTTGATAGATATAAAATTCTTATTAAAAATGGAAGAAGAAGATAGTAGTAGTTTAGTTACTTCATCAATAACAGTTCCATATGAATTAAGTATTGGGATATATATAACATTTATTGTTTTGTTAACATTGGGAATATATTTTAATAAAGAAAAATTAAATGATAGTTTTCTTAAAAAATACTATTTCATCATATACATAGGATATATATTGAATTTATTGAATCTGGTAGGGTTTACTATTTATTACAATAAAAAAAAAGAAAATATTGTTGGTAATATGGGTGAACAGGGTGATCGAGGATTTAGGGGGAAAAGAGGTAAGGTTCAACAATGTTCTTATTGCGATTATAATCTTTATTTTATTAAAACAAAAAAATATAAAAAACTAATTACCTTAGATTTAGGATTAGAAGAAAATGACAAATTAGACCAGGAAATACGCAATTTTGGATTTACTAAAAGTGGTTTTGATATGGAACATATTAATCTTTCTTTCCTCAAGGATTTATCACAAAAGTCAAGAAATAGTAAAATTATTACAACCTTAAAAACTATATTTGATTTTTCAACTAGAATGAAATATTTATCTTATAATCTTAATAAAATAATAAAGAAAAATGATTTTTCTAGATATATAACATTTTTAAATCCTACTGGTTCGACTGGTTATTTCCCTATTGGTCATTCTGTTATTGATAGAAAATTAGCAAATAAACTAAACGCATTTTTATTAAATGGTGATATAGCATTCCCAAAAAAATATAATGAAGATGAAGATAATACTGAAACAAATAACTCAGGATATAATATTAAATTTACATTTGAAAATCACGATATTTTAGATAGACAATCTGCTACCGTTAAAATAGAAGATGATTATAAAACTAAAAAAGTAATGAATTATTCATTTATTGAAGTAACGCCTCCAGAAGGATATATAGCATTGGGTGAATTATTATTAAAAAATCAAGAAAAAAGTTCTAATTTGAATATTGATATAGATTTAATAGCGTGTATTAAAAAAACGTGTCTTAAAGAAGTTGATAGAGAATTATTACAATTAATGGGTATTAAAATAAGTTATGATAGTGATAATGATAAAGTTAATAAAATTATAAATTACAATGTAAATAGTTTAAATTATAATGTAAAACCTGTAGTTTATGATGAATTAGATCATGAAAGACTAAATATTTATTCTATATGGAGGACTCCTATGAATACATTTATAACAAATACTGTTATTGGTAATAAATTCCTAGTATCTAAAACAATTGGTTATAATATAGTAGATGGATATAAAAAATTTATTAGTAAAGGAGGTTTTAATTTAAATAGCAAAGGTATTAATTATGTTACTAATAGATTAAAATCTATAAAAATACCAAAAATTATTAGAATAATATATGTGATAATACATCAATATTCCAAATTTTTTGATAATATAAAATATAATTTATCATTGATTGTAATAGAACTTAATAACGAATTGGAAAAATTAGAAAATATTAGTAAAAGACAATCTTATAAAAATAAATTAAAAACAAGTGAAAAAATAGCTAAGATTAAATCTAAAATAGAATTATTTGAAGAAATAATAGATAATATAAATAAAAAAGATGTATATTCTGATTTTGACACATTATTTGATAATGAAATCCAAATAACATTAAATAATACTCTCCCTGATTTTAATAAAATGAAACAACAATTAGAATTAATACCTATTTTAATTGATAGTAATACTACACTATATGACTTATTACTTATGGTATTTCCAGATGGTCTTGATACTATAATATTAATTGATACTTCTAGTGTTGTCAATGGAGGTATAAAACCTAGCAAAATACAACTAGAACTTTTAAAAATAGCAAAAGTATGTTTCCCACCTGATAAAAAAATTTATATACCCACTAAAGATTGTTTGTCATATAATGTAATAGATACTGAGGTTAGTGATTTATCTAAAAACCTAGATGCTGTATTATTAGAATATGAAGATTTAATTAAAAAATATCCTATGTATAATAGTAAAACTACTTGCGATGATGATATTTGGGAAAAAGTTATTAAAAAACAAAATGAATTCGACTTAATATTAAGTAAGGAATTAAATCACATTAAAAATTATAAAGAATTAATAAACACTCGTGATACTGAACAATTTTCTAAATCTAGAATGGAATTTATAATTAAAGAATATAAGAAATTAATAAGTTATATTAAAACAATGTGTCCTGATATACCAGATAACTTAAATTAATATATGTAAGTTGTGATTATTATTTTTTTAATATATTTTAATTATTTTATTTTAAAATCTAATTATAAATTAATTAATAAACTCTACAATGGATTTAAAATTTATTGGATTTTTATTAAGTGTTTTACTACTAGGTCTTATAATTTCTAAAAAAACTAAAGACTACTATAGTAATAATACTAACAGTGTTATAATACAAATGTATATTTATGGTATGATTATTAATATTTGTATATTAGGATACATACTAATTATTTTTAAAAATATAGAACCATTACCAGGACCACAAGGACCCATGGGAGATACTGGACCACAAGGTTTTGAAGGGGACCCTAGTGAATGTAAAAAATGCGAAGAGAATTCCAATAATACTATTGGATTTGAGCAAAATAATAAAAAAATAAATTCTGAAATATTTGTAGAAACACCAAGAATAAGTTCTAATTTAATTGGAAAACCAGTTTAATATAATATAATATAATTAATATTATACATGATTATAGTATGGATTATGTGTAACTTTAACACCACAATACTCCATACTATTTTCACTATAATCAATTGGTTCATAATCTATATTATATTTGGGAGCTTCTCTTAAAAGGAAACGAAAATTAGTCATAAATTCTTCATTGTGTCCTATACTAATACTTATTACATGTGCTAACTCATGTATAACTACAAACATTAATGTATTTAATGTATGGAATGGTTTATCTTTAATTTTTTTACGTAAACATATTTTCATTAATTCTCCTTTATTTATAGTATATGCTGATTCTCCTTCTTTGTGTGGTCCCTCTTCAATTATAGTGCTTTTTAAATTTTTTGACATTCTTTTTATACGTTCATCATTAGGAAAATCTATTTTTAATCCATTCAAAAATGTATTGATATTTTTATCTAATTGTGAAAGTATGTTTGCCGCTTCTTGTTCATTAGGATATTCCTGTACTTTATATTGTTTTCCATTTTTACCAGTTTTAATAACTTGAAATGTTTCATTATTAACACATTTAGAAAAAATAAGCAATATTAAAATTAATATAATAAGATAGTTAGTATCCATTTTTATTAATTTTATTTTTTTTGTATTTTATATTTATAATATTATTATATATTATTTTATTTTTCTTTTGTTTTTTCTTTAGAGTTTTTTTATTATTAAATAATAATAATTTAATAAAAATATAATAATAAAAATAAATAATAATAATATTATAAATATAAATTAAATCAGAATGGATAATATTATTAAATTAAACTCTCAATTAAATAAATTAAATGAAGAATTTAAAGTCGCATCTAGTATGAATAATTTTGATACACAAATTAAATTACGTGATGGTGATAATGTAACAGATTTATTAAATAAAAGTATTGAAGAAACAAATATTCTCAATAATAAATATAATTCCTTTTTAACAGACAGTTCTGTATGTGTAAATAACAACAATACATATTATAATACTAATACTCAATTAATACCTACTAATACAAATAAATATTTACATACTAATAGTATTAATGGTAATAGTATGAATAGTAGTATGAATTATGAAGATGATGATGTAAATAAAAAAATAGAGGAATTGCAATTTAAAAATATACATCAACCACAACATAATGAAATATATAATCCTCATAATGTTTCATATAATAAAATAAACCCTTTTGAAAATAAACAACACTATAATAGGAAAAAAAATGTTGATATAACAAATACTCGTCTAGATGAATATAGTCCTATGGGACGCTCTATTAATTGTTCACCGATTATAGAATATCAAATTAATGAAGATTTTATAAACAAACGAAATAAACAAACAAATAAAGATATTGCTAATCAACGATTAGAACAATTTTCTCCATTATCACGCGCCGTTCAATTACCATCAAAAAAATCACCCCTTAAAAATGAAAGTACCTCTCACTTTTTAAATACTGAAAACACATTTTCTCAAAATACTCTAAATACTAATTATAAAAGATTTACAAATCAACCTAAGAAAACACATTTTAATGATGTAAATCCAGCCAATGAAAACCAGTTTTTAGAAAACAATCCTGTTGGAACTAGACTATTGTAGGTTTTGTTTTAATTTAATAAAAAAAGTTTTTTTTTTTGAAACATTGAGTATTTTATACTCTATGTATCGTGTTTTTTGTTTTTTATTATTATCTACTATTAAAATTTTATTATTATTATCTAGGTCGGAGGTCGTGCCTCAAGAACGTAAAGATGAGTTCCCACAACTCTGGCTCCAAGTCTGGCAGCACCTCGAGCACCTCGCTCGCACGGTACGCCGACGCCATCGTGTTCCAGATCGTGACGGTGCGCGATGTGCAGACGGTCCGGGTGTCGTCGCTGCCGGCTGAAAATGAGGACGGTGGGAGCCACCACATCCACAGTTGCACACCCGCCCACGTTGTAGCATCTGGAGCCACCCGCATCGCACGTGGAACATCGGTGAATGTGGTATAGTCTTTAAATGCCCCTTCTAATTGTTTTACAATAATATCGGACGCCCATATTTTTGAAATTTTTAACTTTTGAATATTTATTAATACATTTAAGTTAGGTTTGCATAAATGATCTTTTTTGGTGGGTTGAATAAAGACTGTTGGAAACAAATGACATCCAAAGAAAACACATATTCCAATAGTATTAACATAACTCGGTATGCTTATACTTTTCAATGATATACATCCTTCGAAAGCAGTCTCTCCAATTACATTTACAGAGTTTGGTATATTGATACTCTTTAATGCGTCACAACCTTTAAATGCTTTCTTACCGATAGAAACTACCGAATCTGGAATGTGAATGTCATTCATTGAAGAACATTTTCTAAAAGCATATTCATAAATCGTTTTTACAGATGATGGAATTGAAACTTTTGTTAAAGAGCTACATTCATTAAAAGTATTAGAATTTATAGAGATAAGAGACTTTGGAATATTAACTTTTGTTAAAGAATGACATTTATAGAAAGCAAACGAACCTATTTCGGTAATCGTGTCTGGGATAACAATGCTTACTAACGAACCGCAACAACGGAACGCACACCATCCAATGTCAGTAACCGAGTCTGGAATAGTGACGGTCCTTAATGACCTACAGTCACTAAAAGCATTCTGTTTAATAGAGGTGACACTATTGGGTATTGTAATTCCTTGCAAAGACGAACATCTATCAAAAGTCGATCCTTTGATGATTGTCACCGATGTAGGAATGTTTATACTTTCTAAAGAATCACATCTATAGAAAGCATGAGAACCGATGGATGTTACAGATTCAGGTATGGTAATGTGTGACAAACATATACATCCTTCAAAACTCCTACTCCCTATACTTATGAGTGAAGATGGAAGATTAATGAATGTCAAACATCTACAATCATAAAATGCGTTATTTTGAATTGTAATAACACCGTGTGGTATAATCACATCACACAATGACGTAAATGTATTAAAACTACTTTCTTCAATATGTTCTACACCATCGAATATTTGTATTTTAATAATATCAGCGTTGTCATATTTTTCATCTTTTTTAAATCTGTTTAAAATTTGTCTTGTTATCGTTCTAGTCTTAAGAAGGTCGGGAACAAATAATTCTCTACCATCACACAATACTAGAACACACAGATATAACAACATTATAAATGCTTCTTATTTATTTCCTATACTAATATTTAATTTCAATTTTTTCAGTTTTTGTTCAAAATCGCCATAAATAATCCAATCAATCCAATTCATCTATTATTTTAATCCATTCTTTTATATTATTACCAACACTAATATTTAAATCATCAATACTACCAGCATTTAATTCAATAGCATAATATGCGTCTTTTTTAGATGATAATCCTTTTAAAGAGTGAGGTGTAGCATTTTTATGATAATGAATAACTTTATAATCATTATCTAGAAAGATGATATCTAGAGGTATAAACGTGTTTTTCATCCACATAGAGATAACGTTGCTTTCACCATAATCAAATAACATACCTTGTTTAAATTTGATGAGGTGATGATATTCTTTTAATTTTTTTTTATCGTTGATTTGTGTTTGAGAATGATAATTATATTCTTGTTGTCTTTCGTGTAAAGGAACTTTTCTAAACATAAGTCCGCGTTGTCTATCTTCATAATTATTTGCTTTTACCAACTCTAGGACTATTTTAAGATTTATTTTATTATTATTCTTGTATCCTTCATTACCTTTATATCCTTCTTCACTCGAACAATATTTTTTATATAAATACATTACAATAAAAAAAGAAATCATAATTATAATAATAATACTATTTATATTACTTTTTTCAGTATTCCCTCTCTTTTCTTTTTTCTTTTTTAGTTTTTCTTTTCTTTTTTCTCTTCTTTTAAGTTTTTTATCTTTTATACTATTTTGATTGTTTATTTTATTTATCCTTCTTAGTTTCTTATTTTTACTAGATAAGTTATCCATAATATTATATTGTTATTCACTATATTATTTATACTATATTATTTATATATTAGATTTTTTATTCCTTTTCTTTTTTTATAAAATCAGGTCGCTTATTTTTAAAGATACTTTTTTTGAATTCAGCATATGTTAATTTACTTTTTGAAAAATATGTTTTATAAATATCTTTAACAACATCTAGTTTATATTTATTAATTTGTGAAGCCATATCATTCATAAAAGCAAGATGTAATAAAGCATTAATAATTTTAGTATCATTTTCTTTCTGATCTTTATTTTCCTCCATTTTATATACTTATATATACAAATCTATATTAAATAATCAATTTTATTTACCCATCACATTAAAATTATCAATACTAAATATTCCGACTTAAACTACTTTTAATAATAAATAAAATTGAAAATAATTTAAGATTTAATATGTTTAATTAAATAACTATAAGACACATCATTTAATACACTTAAGAGAAAAATACGTATAATTTAAGGGTCTTTATATAATAAAAAATATAAAAAATATAAAAATAAAAAACATAATGCACGATAATACATATGAAGAACCGTCAGAAGTTAAAATATCAACTATGACTTTAGTATCGAATATTAACTCAGATAATGAAGAACAAAGTATTAAAGACTATAAAAAAACTGAAATATCACTAGATATTTTATGCCGTTTTATAAATAGATATCCTGAAAATGACGAAATATTGACTACTTGTGATGGTGGTATTACTAGTATAGATTACTACACTAATTTTCCAACATCTATTATTTATGCTAATTTAATTAAACATAAAAACAATCCGTTTTTCAATCAGATGAGTGTTATTTTAGAAACATTTGGATTTAAGAAAGCAAACGTTAAAATTTTTAATAATGCTAAATTACAAATGACAGGTGTATTATCAGAAAATGAAGGGATAAATGTATCAAAAAAAATCATAAATATTCTTAAAACATCTAAAATTAAGATATATACAAATATATCATATTTAGATAGTATAGAAGATAAATCTCAAAAAATAAATAATACAAATGATTATGCTTTAGTTTATAATAGTAAAACCGATAAAATGTTTTATTATAGATGGAATTATTTAAATATTATAGACGAGATTGAAAAACATATTAAAGTTCCATTATTTAATAATAAGAAAGAAGATGAAGAATATAAAAAGAAAAAAGGATGGACTTCTGATAATGTTATTACTAAATTTATAGATTTATTACAATCTAGACTTATTTTATTAAATAAAATAAAAGATAAAATTAATAAAGAATATACAGAATTATCAGGAAATAAAGATAATATTAAAATGAATGCAATGAATACCAATAGTAATATAGATGAAGAGGAAGCAAAAATCAATACTATACTATTTGAATTAAATTCTAATAAATCAATTATAACAGAAAATATTATAGATTTATCTAATATTTATAATAAACTTAAATTAATTAGAGAAACAGACATTTTAGTATTAAATATTATTAAAAAAAAATATAATGAAGATTTACAACAATTAAGTGAAATGGATAATATTAATGAATATTATGAATATAATATTATAGATAATATAGATACTTTTAAATTGATAAATACAAAAATAGAACTAATTAATAGTGATTTTTCTACAAATTTCTTAATTAATAATACAAAGTTATATAAAATTGTTAAAAATAAATACAAAGCGTTTTCTTCATACGAACCAAATGATTACCCAGGTGTTAAAAACAAATTCTTTTGGAATGTTGAAAATGTTAAACAAAATAGACCACATGGTAAATGTTATTGTGAACCGAATTGTATTAAACGGGGAAAAAAATCACTATGTACTCAAATTACTATTTCTGTATTTCAAAGTGGTAGTGTTATTATTACAGGTGCTAAAAGTATTCAACAGGTTAAAGATGCGTATAAATATATAAATGGTATATTTAAAGATAATTTTGATGATATTAAAGGAAAAATTACAGAAGAAGATAAGACTAAAAATCAAGAAAAAATAAATAATAATCGTAAGATAATGAGGAAGAAAAGGTTGTTTTATTTTAAAATTGATGATGTGTATTCAAATATGATAGACTGTTAATTAAAAATTATAAATTATAAATTATAAATTATAAATTATAAATTATAAAAAATACACAATATTTTTAATCTTTATTTTAATAATTTTTAAATAAAATTGAATTATATTTTTTGTTATTAATAATATTAAAATCTAATATAGATTTATCTATTTACTTTTTAATTTTACCAAATGAATTCTTCATCTAAAAGGCGACGTCTTAATAATTATTGCATAGAAGATAAAGATATTGATAATTTTAATGAGGATTATCGCACAGACCATGATAATAAATTTATGATTCTTCATAAACCTATGGTGTTTACATTTAAAGGGACTATATTCCATAATAGTTATATAATAGGATCGGGTTCTTTTTCAAGAGTTTATAAAGTAATTGATAATAAAAATCCAAACGATAATACTAAAGCTCTTGCTATTAAAATTTTTAAATCACTAACTTTATATAAAGATTCTGCTATTAAAGAAATAAATGCTCTTAGAAAATTAAAAGAATGTCCATTTATTATAGATATTGTAATTTATTTTAAAATTACAAATAATCATATCGCAATTGTTACCCCGTTTTATGATTTAAATCTTCTTAATTATATGGAAAGATACTTGGAAAAATCAATTATTTCAAGAAAAAATTTTGTAATAGTATTTAAATCATTACTTAATGCTATATTATTTATGATTAAAAACGAGATTTCTTCAACAGATATGAAACCTGAAAATATATTTTTAAATGTAAGAATGGATGGAACAATTGAAACTGTTGTTCTAGGTGATTTCAGTAGTCCATTAAACTTAAATAACAAAATAAAATCCTATAATCCGTGGAGATATACAAAATATTATAGACCTCCTGAAATAATCTTTCAATTTCAGAAAGAAAATTTAAAACTTATGGACCTATGGTCATTGGGTTGTGTATTGTATGAATTACATTACTATACACAAAAGATAGATCATAATTCTATATTATTTGAATGTGATCCACGTGATAATGATTTAGATAAGAGTAATAAAAATCTGTTTCGTAAACAAAGTTCTATATTAAGCATACCACCATATAGTTTTCTAGAAAAATATAAGATAGAATATTGTGCTGAGGATATTTATATTAACTCAAGTGAATATAAAAGATTTAAAGAACCAAATAAAGATATCATAAATGATTTTTCAAATATACCATTTGGTTCTGAATTAATTGTAAAGTTTTTAAATTGGGACCCCGACGAACGTCCTAGTCCTGATTATTGTTTAGAATATATTGAAAAATGATTATATATTTAAATAATAATATAATATAATATAAAACATAATTAAATGATAATATTTTTTTATGATAGGTCTATTAATTTAAATATTGCGGCATCTCTATCAGATATATTATCTGGCTTTAAGTTTTCATAACCAAGATTATTATAATAATCTTTTACTATATTATGATATCCAAATCCTAATATTAGACCAACAATACCCCCCATAATAGAATCAATAACCGAATGACATCCAATATTAACACGTGACCACATTGTTATAATAAATAACAATATTAGCACATATAATTTAATAGGTTTAACATTATTTTTATTATACATATCAGATATTAAAAATGATACTAAGAAACCCACACTGGTAGGAATTGGAGCAGGTAGTGTTAAAAAATTCATATCAGATTTAACAAGCGAACATTGTTGATTATCATTCGCATTAGTGATATTTTTATACGCATAACTTATACCTTCCACTAATAAAAAACCAAATAATAATACATTTGACTGTTTATTATCAAATAATAAATTACACATAATAGTACCCATATAAAAAGCAACTGGTATAAGTCTTATAATTGTATTTAAAATACCTTTGAATAAAATCATTCCATACTGCATTTTAGTTTATTTAATTTATTAATATATTTATTAATATAAACTATAAACTATAAATTATATTATAAACAATATAATACTATAACTATATTATACTATTATATAAAAAATTATAAAAAATTATAAAAAACAATAAAAAACAATAATGGATTTTAATATTAATGGAACTCTTTATCTAGTTAAAGATACAAAACTTAATTTTGAAAGTGATAAATATGAATCAAAAGAATATAAATTATTAAAAAAATGGTTAACATTTAATAATAATCCAAAATCATTAAAAGAAATACAAATATTAGAAACAAAAATTGATTTATATTTAAAACAAAAACTAAATGGTTATAATTACAATCATAGGATCAATAAGAATCATTTAACAAATGATTTAATACATGACTTAAAAATACCAAAACTTTATTTACGTTATTTAGATATTTTAAATAATATAGTGGAAATTTGATTTTTTATATATTATTTTTATATATTCATTTTCTACAATATTTGTATAAATTTCATTTTTATATATTCATTTTTATATATTCATTTTTATATATTATTTTTATATATTCATTTTTATATATTATTTTTTATATATTAATATTTTATAAGAAAACTATAATGAAATTAAATAAGAAATTAATTAAAAAATTATGTTTATATATAATAATATTATTATTATTATTAGAAATAATCAAAATTAGACCAAAAAATGAAATTTATACAAATATTGTAGAAAATTATAAAACTTATGAAAAAAAGAACGATAAAAAATTAAACAAACAAATAGGAAACATTTTGAAACAACAAAAAAAATGAAAGGAAAATTTAACTAATCATTATAACTATTTAAAAATAAAAGACATAATTTTTGCCGATAGTTCATATAGTAAAATATTATATGAAAATTCATCTTATTTAAATAATATGAATAAAGTTAATTTATACGCTAGAAAATTTAAAACTTTAGAAGACGCAAAAACAAAATATCTATATAACAGTCTAGTAGATATTACAGATGATGAAAAGGAAGGATTTTTATGGTTTATAGAAAATCTTTTAAAAAAAATAAAACACAACGCAATTATTTACAATTTTGTAAAACATCATGTTTTTAACAATGAAAATACAAATAAGATTATTATAGCGAAAAGTTCCAAATGGCTTGAATATAATATGCCTCATACACATAATAATGTTATTGTTTTAACATCAGATTGGTTTAATGCTATAACAAACAAGTATAGTAGAAATTTAGTTGAATCATGTTTATTAAATGAAGGTATGACATTTATACATGAATTAATACATATACATCAAAGACCATATATGAAAAACTACGAAACACTTTATAAGAAATGGGGTTTTATTAATGCAACATATATTCATAATATTAATAAGTATATCTATATGAATAGACTTAATCCAGATGGAATGAAACTAGATTGGATATGGAATATAAACAATAAATATTATTTAATAGGAGCACTATTTGATTCAGAAAAACCAAATTCATTATTATCGGTTTCTTATAAATTAAAAGAACTGAATAAAACCGATAATAATATCTTTAATTATGCATCAAATAATATTAATAATAATGTAGGAATTTCATTAACATCTAGTGATTTATTTATAGATTATTTTGGTATAACAAATAATCACTATCATCCTAATGAAATAGCAGCTCAATATATGGAATATTATTTTAGCGATATTTTAGGAGATACATCTTTAGGTAATGAATATGAAGGTTATAATATATTTAAAAGAAATATTAAAAAAATTTTATCTACATAATGTTTTATTTTTTATGTTTTATATTATTTTTTTTGGTTTTTAAAAATAATAAGAGTGTCTGGTAGTTCAGAATTTAATCTCTTAATCATTTTATTTGTTATTTTATAAGACCCTAATATATTTAGAT
>ERZ1048068.2091-NODE-2091-length-14487-cov-4.086128_pt1 | contig 14487 bp, 18 predicted proteins | sample MGYA00383098_ERZ1048068 | MGnify/ENA primary metagenome ERZ1048068 (study PRJEB29581, sample SAMEA5548368) | metagenome | biome: marine; feature: coastal; material: water | depth 1 m | study: Short-term variability in the microbial, nano- and picoplankton... | reverse complement strand
AGCCGCCATGCCAGTTCCGCATAGCGGGTTTTGCGTGTCAGACGGGTATAAATGGTTTCCTCGCTCATATTGGTTAAAACCGTGGCCAGTTTTATGGCGGCTTCGCGTGGATCAAGAATCTCATTAGGGTCAGCATAAAGCTCGAATACCGGCACGGTGGTTGCCATGACTTGCCCGTCACGGTCAAGGATATCGCCGCGAATAACCTGTTCGATTGATGGCGTATAGGCTTGCGCTTCGTTGCTGATATCAAACGCCAGCCAGCCAACGCGCAACCCGATAGCACAGAAACAGCATAATGCAAAAATACGGACAACCCCCAGACGAGTTGCCGCCACGCGCCGTGCTTCGGCGGCGGGCATATCAGAGATAAGTCGAATTAAACGTGACCAGATGCTCATTCCACACTCCAGATTAAATTAGCCTCTTCGATATTATTGCTTGGAGCAGATTTGGTGATCTTGCTCAGCTCCTCGACTGGAACGATCTGATGCGGATCAAGTGGTTTCAGATCAAGAAATCGTTCAGATAATTGCAGAATACGATCAGGGCGGGATAAATACGCCCATTCGGATTTAAGCACGGTAATGCTATCGCGGGTTTCGGTGATGCTGGCTTCGATTTGCATCAACTCACTCTCACGACCATCTTTGCGAATCCCGGACAGATAGACTAATGGCCCCAGCATGATGGTGATTAGCGTCAGGATAATGGTGGTGCGTAGCGAAAAGACATTCATCACGCCACCTCAGCCAGTAGCGGCGCATCTGTGCGCTCAGCCACACGCAGACGCGATGAACGGGAACGGGGGTTCTGGTTCATTTCATCTTCTGATGGTGTAATCGGCTTGCGCGTGATCATGTTTAGCCGTGGTGCATGTTCTGGCACATCCGGCACATGTCTGGATGGGCGCGGAGCTTTGCCTGCCTCATTCATGATAAAGGTTTTGACCAGCCGGTCTTCGAGGGAATGGAAGGCAACAACCGCCAATCGTCCCTCCGGTTTCAAACATGCCATTGCCGCTGGCAACGCTGTGCGGATTTCATCCAGCTCATTATTGATAGATATACGGATAGCCTGAAAACTTCGCGTGGCCGGATCAATCTGCCCCGGTTTCGGGCGCGGCATGACAGCACGAATAATCTTGGCCAGCTGATGGGTTGTTGTAATTTCAGCTTCGTCACGGGCATGGATAATGGCACGGGCAATGCGGCGTGAGGCGCGTTCTTCGCCAAATTGCCATAACACATCAGCAATGTCTTTTTCCGTGGCGGTATTGATAAAATCGCTGGCACTGGTTCCTGATTTTTCCATCCGCATATCAAGCGGCCCGTCAAACCGGAACGAAAATCCGCGTTCAGCATCATCAATTTGTGGGGACGACACACCAAAATCAAACACAATACCATCAACCAATTGCATATCGATTTCGTTCAGCAAAGTACCAATTTGTGAAAACCGGCCTTCTAGCAATGTCAGACGGCCATCATATTCATGGCGCATGTCTTGACCGGCGGTAATGGCATCAGGATCACGATCAATGGCAATCACACGGCATGGCGCGGCATCCAGAATGGCGCGGCTATACCCGCCTCTACCGAACGTAGCGTCAAGATAAACCGCATCAGCTTTGGGTGACAGAGCTTCAACAACTTCAACGACCAGAACGGGATTATGCTCCGGGTGAAAGCTCATGCTCCATCTCCTGATCTTGGACGTGGATTGAGGATCAGTTTTGGCATTTTGCCATCACGGGCGGCCTGCCGGCTTTTGTTTTCGCGCGATTGATAGGCTAGGGGATTCCATAGCTGGAACGACCGGCCAATCCCGATAAATGTAGCCGCATCGCTGATATCGGCATGGCTCAAAAATTCTTCAGGCAGAACAATCCGGCCTTCGCTATCAGGGCGCATTTCCTGTGCGCTGGCGATAATCATCTGCAGCATTTCGGCTTCTTCGGAAAACGCATCCATGCTGTCAATGGCATCAGCATATTTGTTCATCCGATCCAGCGACATGCCTTCGAGGCAAGGCAGGGTCAATGATCTGGTCAGGATAATCGGCTCACCACGGGCATCCAGAATAGCACGGTATTTTGCCGGAACGGATACGCGTCCTTTCCGGTCTACCTTGTTTTCAAATGTCGACGTGAATAGTTCCACTGCCGCCTCTTGCCTAATGTTTGCTTGTCCATAAATGCAAAATACACTTTATGGGATTATTTGGGATAGCATGGGATTTTATGGTGTGTCAATGGGAAAACCTGTAAATACCTAAAAAAATGCAATTAATTCATACAGTTAGACTAGATTATTAAGGCTTTATCCTTAGTCATTGAAAACAAACAGTATTTTTATTTGTTCACTTTATGTTCTCAATTATTTCAATATCTTAGCTATGAGAATCGATCATTTGCGTCAATCCGTGTTGACGGCAACAGATCAAATGATGCGGATAATGAGTGATAAAGATTATTAGGTCAGATGGTCTATAAGCCGGGTTCTGTCCGCCGCAATTGGCGGGATGGCCATTCATCTGGGACGGAAGTTACCTTCGCGCCTCAAGCAACCTACCCGAACATAGGGGAAAATCACCCTTTGCCATACGGCAATATGTTCCTATCTGGTCTTGCTCCCGGTGGGGTTTACCCTGCCAATCCCGTTGCCGGCATTGCGGTGCGCTCTTACCGCACCGTTTCACCCTTACCATCATATGATGGCGGTTTGTTTTCTGTGGCACTTTCCCTAAGGTCACCCTCGCCGGACGTTATCCGGCACCGTGATTTTCAAGAGCCCGGACTTTCCTCTGCCTAAACAGCGACCATCCGACCATCTGACCTGTGTGATATCTAGGATGTCACATCAATTCTGTCAAGCATGACGCGATCCGGCTGGGCGGGCTGTTTAGCTATTGTTCTCAATGTCATCTTTCAGCAAGGCAATTTCTATCCAGCGTTGTTCCTGTTTTGCCAGTAATTCGCGTTCGGCTTCCAGCTGTTTGACCAATAGCTGAAACAGATCAGCATCACGGGCAAACAGATCAGGGTCGGCCAGTTTTTGCTCAATCGTTGTGATGCTTGCTTCCAGCTTTGCAATCTCATCCGGCAAGGTTTCCAGCGCATGAATATCTTTAAAGCTCAGCTTGCGTTCATGCTGTTTTTCCGGACGTTTTGATTTTGCTTTCTGATTGGATTTTGTGTTTTTTTCTGATTTTCTGATGTCTAGCTTGGTGCGCCGTTCCAGATAATCCGAATATCCACCAGCATGACTGATAATGCGGCCGTCACCTTCGAATGCCAGAATTGATGTTACTGTGCGGTCAATAAAATCGCGGTCATGGCTGATGATAATGACGGTGCCTTTGTAATCGGCAATGACTTCCTGCATTAATTCCAGCGTTTCCATGTCCAGATCATTGGTCGGTTCATCCAGCACCAGCATATTGTGTTTTTCAATAAATAGTCGCGCCAGTAATAACCGGTTCTGCTCACCGCCGGAAAGCGTTCTGACTTTCTGTGTGGCTTTATGATCATCAAACAGGAAATCCTGCAAATAGCGTTTCACATGCAGATTTCTGCCATCGCGTTCAACGGTGTCACCACCATCAGGGCAAAGCACCTGCCACGGCGTATCTTCGGGTTTTAGCGTTTCGCGTTGCTGATCAAAATAGGATGCTTCCAGCCCGTAACCAACCCGAACACGGCCGCTATCGGGGGTGATCTGTTCCAGCAGGATTTTGACCAGCGTGGATTTACCAGCACCATTGGGGCCAATAATGCCCACGCGGTCGCCTTTGCGAATGATCTGGTTAAAATGTTGGAACAATACGCGTCTGGTGTTTTCAGTAGCAGGAGTGGATAGTTTAGATGCAGATACCGGAACAGCAACAGGAACAGCAACAGGAACGGTGGCGGTAAGATCAATCGCCTCAAGCATGATCTGGCCACCGGTATCCAGTGTTGCGGTAAGCATCCGGCTTGACCGGCTGGCGCCTGCCGCCATTTTTGCACGGTCTTGCCGCATATCCTGCAATTCCCGCATGCGTCCCTGATTACGTTTGCGGCGGGCGCTGATGCCCTCGATTGACCAACGGGTTTCGGCGATAATCCGGCGATCCAGTTTCTGGCGGCGGATAGTTTCTTCGGCAAGGATAGTATCTGCCCATTCATCAAATCCGTCAAAGCTCCCCTGACGGCGGCGGCATTTTCCATGATCAATCCATAACGTGCCATTGCCGATACGGTTAAGAAAAGCGCGGTCGTGACTGATCACTACTAACGCGCCATTATGCGTCATCAGCAAATCTTCCATCCATGTAATTGTTGGTAAATCCAGATGGTTGGTTGGCTCATCCATAAGCAGAACATCAGGTTCTTTGACTAATGCCCGTGCCAGCGCAACACGGCGGGATTCGCCGCCAGATAGCCCATCGCTTAACCGGTCGGGGTCTAGCCCCATGCGGGTCAGATAGGCTTCGGCTTTATGTGCCGGGATAATGATATCGCCATCGCTTCCGGTGCCGTGTTGAACAACACTGGATAAGCTCATGCCTTTCGGCAGGGCGGGTGCTTGCGGCAGATAGGATACGGTTTTACCGGGGGAAATCCATAATGATCCTTCATCCATTTCGGCCAGATTTGCCATCAGCTTCATCATGGTCGATTTGCCCGCCCCATTGCGGCCAACCAGACATAACCGGTCACCGGCCTCAAGGCTGACATCAACATTCCGCATCAACCACCGGTCGCCCAGATTGATACCAACATCATGAATACTCAACAGGTTTTCAGCCATATGATCTAGCTCGCATGTGATTGTTTGATCGTTTCATAGGCGGCATTGATTTTTGCTACTTTATCGGTGGCCGAACGAATAAACTCGGCGGGCAAACCATTTGCCTGCAACCGGTCGGGATGATGCTGGCGCATCAAATCAATCCACGCCTTACGCGCTTCTTCCATATTGGAATCTGTCGCGATATTCAATATCTGATAAGGATTATCCGGATAGTTGCCATATAACAGTTTCAGCCGTTGAAAATCAGCATCATCAAACCCCAGTTCTATCGCCACATGATACAGATACTCATTTTCTTTATCGGTAACGGTGCCATCAGCGTTGGCAATATGGAATAATAATCCCATCAGATGTTCAAAAACAGTGGCCTTCGCGCCAAAAAGCTGCCGCAGTTGTCTGGCGTAAGCTTCGTATCCGGTTGGGGTTTGTCGGGCTAAATCCCATAATTGCCCGATCTTTTTAACGTCTTTTTCGGGGATATCGACTTTCTCGCGAAAGGCCAGCACCTCATCCAGTGTGACGGTACCGTCAGATTTGGCCATTTTTGCCGATAGCGCAATCAGCGCAACCGAAAAAGCAACGTTCTGGCGCAGGTTTTTGTCATAACCGCCAGCGATAGGGGCAATGGATTGTCCGGTAGCATGGTTCGCGACATGTTCAGCCACATGACCGGCCAAGGCGCCAACCAGCCCACCAATCGGGCCGCCAATTGCTAGCCCGGCCGTTCCGCCAATAATGATGCCCCAGATGTTCATGCTCTCTTATCCGCAATTGCCCTATGCTTGGCAAGTAAAACCGGTATAGCCAATTGCCGCATCTTGGCTTGCTATTAGCGTAAAAAATGATAAAACTTCTGGCTATGTCTGAATATGGTCAACATGATATCCTGCTTGACGCCTCCGGGCTTAAATGCCCATTGCCAGTGCTGAAAGCGCGGCGGCAAATCGCGGCAATGGATAGCGATGCAATTTTGCTGGTACTTGCTGATGATCCGGCCGCGCCGCTGGATTTTGCCCATTTCTGTGAAGTTGGCGGCCATGAATTGCTTGACCAGAATGACCATGATCAGGGATTGATCAGCTTTCGCATCCGCAAAGCCTAGCCGTTAATCGCTTGATGACAGCTGGTATATGGCGGTTAGCAATCGGGTGTGAAACGCCTGACGGCTTTCGCCTGTATCCGGGATCAGCCCATGGCCGGAGCAGCAATCAAAAAATCCATCCGCCGGCAGCCCGTGATCACGCTTGCTGATCACAACAGCGGCACGGACAGGACGTGATGCGGTGATGTCTTCGGCAATCAGTTGTTCCAGATAATCGGCCAGTTTATGAATGCGGTGCGGTGATGGTAATGCCGCCAGATCAGCCAGATCAGCATAGGTGATGGTTTGCCGTGATGCGGCCAGCGATGCCAGTATAGCCAGAACATGATTTTGCCAGTCAGGGATATGGTTATTATTTTTCTGGTGTTCAGGGTCTGTTTTCAATAAGTCAGTCATGGTATGGCTATAACTCTGGATAAAATTTCCGGATAACATTTTAGGGCATAAGAATACCGGTTTCTTTCGAACACTCTATACGAACATGATAGATTTAACATGGTAAAGGGTAAATCATGCGATTTATACGCGGTCTGATATTTTCTTTACTGTTTTATGGCATGACGGCGGTGATGGCAATTATTGGCCTGCCGCTTTTGCTATTGCCGCAACGGGTGATATTTTTCTGGCAATGGCTATGGGCGCGGGCAATGATGGTATTGCTGGGCGGTCTTTGCGGAATCAGCTAACATATTGAGCGCGATAGATAGGATCAGCAGGTGATTTATGCGGTGACTCATCAACCCGCATGGGAACCCATCGTCTTGCTGGCCATGCTGGGGCAACCGGTGACGGTGATGAAAAAATCATTGCTTTTTATTCCACTATTTGGGCTCTATCTGGCGCGGTTCGGGGTGATGGGCATTGACCGGAATAAAGGCAAGGCTGCGCTCAAACAGATGATCAGGGTTAGTCAGCATGCGGCTTCAACAGGGCGCAATTTGCTTATTTTTCCGCAAGGAACACGGCTTGCTGTTGATGCGTATCAACCTTATCATAGTGGGCTTTATGCCATATATGCGGCCACCGGATTGCCGGTGGTGCCGGTTGCGCTTAATTCCGGATATTTCTGGTCACGGGATAGCATTTCCAAAACCCCGGGGCATATAACCGTCCGGCTATTACCAGCCATTCCGGCCGGTTTGACAAGACAGGAATTAATGGCAAAAGTAGAAAACGTGATTGAAACCGAATCCCGAAAACTGGCTCCTTAATCACATCAACTGAAATATGAATTACGGTAAAAGGATGAGCGCAATATGGATGGATTTTCTGGCGGAAATAACAAACAGCGCAATGTGCTGGGCGGGGTGATGATCCCCTGTTCAACGTCACCTATGACAGGATTTTACAGAAATGGATGCTGTGATACGGGGCCGGAAGATATGGGTTTGCATACGGTTTGTGCGGTGATGACGGATGCTTTTCTGGAATATAGCAAATCGGCGGGAAATGATTTATCAACACCGCGGCCGGAATATGGTTTTGCCGGATTAAAACCGGGGGATCACTGGTGCCTATGTGCCGGACGGTGGGAGCAAGCCAGACAAGCCGGTGCCGCCCCGAATGTTGTGCTGGCGGCAACGAATATGGCCAGCCTGAATATTTGTGATCTTGATCAGCTCAAATCGCTGGCTATTGATTATGATAAAGGCAATAATAACAAAACATAATGGCAAAGACATAAGCCAGAAAGTGAGACAAACATGTTAACACTTGATCAGAAAGTCACCATTGAATGCACGGATACGGATGTATCCGCACAAGGCAAAATTGTTCGTATCCGGCCAGATGGATTTGATGTTGCGCTTGGTGATCTGTTGATCCGGCTCTATCGTCATAAGCCAAAGATATATGTTGGTAATCAATCCGGCATGGAGTTTGTTGTCAGGACTTAATCAATATGACGTTACCTGATCAGAAAACAGCCAAACGTGGCGGCTTTGATAAGCATGTTGATAATGGTGATACTGGCGGAGGTGACCGCATCATCTGGGCCATCTGGTTGATCATTGCGGTGATTTCTATCGGGCTTCTGCCATTGACAACACGCGGCATGGAAATCGCCCGCGCTGTGGCCAGTTTTTGTGGATACGCTTTGTGAACTCTTCGGCATTATCCGGATATCTGGCTGATCCTTCTATATGGCTGGCTATTACTGGCACATTCCTGATTGCTGGCACGGTTAAGGGCATTATTGGTCTGGGTATGCCGGCTATTTGCATGGTTCTATTGACGTTGTTCCTGCCGCCATTAGAAGCCATCCCCCTGACAGCTATTCCGACCATGTTTGTCAATTTGTTACAGATGCAGCGATCACAACTGCGCCATCTGGTGATACGAAAATATGGTCTTTTTGCCATTACCCTAGTGATCAGCATATTTCTGACAGGCTATTTTATCCTGTCTTTTCCGGAAACGATTTTGTTGCTGGGGTTAGGCGTGGCTATGACGGTGTTTGCGGTGCAAGCGCTGGCCGGATTAAAATGGCAATTTTCAGCCGCACCATACTGGCAGGTGTTATGCGGGGTAGTGACGGGTTTTATTGGCGGCTTGAGTTCTGTTTTCTCGCCGCCGATTGTTATGTATCTGCTGGGTCGTGATGCTGGTAAGGATGAGTTTATTGCCGCCACCGGATTTCTGTTTTTTGCCGGGTGCGCCCCGCTGGTTCTGGCGTTCTTGCTGAATGGCGTGCTTACCCTTGATCTGGCGCTGTCATCCATGTTCGGGCTGGTGGTTGCACTGGCCGGATTTATGCTGGGCGAATGGATACGCAGCTATATCTCACCGGATTGGTTCAGAAAACTGATCTTGCTATTTTTCCTGATAATGGGATGCCGATTAATTCTGGTATCGGTGATCTAGGCTAGTTTTCCATCTGTTTTACGCATCGCCATATATCTGGCGCAGGCGTTTTTTTTCTACTTTACCCATCGCATTTCTGGGCAAGGCATCAGCAAATATCAGCGATTTCGGATGTTTGAAACGGGCTAACCTGTCTGCTAATCTGGCGGTAACTTGCTCGGCGGTAACGTGTTCGGGATCAGCCACAATGACAGCCATGACCTGTTCGCCAAAATCAGCATCTGGGATGCCAATAACCGCGCTTTCTGATATGCCGTCAATATCATTCAGCGCGTCTTCTATTTCTTTGGGATAGATGTTCAATCCTCCGGAAATGATCATATCGCTTTGCCGGCCAATGATGGATATATAGCCGTCATCACTTATCATCGCCAGATCGCCAGTGCGGAAATAGCCATCATCGGTAAAGCTTTCGCTGGTTTGATCCGGTTTGTTCCAGTAACCGGAAAACACATTGTCGCCTTTTACCTCAATCATGCCGATACCATTCTCGCCGGCATCATCAGACAACCGCACCGATACACCGGGCAAGGCAAAGCCGATAGAGCCGGGGCGGCGGTCACCCATATAGGGGTTTGATGTGTTCATGCTGGTTTCCGTCATGCCGTATCGTTCCAGAATGGCATGACCAGTTCGTTCATGAAACGCGGTATGGGTTTCATCCAGAAGCGGGGCTGATCCGGATATGAATAGCCGGATATGTGCAGTAAGCGCATGGTCGAATTCCGGCGTAGCCAGCAATCGGGTATAAAAGGTCGGAACCCCCATCATGGTCGTTGCTTGCGGCAACCAGTGGCATATTGTGTCAGGATCAAATTTGGCCAGAAAGATCATCCGGCCACCGCTCAACGTGGCCACATGGCTAGCCACAAACAGCCCGTGGGTATGATAGATAGGCAAAGCATGAAGCAGGGTATCCTGATCAGTAAACTGCCAGTAATCCGTTAAGGTGATGGCATTGCTAACCAGATTACGATGCGTCAGCATAGCGCCTTTTGATCGACCGGTGGTGCCGGATGTGTACAGAATAGCGGCCAGATCATCGCCGGTGACCGGATCATCCGCCAGCATGGGCGCGGTATTTTTGATAGTGTTGGGTGTTTTGAGCATGTTACGGGCGCTATCCATCAGCTGGCCAGTGCCATCAGCGTCAAGCGCGAACAGGGTTTTATCCGAATAATGTTCAGCCATGCTAGCAGCACGGTCAGTAGATAGAATAATGATGCTGGGTTCGGCATCGCCAATGAAATAATCCAGCTCCGCTATGGTATAGCTGGTGTTTAAGGGGATGTAAACGCCGCCAGCTTTTAATGTGGCGACATATAGCGCCAGACTAGCTGGTGATTTTTCCACCTGTGCTAATAACCGGTCGCCTTTGTTAAGGCCGGATTGATGCAGAAATTCAGCCAGCATCATAACCAGTTCATGAAAAGCGGCACCTGTCCATATGTGATCCAGAGTGATCAGATATGGATCGTTATGTTCTGCCAGTTTATCAAAGATGACAGCGTTAACCGTATGTGATGTCTTGGTATGTGGTTCGATATTAGTCATGTATGTATTCTTCTCATTTGATGAAAAAATGCAACTCTTAGTCGCGCTTATCTTATGGACGGATACCATATTCTGATATTGGTCATTTCTGACTGGATTGACAGAGCGTGAAGCCGCTGTGGCGTATTTTGGAAAAAAGAGTCGGTATTAAAATGAAATCCGGTCGATACTAGCCATTTAACGACATTACTGTAATTTATTAACATCTTGATTATATTGATAAAATATATCACGCTTCAGGTGATATAATAAGGATGGTGCTGATGAATGACAAACTGGGTATATCGCTTATTATTTTGGGAATGTCACTGTTTAGCATACAGGACGTGACGATTAAAATACTTGCCGAAGACGGGTCATTATTGCAGATACTTGTTATGCGGGGGGTCATTGGAACAGCATTTATCTCGGCGTTTCTTTATATCAGCGGTCGCCCGATTAAATTCACAACAGCCTATCCGCTTTTGACTTCTATCAGAGCGACTTTGTTCTTTTTCGGATTTATGAGTTTTTATATCGCGCTATCATTAATGCCGATTGCTGAAGCGACGGCGTTATTTTTTGTCAGCCCGTTTTTCATTACTATATTATCCAAAATATTTCTGGGCAATGATGTGGGATGGTACCGGATAGCCGCTATTTTAACCGGATTTATTGGAACATTTCTGATTGTAAAACCTAGCACCGGTAATTTCCAATGGGCATATATCCTGCCGCTTCTGACCGCGCTTAGCTATTCTATTTCCATGATTTTAGCTAAATACACGCGGGAAAAAGATACCGTTTTCCAGCAAACAATCCATATGTATATCGCCAGCATTATTTGCGGAACCCTAACCCTAATCATGGCTTCGGTCATGGGGTGGTCATTTGATGGCGTGCAGGGGCTGGAATATGTTTTCCGGCCATGGGTGTTTGATGATCTGATCGTTTTATTGGCGGTAATTATGATTTCTATGGTGGCAACAATAGGCACTTTATGCTTGATTTCAGCCTACCGGATCAGCCAGCCGCCAGTGATTGCGCCATTTGAATATACCATGCTGGTCATATCAATCAGCATTGGTTTACTGTTTTTTGGTGAGGTGCCGGACATATATTCTGTGCTGGGTATGCTGATTATTGTGGCTAGTGGATTGTTTATCTTTGTTCGTGAACAGGTGCGCGGTATTCCGCTGGCGATTAAAATCCGGATGCGATAGCTATGGATAAAATGAGCATATCGTGATGAAGATTTGATCATTAAAAAAGGCCAGCCACGAATGGCCGGCCTTTATGATATCATCTGTCAAAAGACAAATGATTAAGCGTTTTTCAGACTTACCGCTGAGCTTTTGCCATTCTTACCCTGTTCGAGTTCATAGCTTACGCTCTGGTTTTCGTTCAGTGTTTGCATGCCAGCGTCTTTGACAGCTGAGATGTGAACAAAAACGTCTTGCGACTTATCTTCGGGTTCGATGAACCCGTAACCTTTGGTTTCATTGAACCATTTTACGGTGCCATTAGGCATCTTTCTCTCCTTAAAAAAAGGGTTGTTAAATCGTCAATCAACCTCTTTTCCGTGGAGAAGCAAATCGTTGACCCTCTGCACTTTTTGCAGAGTGCTATGCTTATGACACTTTGTTGATCAAAAAGCGAGATAAATTTGCTTTTAAAATCAGATTATTTTTTAAAGAAATATGTCGATATGGCTATATTTGCGTCTTGAACGACTATTATATTGGTCTGGTAAGTATAAAAGCGAGTTTAACAGGACGTTTTCAAGGCTCATCTTGACAGCATAACAACCGGTGATAGGGTTGATTTAATAACCAGCATTTACACGCCGCCAATATGACCAGAACATGTCATTCCCCGAAAGGATAAACCATGCCCAGTATTCATATTCAATTTACGCTTTTCTCTGCATTTTATTCACCGCTCATTTCGACAATGACTGGCGGGTTCCTAGCCGAAGAAGGATTTGACTATGACTGGAGCGTGGCAAAGCCGGGGGTATCGGCATTAGCCGCATTAGAAAACGGCACCGCACAGGTGGTGCAGTCAACCATTAGTCAGGGATTTCATTCACTGGAAAAAGGGCGGGATTCTACCGCGCGGCATTTTGCGCTGATTAATGATATGGATGGGTTCTTTATTACCAGCCGAACAGCTGATCCGGATTTCAGCTGGTCAAAACTAGAAGGCGCAGAAGTATTGGTGCATCATGGCGGCCAACCTATGGCCATGTTCAAATATGCCTGTCATAACGCCGGCATTGATGTGTCCAAGATCAATATCATTGATGCGGGTAATGCCAAAGAAATGGACGCGGCGTTTCGGGCTGGCACGGGGCAATATATTCATCAGCAAGGTCCCGCCCCGCAACAGATTGAGGCCGATGGCGCGGGTTATGTAGTAGCAGCACTGGGGCCTGTTGTTGGCTCATGCGCATTTTCCAGCCTTGCCGCAATGCCAGACTGGCTCAATAGCGATGCTGGCAAAGCCTTTTGCCGTGCCTATCAGAAAACAAGAACCTATATGAACACGGCTTCTGCTGAAGACATTGCCAAGGCCGAAAAGCCGCTTTTCCCCAATATTGATGAAACGGTGCTGGCGGAATGTATTCGTGCTTATCAAACCATGGGATGCTGGCCAGAACATATGGATATTACTGATGCGGGATATGCGGCGATGCTGGATATTTTTGCCCATGATGGCAAAATCACCAACCGGCACGCCTATGACGCGATTTGCATGAAACCGGCATTATCATAACCACAGATTAATGACCTCGTGTTAATAACCACGCATTAATGACAGGCCTTGCCAAGTGCTTTTAGTCGCCAGTAATTATAGGGCAGGGGGGCAATAAATCCGGCGGTTAGCATAAACGGAAGCACCCACCAGGTTAGCTTTGCCCCGCCAGTCATTGCGACATCAACACTATTCATGGCAATTTCCATGGCAATCATGGAAATTAGGGACATGCCAATCGCGGTTTTGAAAGCTAGTCGCATAGCCATTTGCCGCGACAGAATAATGGTTTCAAGACAGATTGAGGTAAGCAAGCCATTAATAATAGCCAGTGTCATGATGGCTAGGGTCGGCCACGGGATACCAGTGTATTGAAAAAAAGCAATCGTGCCTAAATCACCAATGGAACAGCCGATTAAACACCACATGGTATTATATGATGACCGCCGCCATGTATGCCAGCAGAACCAGTTTATTTTCAGTGTTTCTTTAGATGATGATGCTGACATTTGGTGTGGCAAACTTTTTGAGATAGTTATGACACTGTTCTACTAAAACAGGATATCACGTTAACGTCGTATTCTTATTATATATACTTATCGATACAGTTTTTTCAATATGATCATTGATATCCAAATCAATAAATTTAATATATAGATATATGTTATCATTTATCTAGAGGTATGAAGTTTAATCATGAGTGATATTAAATATTACGCTGAATTGAGGAATCTGATCTTGCAAATGGAAAGCGATATGTCTATCGCATCCATGACTGAGATTGAAAAAAAGGTGATCTCAGCGCTTATTATTTTATCAAGTAAAGAGAAAAAGCCGATCCATCTGGATCAGATCAGAGAACATCCTCTGGTAAAATCGATGCCACAGCCGTCTTTATACAGAGCATTTCAAACGCTGATCAAGTCCGGTTACATTGATAAAGTAGGAACAGAACGGTCAGGGCTTTATGTGCCGCAAACCGACCGGTTTTCCTAATCTCCGCCTAAACGCTAAATCTGACACTAAGTAGCCGATAACATCTGTTGATCGGCTATTTGTAATTTTTTGATATAAATGTTTGTTTTTTGCTCTGGGTTATTTAGGATTATCTAAAGTTAATTTGAGTTATCTGGGATTGTTCAGGTGCATCTTTTTCGTTTGATTTCACAGCATTGGTCTGGATTTGTTATTACGTTATATCTGGCGTTATTCTGGTTCAGTATCAATGTCATTTTCCCGCTAGAGGCCAGTGTTTTCGGTAATTTAAGTGGTATTGCCAGTATTCTGTTTCTGCCACATGCTGTGCGGGTATTATCGGCATGGTTGCTTGGGCCGAAGGTTTTATTTGCACTTATTCCTGCTGAGATTATAGCGCACTCTATCTGGGGGCTTGAGTTTTCTTTTCCGGTTAGTGTGCTTATTCCTGTTTTCAGCGCA
>ERZ1048068.2085-NODE-2085-length-14525-cov-3.984381_pt1 | contig 14525 bp, 9 predicted proteins | sample MGYA00383098_ERZ1048068 | MGnify/ENA primary metagenome ERZ1048068 (study PRJEB29581, sample SAMEA5548368) | metagenome | biome: marine; feature: coastal; material: water | depth 1 m | study: Short-term variability in the microbial, nano- and picoplankton... | reverse complement strand
ATCAACAAGACATGGAAGGCTGGCCGGGTTACTGGCCGGGGCTGCCGCCGATGCATTATGCGACGCATTGTGTGGGACCTGTTTTGGGCCTGGGTCGCCATGAAGCGGAGTATGTTTCTTGCTTTGCATCGGGAACGATCGCGGAGGAGATGCACGAGTGTTACGGGTCGCCCTACGCCATTCAGAGTTGTCACATTAAATTTAAGGACAGTGATCTTTCGGGGCTTGTTTACCGTTCGCTCTTCGATGTGGCGAGACAGTATCGGGAGTCATTTGAAGTCTACGGTGTGGATAAATCAGTGGAATGGCCTTTGATCGAAGGGGAGCCACTTGTGGTTCATACGGCGAAGAAGCCGGAGCCCGAGATCCCGGAGAAAGTTGAGTGTCCCGATTTTGCGCATTTGCTTCCTGATGAAATCGCGCCCTTCACGACGGGTGGCGTCTACGGAGGTGATGAAGGAGAGGACCATCTGTCCTATACCCAGGGTGGAGGTCATGGAGGATCCCATCCCCACCTGGCCCATCAATTTGTGGAATTGCTGAGAGGCAAGGGCGAGGGCTATCCCAACGCGTCTCAATCAGCAAATATTACTTGCACGGGAATTCTTGCCCACGAGTCCGCTCAAAAAGGTGGAGAGCTCATCAAGCTTCCTGAGTTCACCCTGCAGTAGTCGTCGTCATGAAACGTCTCGCTTTAATGATACCGCTGGTGCTGATTGCGGCACTCTCTTTTGCGTTGAACAAAGCGGAGACGCTGGAGGAGAAGCAGGGTCCGGTTCGGATCTTGTTTCTTGGGCATGATTCGAAACATCACAATTCCAATGCTTACTTTCCAATGCTTTCCAGGGCTTTGGGGCGGGATGGGATTTACTTCGATTACCATACCAATGTTGAGGACGCTCTGGGAGACGCGGAGTATTTGGCGAAGTTCGATGGAGTGCTGCTTTACGCAAATCACAACGCGATCACGCCGAAGCAGTTTCAAAATCTGACGCAGTTCATTGAGAATGGTGGCGGATTTATTCCGGTGCATAGCGCGAGTGCGTGTTTTGGAAACGAGCCAGGGTTTGTGAAGTTGGTCGGAGGTAAGTTCGCCCATCACAAAGGGAAGGAATTCAAGACCTCGGTAGTGGCTCCAAAGCATCCGGCGATGAAGGATGTGAAGGAATTTAAAGCCTGGGATGAGACTTATGTGCATTCCGGTCATGGAAGTGACCGCACGATTTTGATGGTCCGGAAACCAGAGGGTGATGACAACGTGAGTGAACCCGAGCCATGGACCTGGACCCGGGAGCAAGGAAGGGGACGCATTTTTTACACGGCCTCGGGACATGATCAACGGGTATGGTCGCGCGGGGAATTCCACCAACTCTTGAAGTCCGGAATTCTTTGGTCAATCGGTGATGAACGAAAGAAGAATTACGATGCATTTATCTCGTCGCGCAAAGCTCTGACTTATGAAACGCGGGACAATATTCCCAACTACGAGAAGCGGCCCAAGCCGCTGCAGTATCAGCACCCGCTGAGTCCCGAGGAGAGTTTGAAATATACCCAGGTTCCGGTGGGTTGGAAACTGCAGCTTTTTGCAGCCGAACCCCAGATTGTGAATCCGATTGGCTTGGCTTGGGATGAGCGCGGACGGCTTTGGGCAGCGGAGACTTTGGACTACCCGAATGAGATCAAGGCTGAGCGCAAAGGCGCGGATAAGATCAAAATTCTCGAGGACACGAATGGAGATGGTCGATGTGACAAGGTGACGGTCTTTGCTGATCGACTCAACATTCCGACCTCTCTGACATTTGGAAATGGTGGCGTTTATGTTCATCATGCTGCCGAGACTCTCTTCCTCAAAGACACCAATGGAGATGATAAGGCTGATGTCCGGGAGCTTGTCCTCAAGGGATGGGGAACGGGAGACACCCATGCGGGGCCGTCGAATCTTCGCTATGGCTTGGATAACCAGATTTGGGGGACGGTGGGTTATTCCGGTTTCTCCAATAATGGTCAGAGGTTTGGAATGGGAGTGTATCGCTTTACCAAGAGTGGTTCCTCCCTGGAATTTCTCCATCAATTCAATAACAATACCTGGGGAATGGGGTTCAATCCATCCGGTGACGTTTTTGGTTCTACAGCCAACAATAACCCCAGCTTTTTTGGAGGGATTCCGGCAACCATTCTTCCAGAAGGAAAAGGTCTCAGCGCCAAGATGATTGCATCGTCTCCGACCTTCCATCCCATCACGCCGAATATTCGTCAGGTCGATGTCTTTGGGGGCTACACTGCGGCAGCGGGTCATGCCTTTGCGAATTCGGACAACTTCCCGGAATCATGGCGGGGGAAGAGGGCCTTTGTGGCCGGGCCGACGGGGAATCTTCTGGGCATGTTTGATACGAGTCGTGATGGTGCGGGATACAAATCCAAGAATACTTTTCAGTTAGTTGCTTCGGCTGACGAGTGGTTTTCGCCGGTTGCTGCCGAAGTAGGTCCCGATGGAAACCTTTGGATCTCGGATTGGTATAATTTTATCATTCAGCATAATCCGACACCGAATGCGGGTCGAGGTGGATACGATGCGAGGAATGGTAAAGGAAACGCTCACATCAACCCAAACCGGGATCGGCAACATGGACGAATCTATCGCTTGGTTTGGGATGAAGCGCCAAAGTCAAAAACGAAGTCGCTTGAGGGAGCTTCCACCAATGAATTGGTTGCGGCATTATCTGACCCCAACCAGTTTTGGCGGTTGACGGCGCAGAGGCTTTTGGTCGATGGTAAGAAGATTGAGGCCTTGCCCAAATTGAAGGCTCTTGTCGCGAATCGCGGTGTGGGTTCGATCCATGCTCTGTGGAGTCTTGATGGTCTGGGCGCTCTGGATTCCGAGACTCACCGTGGTGCGTTGCTTTCGACGGATCCTGTCTTGCGGAGAAATGCCATTCGTGCTCTTCCGCATACTAAAGCGGGTGTCGCCCTGATGTTTCAATCAGGCGTGATCAACGATTCGGATCTCACCACTCGTCTCGCGGCATTCGTTGCCTTGGCGAAATTTCCATCAAGTGATCCGGTTAAGAATGCAGTCACTTCTCTGGGCAATAACGAAGTAAACCAAAAAGACGTTTGGTTGTCGGCAGCTCTGGCTGCGTCGAGGAAGAGGCATCAGGCGGCGGATTTAGCTGATTTGGAATATGAGGAGTCGAAAAAGAATCTCGTGGAAAACGTGAACTGGAAGGTTTTCATTCACAGTGGGAGCGGTGCTCAGCATTTGCTTCCGGCAAACGAAGGTTTCAAGGGAGGAAAATGCTTAAAAATTGAATCTGCAAAACCGACCGACACTTCTTGGGGAGGGGTGGTCGAGGTGAAGCCGAACACGCGATATCGCTTGCGGGGAAAAATTAAAACAGAGGGTATTAAAGGTGGCGGAATGGGAGCGCTTTTTAATGTTCACGAACTACAGAGTCCTACGCGCGTTGCCACCAAGGCTTTGAAAGGAAAGAACGGCTGGACCGAAGTCTCGGTCGACTTCAATTCGATGGGGCGCTCAAAGATTACCATCAATGCACTCTATGGTGGTTGGGGTCAATCAACCGGAACAGCTTGGTGGGACGAGATTCGACTTTCTGAATTGGTAGCGGTTCCCAAGGTCGTTTCGGAGGTGAAGCTGAAACCCGGCGACGGCGCGCGGGGGAAGGTTCTCTTTAATACCCACCCGGTGGCTGCTTGTAACCGATGTCATGCGATTTCTGGAACAGGTGGCGTAATCGGGCCGGCTCTGGATACCATTGCGGGAAGGAAAGACCCCGACTACATCAGGAGATCCCTTCTCGATCCGAATTCGGAAATTGCGGAGGGTTATCCCTTGAAGGCATCGCCAATGCCTCCGATGAATCTCCTTTTGGAGCCTCAAGAGATTGAGGATATTTTGGCCTATCTTCAGACACTGAAATAGTTCTGGTTGGGAAGATGAAGCTTGACCCGGCGGGGAGGATTAAGCCTAACTCATTGGAAGACACAGTATTTTAATATGATAGATCATCATCGTTTTCTCTTTAGGTGTTCTCTGGCGATCATTCTCTCGCTCTTCTCGAATTCTACTTTGTCCGCTCAATCTGTGGTCATTTCGGAATTCATGGCCTCCAATGACAACATTTTGAATGATGAGGATGGCGATAGTGAGGACTGGATTGAGATATTTAATGAAGGTGCATCGGTGGTGAATCTTACCGGATGGCATTTGACTGACGATGCCGCTTTGCTGACAAAGTGGACCTTTCCGAATGTCACACTTGATCCCGGAGAATTGCTCGTTGTTTTCGCATCCAATAAAGATCGGGTTGGTCCGGCGGGAGAGTTGCATACAAACTTTAAGCTCTCCAGTTCGGGCGAATATCTCGCGTTGGTTCGGGATGATGGGGCGACGGTGGAATATGATTTCGGCCCAAGCTATCCTCAACAGGTCACTGACGTGTCCTATGGACTTCAGCAGTCGACCAACACTGCGACCCTAATCGCAGGTGGTGCTTCCGTAAAATACAAGGTTCCCACGAATGCCGCCGATGACGTCAATGAGGGGACTAACCCCAACTCATGGATCGGAACCAATTTCAACGACACCTCCTGGACCAGCGCAACGACCGGGATCGGATATGCGACGGGTAGTCCCGATGCTTATGATCCCTTTATTGCGAGCGATGTGCAGACAGAAATGTCCTCAAACGGGCGTCCTTCTATTTATATTCGGATTCCCTTCACCGTTGCTAATCCAACTGACTATTCGTCGTTGAGCTTGAAGATGAAGTACGACGATGGCTTCGTGGCTTATCTCAATGGCGATCCTCTTTCAGTCGCTGAGATCAATAATCCGTCGCCCGATCAACTGAACTTCGAATCAATCGCGACGGCAACCCATGATGATGGAGACTCGATTGTTGATGAAGTTTTCCCGCTTTCGACTTCACTTCTTAATGTGGGAAACAACGTGCTGTGCATTCACGGACTGAATCGTTTTGCGACAAGCTCAGATGCCCTTTTTCTACCGACACTAGAGGGGGTCGAAATCACCGGAGGTGCGACACCGGCCTACTTTACGTCGCCTACACCGGGATCGGCGAATATTGCCGGAGTTTCCTCTCCCGGGCCGCTCGTCCGGAGTGTGACAAAAGACCTGCCGCCTTTAAACCTTGGTGCCGGAAATCTCGTCATCGAAGCGGATGTCACTCCGACACTCAATCCCATTGCCAGTGTCAGTTTGGTTTCACGAATCATGTATGGTGGAGAAACGACGCTTGCCATGGTAGACGACGGGACGGGAGCTGATACGACCGCAGGTGACGGAATTTACACGGCCACAATTTCAACCGCCGGAATGACGGCCGGGCAGATGCTCAGGTGGCGGGTCACTGCTTTGGATACGATGGGAGATAGTTCAAAATTGCCGCTTTTTCCTGATCCTTTGGATTCACCCGAATATTTTGGAACAATTGCGGAGGATCCATCGGTGGGTAGTTCGAACCTCCCGATTTTTCATTGGTTCACCTCCAGCCCGAGTGGAGCCACCACCAATTCAGGATCGCGTGGATCGGTTTATTACTTGGATCAGTTTTACGATAATATCCAGGCTGATCGGCATGGGCAATCGACTGGTGGCTTTCCCAAGAAGAGCTATGACTTTGACTTTAATAAAGGAGATCGCTTTCTTGTTGAGCCAGGAGGAAACCGTGCCAAGGACATCAACATGCTCACGAACTGGGCGGATAAATCCAAGACGAGGAACACCATTGGCTATGAGATGATGCGGAAGTCAGGTCATCCTGCACACTATGCCTTTCCGGTAAGAATCCAGCAGAACGCTGCCTTTTTTAATATTGCTGATTTCGTGGAAGATGGCGATGACCGCTATCTGGAGAGAGCGGGTTTGGATGGAGAAGGGGCACTTTATAAGATGTATAACCGTCTCGATTCCTCCTCGAGCGGGATCAACAAGAAGACCCGCAAAGAGGAGAGCAACAGTGATCTCGCTGCTTTGGTTTCAGGGCTGGGGCAGTCGGGAGAGGCCAAGTTGCGCTACGGGTATGACAATATGAATATCCCGGGAACGATCAATTATTTGGCTGCTCTCGATATGACGAACAATAGCGATCACGGACATAAAAATTATTACCTCTATCGTGATACCAATGGGACTGAGGAGTGGCGTCCGTTGATTTGGGATATCGATCTCAACCTTGGGCGGAATTGGCGGAGTGGGCCGGCATATTTTGACGACGTTTTTCGCAATAATAACCTTCGGGCGGGACCCTCTAATCGGATGAAGGATCTGATTTTTGATGATTCGACTTTGAACGATATGTTCCGTCGTCGGGTAAGAACTCTCATGGATGAAATGTATGGTTCTCCTTCCTCTCCAAATAATTATTTGCAAGATCGCGTCAATGAATTGGTGGCTTTGATCGATCCGACTGATGACAATGCCAATACGGGATCGGACGACGCGGATCTTGATTATCAGCTATGGGGATCATGGGGGAACAACAACGCGATGCGCGCTGCTTCCAACCGTATCTTAACGGAGTATATCCCTTCGCGTCGCGCCCAGCTTTATGGCCTTGGCGAGCTTCCTTCGGCGCAACCGGTGGCGGCTCCGATTAATATTAGTTCGGTTGATTTTAATCCGGCATCGTCAGGGGCATCGTCAGATCAGAGCGGGGAATATTTCACTTTGACCAATCTCAATACCTACGCCGTGGACTGTTCCGACTGGGTGATTTCCGGAGGAGTATCGCTTACCCTGCCGCCGGGGGCGGTGATTCCGGTCGGCGGGACACTCTACGTGGGAAGAGATGCCGTGGGATTCAGAGCGCGGAGTGTGAGTCCGAAGGCTGATGAGAAACGGTATCTCGTCAGCGGGTATGGCGGGCAGCTTTCAGCGAGAGGTGAAACGATTCTCCTCCACGACCATCTTGGTAATCTCATCGATAGCGAGACCTATGTCGGAAGTGAAACACCATCGCAGCAATATTTGCGGATCACCGAATTGCTTTATGCTCCGGTTGGGCCGACGGCAGGAGAGCTTGCAAGCATACCAACCTTGAGCGCATCGGATTTCGAATTCATTGAGTTGGTTAATAACAGCCAAGTGAATCTGGATCTCAGTGGGGCCCGGTTTGTTGAAGGTGTCACGATGACCTTCGCAGGTGGAACGGTCTTGAGCCCCGGACAAAGGATTATCGTGGTCGCAAACCAGGCGGCCTTTGAGCTGCGGAATGGAGCAGGGCAGCCGATCCTTGGAGAGTTCACCGGGAATCTCAGTAATGGTGGAGAAGAAATCCAAATCATCGACAGCGTTGGGGAGAATGTCCTCGAATTCAGCTACCGCGACGACTGGTATGATCAAACTGATCAGGACGGCTATGCCTTGTCTTTGCTGGATCCGCTTGGGACGCCGGTCACCGATTTTGACCAGGTTGAAAACTGGGGGATCAGTTTAGCGGTTGGAGGAGATCCCGGACAATCGGCTTCGGGGTTTTCGTCGAGTTTCGAGTATTGGAAAAACCAGGAATTTACCCAAGCTCAGGTTTTGGACCCCTTGGTAGTCGGGGAGCTCGTTGACCTCGATGGTGACACATTGGGAACTCTTCTGGAATACGCTCTCGGACTTGACCCGGAGGTAGTCGACACAGGTTTGGGATATAGCAGCTTGATCGCATCTGACGGGGGTTCAGATTATCAGGCTCTCAGTTTTAGGCGGCAGAAAAATACTCTGGATATGACCTACACGGTGCAAGTCAGTGACGATCTTGAAAACTGGAATCCTATTTCCCAGGTCGTTGGGACGCCCGTCGACAATGGCGATGGCACGGAGACCGTGATTATTCGCGATGCTTTGGTTCATCCGGCGGGTAATCAGAGATTCATCCGCTTGTCCGTTGCTCTGACTCCCTAGGAACCAAAAATAATCCCCTGACAAACTTTCGAATGTCAGGGGATGTAAAAGAGTGGTGGCTCATCTCGGATTCGAACCAAGGACACGCGGATTTTCAATCCGCTGCTCTACCAACTGAGCTAATGAGCCATGCAGTGTGTGCTGCGGGCGGCGTGATAATGGCCGCTGCGAGAATTGGCAACAGAAAATCAACTTTGAGCGCGATTTTTTACGGGCTGAGGCGGGAGATCTGCCATTGGTTATCATTTAGCTCGAAACAGATCCGGTCATGTAGGCGACTGGGGCGACCTTGCCAGAATTCGATGCAGGTTGGCTTGAGTTGATAGCCGCCCCAAAAACCAGGCAGGGGGACTTCCGAGGTTTCGGGATACTTTTGCCGAAAATCTTCTTCACGCTCAATAAGTTGCTCCCGGCTGACGACTTCACCTGATTGCCATTCGGAAACCCAGGCTCCAATTTGAGATCCATAGGGTCGGGAGTGGAAGTATTCTTCGGAAATCTCGCGTGACGTTTTTTCGACCGTCCCGCGGATGTTAACCTGACGCTCGAGCTCCTTCCAAAGAAAGGTTAGGGAAGCATTTGGGTTTTCAGAGAGGTTACGGGCTTTTTTTGAATGATAGTTGGTGAAGAACTGAAAGGTCTCCTCGTGGAGTCCTTTTAGGAGGACTGTTCTACTGGAAACCTCACCGCCACTGCCGCTCGTTGCCAGGGTCATGGCATTGGGTTCGATAATGCCGGCTTCCTGGGCTTCGATCATCCATTTTTCGAATTGTTGAAACGGATTCGAATCAGCTTCATTCTTGCGCAGTCCTTTTTGGGTGTAGTTTTCCCTGAGTTCGCCGAGTTTCATTTTTTTGTATCGGGATCGATTTCGTCGTCGTTGATTTCGAGGGCGACATATTCATCGCCTTCTTTCGCCAGTCTCATTTGGTTGATCCAAAGAACCGCAACAACCCCGAGAAACGCGAAGGACAGCTCGAGGAAAAACGGGGTGAACATGATACCCGAGATCTTGCGGAAAAACTCTCCGGCAAATCCAGGCAAAGCACCCAGTGCGAAGATGCCGATGACGATCAACGTAATCGCAAGGATGGGGATGAATCCGGTCAGGAGAAGTTTCGTCCGTTTGGTCACGTGGGGAGAATTGCAAAATATCGCCGCTCTGGCAATGTCTGCGATTGCCGGGGTGGGATGGTCAATGGAGGCAGGTGGTGCTTGCCCGCAGGCCGTTCACTGGTTAAATCTCCGCGCGTGAGGCTTTTTGACACATTGAAGCGGGACTATGTATCCCTTGAGCCGGTTGATGGGAAAACATTTCGGTTTTACTGCTGTGGCCCGACTGTATACGGGCCAGCCCACATTGGAAACTTCCGGACCTTTGTGATGCAGGACGTCTTCCGTCGGGTCCTTGAGGTTGGAGGTCAGAAAACAAAACACGTTAGAAACATTACCGACGTCGATGATAAGACGATCCGCGATTCAGTGGCAGCCGGTCGGTCTCTGGAAGAATTCACGGCGCAGTGGCGGGATAAATTTCACGCTGATTGCGAGCTTCTGAATTGTCTGTCTCCCCATGTCGAACCGAGCGCAGTGAAGCACATTTCCGAGCAGGTCGAAATGATCAAGGAATTGATCGAAAAAGGTCATGCCTATGCCTCGGATGACGGTTCGGTATATTTTATGATCTCGTCATTCCCGGAATACGGGAAACTTTCGCATTTGGATACCCGCGAGCTCGATTTGGGGAAAACTCAAAATGCCCGTGCTGATTCGGATGAATACGATAAGGACGACGCGGCTGATTTTGTTTTGTGGAAAGGACGTCGTGATGAAGACGGGGATAACTTCTGGGAGAGTCCGTGGGGACAGGGGCGTCCGGGATGGCATTTGGAGTGCTCGGCAATGATCCGCAAGTATCTTGGGGAGACTTTTGATCTGCATAGCGGTGGGGTTGATTTGGTATTTCCTCATCACGAAAACGAAATCGCACAATCGAAGTGCTCCTGCGGAGGAGAGTTCGCGAGAAATTGGTTTCATATCACGCACCTTCGGGTGGAGGGGAAGAAGATGTCCAAATCATTGGGGAATCTCTACACCCTCGAAGATCTTGCCAAAAAGGGATACTCCGCGATGGAGGTCCGATACGTTTTGCTCAACGGGCACTATCGCAAGCCAATCAATTTCGGTCTCGATTCGCTTCATGCGGGTCGGGAGGCTCTGGGGAAACTCGCCAAGGCTGCCGAAGGCAAACCAGCTCCTGCCTACAAGGAGATTTTGAAAGGGGGCGATTATGGAGTCTTTGCGGGTGCTTTGCAAAAGCTCAATGATGACCTTAATACGGCTGGAGCGATTGGTGAGTTGTTTGGGAATCTCAAAGCCGCTGAGTCAGAAGCCGACTGGTTTGGCTTTTACTCAGCGCTGGCGTCCCTGGGGCTTATCTTGCCAGAAGCGGTGAAGAAAATAGCTCCGGATGAGATTAAAAAGCTCGCTGAAGAACGCTGGCAGGCGAGGGGAAATCAGGACTGGGCGGCATCGGACCGACTGCGCGATGAGCTGTTGGAAAAAGGCTGGGTGGTTAAGGATGGTCGGGAAGGATACGAACTGGTGTCAGCTTAGTTGCACATGAATGAGGGTCTTGCCTTGATTTGTTAGGAATTCTTAGGTAATTGAGGAGCCTCTCATGACTAAAAAGGGCATGGAAATCTCCAGGATTAGTTCGCAATTTGCGATTGATGGGACATTTGTGGGCGGGAAGGAGATTGTCAGCGGTTTGATTAATGTGACCTACCTTGCGGAATATGTGAACGACGATGGTGAACGGTCGCGCTATGTTTTGCAGCGGATCAACGAGCAGGTTTTTCCTGATCCACATTCTGTGATGCGGAATATCTCCAAGGTCACAAAGCACATTAATCGAAAGGTGTTTCGTCGAAAGCGTGACTTTGGCGGGCAAACACTCAATTTGTATCCTGGACGGGATGGAAAGGATTTTGTCGAAGGACCGGAGGGAGGTGTTTGGCGTTGTTACAACTACATCGAGGGTTGTTGCAACTACGACATTGTTGAAAATACCCGGCAGGCTTACCAGGCTGCGAAAGCATTCGGAGCTTTCCAGGATCTGATTAGCGATCTTTCTCCCAGCGAGATTTCCATTACCATTCCGGATTTTCACAATACGCCGAGTCGGTATGGCAAGCTGATGAAGGCGATTAAGGAGGATCGCTTTGATCGAGTGAAGTTAGTCAGCGAGGAAATTGATTTCATCATTAACAGGGAGGAGATCGTCCATGTTCTTTTGGATCATCTCAAGAAGGGAAGGTTGAAGGAGCGCATCACCCACAACGATACCAAGTTGAATAATGTCATGATCGATGAGGCTTCTGACGAGGCTGTTTGCGTGATTGATCTTGATACCGTGATGCCCGGACTGACACTTTACGATTTTGGGGATTTGGTGAGAACCGCGACCAGTCCGGTCGCGGAGGATGAGACGGATCTCGATAAGGTGGAGATGCGGATGCCGATGTTTGAAGCGCTTGTGGAAGGGTATCTGGAAACTGCCCGCAATTTCCTGACTCCGCTTGAGGTGGATCTTTTACCGTTTTCCGGGAAGTTAATTTCGTTTGAAGTCGCTCTGCGATTTTTGACTGACTATCTCGAAGGAGATGTTTATTTTCGGGTTAACCGGGAGGGGCAGAATCTGGATCGTTGTAGAACGCAACTGGCCCTGGTGAAGTCGATTGAAGATCAGGAAGAGCAAATGTTGAAGTTTGTGAAAAAGGGAGCTCGATTCAATTAAAATGGAGCTTCCGTTTGTCTGCATGTCCCGATAGTTCTCGGCCATGTTCAGTGTCAGCGATCTTAATGAAGAGCAAGTGAAGCAAATCCACTCATGGGTTGAAGAAGGAGCTCAAATGGCTGATGTCCAAAAGCGCCTCGAGAGCGAATTTGGTCATATCGTGACATATATGGATACGAGATTTCTCTCGCTGGATCTTGGCTTGGAGTTTCAGGTTGAGGAAGAGCCGGAGCCAGAGGTCGTTCCGGAGGTGGAAATCAAGGAGCCTGACTCAGGGCCAGAAACAGGTCCTGCTGGCAATGTTTCAGTGAGCATTCACGAAGATCCTCTTCAGGGCTCTGTGATCAGTGGCGCTGTTATTTTTAGCGACGGGCAGGGTGGGCAATGGATGATCGACCAGGAGGGGCGTCTTGCCATGGACCCTGACACGCAGGGTTATCAGCCCAGCGAAGCAGATGTCGTGGAGTTTCAAGAAAAGCTCAGGGAAGTGGTCGAGAGTCAGGGCTAGGCGCCATAGACTGCGTCGGGGTCGAAGGTTTTTTCGTCATCGACAAATTTCAGATCAACGGGATTTTTTTCAGGGAAACTCACAGCGCGGTAGAAGCATGAGCGACGTCCGGTGTGGCAGGCTCCGGCACCTTGTTGAGTGACGTAGAGAATGATCGCGTCCTGATCGCAATCGGTGCGGATTTCGTGAACTTTCTGAGTGTGGCCGGAGGTGGCTCCCTTGTGCCAAATTTCCTGACGTGAGCGTGAGTAGTAAACGGCCTCACCTTTATCAATGGTCATCTTGAGCGTTTCGGCATTCATATAAGCCAGCATCAAAGGTTCACGCGATTCGTGGTCGATAGCCATTGCTGCGATGAGACCGCCCGAATCGAATTTCGGGCTGAAGGCCAGTGATTCGTCGAGTTCCTTTTTGTCGGGACGTGGAGAAAATTGCAGCTCGCTCATGGCGCGGAACCCTTGTCACTTTTTCTGAGATGGTCCAGACAATACTCTTCGCCGTCTGATGAGACGCGGAAATCCAATTCAGGGTCCGAGAGTTCTGTTTTACCGCATTCGGCACAGCGGTGGAGCGTTTGCTCTCCTGACGGTCGGCCAGATTCGAATTTGGCCCGACGAACCCGGAGCTTCCCGCGATTACGCATCCACCTAATCAGCCTGGGAGTAGCCCAAGTGAGATAAATAATTTGTGGTCCTAGAAATGAGGCGGCAAAGATCGGCATTTTAATACAATTCCCAACAAGGCTCAGCCCCGCCAGAGCCGCGATCAACCAAACTGGAACAGGTAAAATAAAGAAAAGGCGGAATACAAATCGAGGCTGCAGGGTGGCGAAGGCGAAAAAGATACTGAGGTAGTAGTGGCTGCCTCCTGCGACGGCGAAGGCGATCGGGTCGAAGAAATAGATCAGCGATTGACTGATAATAACGGCGTAGACAAAGAGGGAGGTCCGTAGTTCTCCCCAAAAATCTTCCAAGACATCATTGATAAGAAAGGAGATTCTCATCGCGATGAAGGCGAAAAAGCAGCTAAAAACGGGACCAAAGCCGGAGTGGGGATTGACGAGAGGATAGAAGACAAAGCTGACCAGTCGCCAGATTTCGCCCTCTTTAATCTTTGGGGCGAAGGGAATAAATACTTCGGCCGCTTCTGGCCGGAAGAGAAGCAGAACGAAAAAGACAAGCTGGAGAGAGGCGATGGAGCGGATCAATCCGGGAAAAGCCAGCCAGCCGAATTTCCGTTCGAGAGAAAATCGTTTATTCACTGACGCTAGAAAAGGGGTTGAAGGTCGGATTGACAAGCAACAAGGGCGGGCACACATTCCGAAGCGTGACTGGTGTCCTGAAACTTTCTCCATTGGATCAACAGCACCGGGATCTGGGCGGAAGAATGGTTCCTTTTGCGGGTTGGGAAATGCCCGTCGTCTATTCCTCAATTATTGAAGAGCATCAGTCGGTGCGCAAGGAGGTAGGTATTTTCGATATTTCGCATATGGGGCAGGTGTTTGTCTCCGGGAGATCTTCGACGAGTTGGCTGAACCGGATGCTGGGGAACGACGTGGCTTCTCTGGAAGTCGGCAATGCCCACTATACCTTTCTTTTGAATGAAGAGGGCGGAGTGATCGATGACCTGATTCTTTATCGGCTGGGAGATAAGAATTACCTTTTGGTGGTAAATGCTTCCAAGATCGAGGAAGACCTTGGTTGGCTCCAGAAGCATGGCGAGGAGGGAGTAGAGATTCTGAATGATAGCTCGGAGTGGGCGGGTATGGCGATTCAGGGTCGCAAAGCCTGTGAAGCCTATTTTGGAGCCAGCGGAGGGCGAACGCTGCCGAAGCGCAATGGGGTGGATGACCTCAGCCTGGAAGGGAGCCGCTTTATCGTCTGTCGGACCGGCTATACCGGGGAGGATGGTTTTGAGCTCTTTTGTCCCAAGTCGATGGCTTCGCAATGGTGGGAGGGATTTCTTGCCGAGGGAGTCAAGCCCTGTGGACTGGGCTCGCGGGATAGCTTGCGACTGGAAATGTGTTACCCTTTGAATGGAAATGATCTTACCCCGGAGAGAACGCCTCTGGAGGCGGGATTGGGCTTTTTTGTCGCTTTGGGGAAAGACGAATTTGTCGGTGGAGAGGCTCTTCGGAAGCAAAAAGAAGAAGGGCTCAAGAAAAGGCTCGTTGCGATCGAGGTGACCGAGCGCGGTGCTCCGCCAAGGGCCGGGTATCCGGTTTTATCCGAGAATGGAGAGCCTCTGGGAAACTTGAGTTCGGGAGGGATTTCGCCCTGTTT
>ERZ1048068.2079-NODE-2079-length-14557-cov-5.243759_pt1 | contig 14557 bp, 16 predicted proteins | sample MGYA00383098_ERZ1048068 | MGnify/ENA primary metagenome ERZ1048068 (study PRJEB29581, sample SAMEA5548368) | metagenome | biome: marine; feature: coastal; material: water | depth 1 m | study: Short-term variability in the microbial, nano- and picoplankton... | reverse complement strand
TTAAAAAGTAAAAAACATCTTCTCGGTCCTCTGGCTCCAACCCGCCCACCATTGCGATAATCCCTTTAAAGACTCCATCACCGAGAAAATCGCGGAGACTTTTTACCTCAAAAGAAATTTTCTCGGGAAGAAATCCCTTCACCTCAGCATCCCACCCAGAACAATCGATCACCTCTTCCTCGAGAGAAACATTCAAATGAAGAGGCTTGCGACCATTCCATTGATCAAGATTACTTGCGGCATAGTTTCCAAAAATCCTCTCTTGCTCAATCACTTGTGGAGCCCCGCTTCCCAGGAATCTTTCCGGTCGGTCCGCCGACAACACCACTAATGGCAGACCGCTATAATAGGCCTCAACTACCGCAGGCAAACACTCAGCTACCGCGGTTCCGCTGGTGGTCACCACCGCACAAGGCCGCCCGGTATCCTTGGCCCGTCCCAATGCAAAAAAGGCCGCTCCTCGTTCCTCAAAATGCCGCCAGACCTGCAAACCCTCCGCAGACTCAAGCAAGGCAACAAACCCAGCGTTCCGGGCCCCTCCACAAACCACAAAATCACCACAACCCGCCTCTAGGAGTCGGTCAACGACCATTTGCTCCACATTCACCACTTAAAACTTCTCTACCAGCAAGGAAGCATTATGCCCACCAAAGCCGAAGGAGTTGCTCAAAGCAGCTCTGATTTCAACCTCACGCGCGGTGTTGGCACAGTAGTCGAGATCACACTCGGGATCCTGATCTTCAAGGTTGATTGTAGGAGGAATCACACCATCACGAATGGCATTGATACAGGCAAGAATTTCAACACCCCCCGCAGCACCTAGGAGGTGCCCGGTCATCGACTTGGTCGAACTGACAATAAGGCCTTCCTTAGACCACTTCCCGAATGACTTCTTAATCGCCTTAGTCTCGCAGATATCACCCTGCGGAGTCGAGGTGCCGTGCGCATTCACATATTGCACATCTTCAGGGTTTAAGCCGGCATGCTTAAGAGCCATATCCATGCAACGAGCCGCCCCCAAACCTTCAGGGTGAGGAGAGGTCAAATGATAGGCATCGGCGCTGAGGCCATACCCGGTGAGTTCGGCAAGGATAGTTGCACCACGCTTTTTCGCGTGCTCCAGTTCTTCGACCACCACAACTCCTGCACCTTCCCCCATGACAAAACCATCACGACCAGTATCGAAAGGACGGGAAGCGGCAGACGGGTCATCATTGCGGGTGCTGAGAGCCTTCATATTCCCAAACCCAGCAAGGCCCATAGGTAGAATCGCTGCTTCTGAACCTCCGGCAATGAAAGCCTCGGCATCTCCAAACTTGATCATACGCCATGCTTCACCAATGCTATGGTTGGCAGTCGCACAGGCGGTGACAATAGCCATGTTCGGGCCACCAAACCCGTGCTCCATCGAGAAAACTCCACTCGCAATATTGGAAATCATCATCGGAATGGTAAAAGGCGAAACCCGGCTTGGACTGCGGTTGAGAAGAAGGGTATGGTTTTTCTCAAGAGTGCCTAGACCACCGATCCCACTTCCAAGCATCACGCCCACGCGGTTACGATCGATTTCACTCTTAGCAAGCCCTGATTCGGTCAGCGCCATTTGGGCTGCCGCAATAGAAAGGTGCGCATAACGATCCATACGGCGGGCATCCTTGGGGTTCGAAAAATATTGGGTGTGATCAAAGTCACGAACCTCGCCACCAATTTTTACTGGATACTCGCTTGTGTCCATGGACTCGATCAAGTTAATCCCACTCCGTCCGGCTTTCATGCTTTCCCAAGTTGAGTTGGCATCATTTCCCAAGGGGCTCACGGCCCCGATCCCTGTCACTACGACGCGTCGGTTTTCCATTGCTACTAGAAGTTTGGTGTGTGATTAGCTTGTGTTCCCTTGAAAAGCAAGGACTGTACGTTTTCGGATTTAACCCAGCTTCCGATGTCCACCCCGTATATTTTGGGCCGAACACTCGGGACAAGTGGAAAGTTTAACCCGGTTTTTCTCGGGATAACGCTTACCACATAAGTGACATTCTCTTGTGGATAATCGTAATCTGCGTTCATTCCGCCAGTCCGCAAAAAAGGAAAAAGCCCAGTCCACTAAAACCCAAACAAACGCCAAAAGGACGATCACCACAAGAAGGTCGGTAAACGAAGAAATCATTATTCGGAAGGTCGATTCACAACTTCTGCTTCAAGCCTCCAAGTTCGTAACGATCCTTTTTTAGTGACGGGTTCTATCATTGCGCTTCGCAGCCTCTCCAAAACCGGTTGAGTCCGGACGTCATTCGCTTTTTCCCACCAACTCTCAACTGCGACGACGCTCCCCCGCCAGTCTGCGGTTAAAACAATCGACCAAATTTCACCCTCACTCATCAACTTAGGATCCTCTGGCCAATCGAAAGGAAAATCGAAGGGCTTCAACCCAACGGGGCCTTCGATGACCTTGACCTCGATCCACCAATTTTCTTTTTCGGTCGCATATCTCACTGAGGCTACAGCATCTGGCCTAGGAAGAGCATCCGGTCCCATCCCAGGAAGGTTTGCCAAAGTCACCTCGGGCTGAGGAAGCGAAATCTGACGCAAAGTTGGTTCATAGCCACGAGGAAAAGTAGCGGCCATCGCCTTCTCGACAACATGGTCAATAACACTGGAATCTTTGACATTCCACCTTTGCTGGAAAAGCGTTTTCCGATCAATCAACTCGGCCAACCAACGATTTTGCTCCGCATCCAAATCTACCACCGCGACATCAATCTCATTTTGCTCAAGCTCCACTGACCCAGCGTCATCTAATTGAAGGAAGCCATAGACCCCACCCCAAAATGCCACTGAAACCACGCAAGCGATGAGCAAGCGATACGAGGAACCGTGTCCCCGACGCCAGTCAAAAACCATCCCGGCGGCCCGGTCACGTAAAACTTTCCGATAACGCCAAAACATTACTCAAGGAGCCTTCTCTACCCCATCCTTCCGGCGATAGCCTTCAAAGATTCGTATTCCGTTTAGTTTAGCAATCGTGTTAATCAAAATTTGACGTTCCGCCATCGTCGCTTCGGAATCCACTTTAATCGCCACCGCCTTAGTTCCCCGCTTCTCGGCAGACTCCAAAACAACCCCCCCAAGGGAAGCCTGTGGCACTTTCACCCCTTCCACATAATAAACCGGACCCGACGCTGTGCTTTTTAGCATGACTACCACTGGATTTTCATCACCCAGACGGACACCACGAAACTCGGACGGCGGTAGTTTGATTTCAACGTAGCTCTCCTTTGCTACTACCCCGGTGAACATCACCAGTGCGAGGAGCAAAGCGATAAAATCAAAACCCGGAATTACGAAAATCCATCCGGGACGCTCAGGCAATGACATCTTGAGCTGCATGATTCAGGAATCTTTCTTCTCGGTAACCTTTGGCCCCATGGATGGCTTCTTGGACTTAGGGTCTAAGCTTTTAGCCTGCTGCTCCAAACTATCGCGAAAAGAAACGATACGATCATGTTCACGGCTGTCGCACACAATATTCACGGTCTCAATTCCAGCTCTTTCAAGACGGTGCAGCATTCTTTGAGCCTTGCCATAAAGATAGAGGTAAACGAGATAGGAGGGAATCGCGAGTGCCAGCCCGACCGCTGTGGAGACCAAGCTCTGAAACATGCCGCCCGCTAAAGCCGCCTGAGCCACCGCCGAATCAGCTGCACCCACCTTCATAAAAACTTCAATCAAGCCGAGAACCGTTCCAAACATTCCCAGCATTGGAGCTAGCATCGCCACCCCGAGCAAAACCCTCATATAGCGCTCAATCCGAGGCACTTCCAACTGCCCAGCTTCTTGTGCGATCTCACGCAGGTTTGTCCGGTCCAAATGATGGCGCATTAAAATCGAGTGAATGACGCGCGCCTCCGGACCCCGCGCCCGTGATGCCTCGTGTAAAGCTTCGGCATAGGCTTTTTTACGGACATGATTGGTGATTCCCAATAGCAAATCGGCCACCTTGGTCCGGGCATGCTGAAAAAAGACCATCCGTTCCACCATGACCAAGAAGCCCACAAAACCGAGAACAACCTGTAACCACAGAATGACTCCGCCAGCTTCGTTTGGAAAGTTCACAAAAGTGAAATACCAGAAAATACGCCAAAGGACCAGCGATTACGCACCAAGGCTCACATTCTTCCGGTCCGGCGAGATGAATTCTTGCCAAACCTGCTCGCTCGCCTGCTTCCGAAAGCCGAAAAGCGGTCTCCATTTCGGCGCGCGCGGCTCGTTGAGAAGTTGCATTCCAATCTCACGGGGTAGGCGATTAGCTTTCCGTGTGTTACAGGGGATACATGACGTCACGATATTATCCCAAGTCGTTTTTCCACCTTTGTCCCTCGGCATGACGTGATCGAGATTCAATTCAATCTCCGGGAAAATCTCGGCACAATATTGGCAGGTGTATTTGTCACGAAGAAAAACGTTCTGCCGTGTGAACTTTACCTCCTTGCGAGGGACCCGATCATAAAGCGCTAAAACAATAATTTTAGGAACCCGTAAAGCGACCTTAACGGAGTGGACCAATTCAGCCGCGGCCGATTCCCTTTGCTCACCTGAATACTCCACCCAGGATCCGATATCGTGGGTTTGGTAGCGACATTCCCCTTCTGTCTGCACCACTTGGGCATGGCCCAAGCAAAGAAGCTTTAACGCTCGCTTTACCGAGCAAGTGTGCACCGGCTGCCACAGCCGATTCAGGACAAGGACAGGACGCTCTAGCACAAATTCCATAGAGAAATAGCAATTACCAAGCCAAATACAGATTCCTTGAAGATGAAGCAATCTTAAATTGACCTTCAAATCCATTCTTCCACGTCTTTTGACTCGCTCGGTCAATGGGTCATGGTTATCCCCGCCCATGCCCTTTCCCAAATGTCTAATTCCATTCGCCTTCGTTCTCTGCCAAATGGCACCCGCTGATGAATTGAGTGAGGCCCTAAATACGCTCACGACCAACCATCCAAAGCTTGAAGGATACCAAGCAACCTACGAACTGAGCTCAAACACAGGCCAAACGGGCACCATCGAAATTGGTGTCGATTTCAAATCGGGATGGTCATATCTCATATCAGAATTCAAGAATGAGAAAGGCAAGTTAACGAAACAAGGCCAGCAATGGACCACCACGGACGGCATCTATTTTCTTCAGTCAGACGATCAGAAAATTGCTTTTGAAGGATTAGGAAAACTAGCAAAACGATGCCGCAAGCTTGTCGAGATCATCAACCCTGACAGGGAACTCGGCATTCCATTACGGATCAAACCGTATTTGTATTTAGACGAGGCTGACGTTCGCTTGGGCATAGGCTACAGCACCCACGAGAATGAACTTCTGAGTAAAACCGAAAAACTCATCAGCAAAACCGATGATGAAATCGTCGCCGATCTTGGAAAACTTGGCAGGGTCACCTTCGAAACCAAGACTGGCATCATCACTTCACAAGTCATCACATCCGCAGAGAAAACTCGCTCGTTGAAGCGAACAACCTGGGTTAATAACCCTGGCAAAAAGGCGATATCTTCCCGGTTTAACATCGACCTTAAAAAGGTCCGGCCCCAAGACCTTAGAGGTTCCGGAATGAGCCAAGATTTCACACGGCGGGCTTTCCAACAACTCATCGAAAACGCCTCGCGTGACCAAAAACTCGCAAATTCAATGCGCACCCGCCTCTTGTCCATTGCCAATCAATTTGTCGACTTTCTAGATCAGGAACCACTGAATAAAGCTGGGTTTATAAACAACGATTTCTTCTTCAAATTCCTCGATCAAGCCATGGCAAAAACCGCCGAGCGACTGGAACAAGACGGCAAAAAAATCGAAGTAACTGATATTCTTACTACTCCTGAATCCCGCAATGCTTTTATCGCGAACCTCGTCAGATCTTTTCGCCAGCAAGCTCCGCCAAACAAGAAGCAGGAATATCTTGCTGAAGTTCTGAATGGAAAATTGGAGGGCTCCAAAAGCTCAGCTCTCGTCACTCGAGTTCTAATTGAAGACTTTATTGAGAATACTTACTACCGCGTTCGGATTGGTCGCGCCATCGACGCCTATGTTCAACAACTGAAAGGGAAATAAGATCCCCTCTCTTTTTTTGCATCAGAATAAAAAAAGAGCCGCCCTTAAGAGGCGACTCTTATAAAGTAGAGAAAAGGACAAGCTAACGGCGTCGGCGTAACAATCCAAGTCCAGCAAATCCGAGAAGCAGGACTGAAGATGGCTCTGGAACAGGAGTGAAACCTGCTGCCGCAAACACCGCAACGTGCTCCTGCTCGTTCATACCATCGAAAGCTCCATTATTAACCGAGTAATTTGCCAAGTCGAAGGCCTGTGGCCCACCTCCGAGCCGCTGCGCGAAGCCATCCTTATATTCCCAATCTTCCCCAGTCCCATCCGTGTTAATGTCCCCGAAAATATCAACTACGTTTCCATCGCTGAAAAGCTCAATGGCATCGTCACCATTGATGTTTGCCGCGCCGTTGACCAAAAGGGTGAAATCCTGAACAAAATTATTTGCAAAGAAATCTTGGGATGGCGCGTTAGGAACAATAACAAAAACGTCTCCAGTCGCCGCAGATCCAGCTGGCAGAGTGAACTCCTGACCATCAGAACCTCCTCCATTGTTAGCAGAGCCAACGCCCCAAGCTGTGAGGTCTGCAACCGGCGCAACCGCTTGAAGCATGATTGATTTTGGATTCCCTCCACTAAGATCCCCATCGGTGACGGCCGTGATTACAAAGGCAGCTTGGCTTGTAGAAGCAAGTAACAGTGGTGCCATAGCAATTGTAGCTAAGCGCTTAGTTCGATTATTTAAATTCATTCTATTACTTTCTGGACGGGGTTTTTCTCTTTTAGAGGGGCGACACGGAATATTTAGAGAAATATCCAATTGGCGTATTGGAGGGGATATTGAACACCTCGCCATCAAAGTCAACTGAAAATCGCTCCGGTTCAACCAGCCTTATTCCTTAAATCAAGATTTCTAGCTTTTGATCGCGACCCCGAGGCGGCAGCATCGTCCCAACCCATGGAATTCTCATTAAAAGACCTCTTTTTAAAAGGCGGTGACTTTATGTGGCCCCTCCTCATTCTCGCGTTCATCACGGTTCTAATCGTTCTTGAACGCTCCATTTATTACGCATTTCATCGATATCGGCTCTCGAAAACTATTCGGGCCCTGCACCAAGGAAAAACCTCCCGGTCAAATCCTATTTCTCGAGTAGGCTTTGTCTTCATCAACGCCACCTCCGATGGTGAAGAGCACACCCTCAACGTCAGCGAGCGTGAAGCTTCCCGCGTCATCCGCCAACACGAGCGCGGTTTGCGTATCCTCGCTCTCATCGCGGCTATTTCTCCTCTCATTGGACTTCTTGGAACTGTCTGGGGTATGGTCATCGCCTTCTCAAAAATAGCCAAACTGGGAGAAAGCGTGACCCCGGCCGATTTTGCTGATGGTATTTGGACTGGGCTGCTCACGACTGTCGCCGGCCTCCTCGTAGCGATCCCCGCCATGGCTATGGCCAGAATCTTTGAAGCTCGGGTCGACAAGCTCGTCCACGATCTTAACGAACTCACATCCCACCTTCGGGAACATTTTTTCGCCAAATAGCGCTGCCACTTCACCCGCCCCCTGCAACACAGCACCTCCCTTCCACGATAAAATGATTACCAGAAAACGCCGTATTGATGCCGGGATCGACATGACCCCGCTCATCGACGTCGTTTTTCAACTCCTCATCTTTCTGATGGTGAGCAGCCAATTCATCAAACCAGATCGGCGGGTTGAGCTCCCTGTAGGCCCCATGGAGTCCGCCACTGCAAGTCCTGACGATCTCCATCTCTCACTCGTCATCACTTCCGAAAACATCATTTTCCTGGAAGGTGAGGAAACCGCCAAGGAAGAGCTCGAAAGCAAACTCCGAGACGCAATCAAACATAGCGATATCGACGCCCTCGTCCTTCGGATCGATAAAGCTGCACGCGCCGAAATTATTTTCCCAGTGATGGAAATCGCTAGGAAAAGCGGTATCGTTAATCTCGCATACGATAAGAAAAATGAGCTCACGGAGTAGCCAGCCCCTGATCTGGACTTTCGTCGCCCTTCTCACGGCGGCTCTCTTTGCGGGTGCTCTGAAGTGGGGAAGGATCACCATCGACCTTCCCGAACCCCCGATTCAGCAGTCCCAACTCATCGACCTAAGCTTCATCAAAATTCAGAAACCAGAATCGACCTCCACTCCCCGGCCGGCACCACCCGTCATCCCCCCTACGGAATCTCCCGTCCCAGAACCCATTCCTGAGCCCGAACCCGTTGCTGAGCCCGAACCCGTTGCTGAGCCCGAACCCGTTGCTGAGCCCGAACCCGAGCCCAAGCCAGATCCCGCCCTTGTAAAGAAACAACGCCAAGCCAAAGCAGCCCAAGAACGAGAACTCGCCCGAAAACGGATCGACGAAAAGCGCCGCCAAAAGCTTATCGCACAAAAGGCTGAGACCGCCCGAATGAGGGCCGCTGCCGCAAATGCCGCGGCGCGCCAACGCACCGTCAGCAAACCCTCTGGCATCAGCCAGCCCAAACCAAAATACCCTCCCGCCGCGCGTCGCGCCGGCCAACAAGGAACCGTCACCCTTTCCTTCACCATAGGCTCGTCAGGAACAGTTATTTCTGCCCGAATTGCCGAATCTAGCGGTTACACGCTCCTCGACAACGCCGCCCTTTCCGCAATTCGAAGCTGGCGATTCAAACCCGCCCGGAACGCCCTAGGTGAAGCGATTAGCTACAGTTACACACTCCCCGTGCCATTTCGGCTGCGATAAATCCACCCGATAGATTCGGCGGGATGATTCTACCTTTGCCAGACTCGCGGAAATCGGGTAAGCGCCTTGCGGATTCAAAAAGTCCCCTTTTTTACCATGCTCGACATCAAAGTCATCCGCGAAAATCCCGACCTCGTTAAAGAACGCCTCGCAAATCGACACGATGGTTCGGCAGACCTCATCGATGAAGTCCTCGTTTGCGACGAGACCCGTCGCAAAAACGAAACGTCCAAACAAGCCCTTCAGTCCGAGCGGAAAACCACTTCCAAGGAAATCGGAAAACTCCGTGCAAATGGCGAGGACTCCTCAGGCATCGAGGCAGAAGTCAAAAAGATTGGTGAGCAAATCAAAATTTTAGACGACGAAGGAAGCGAAGCTGCAGAACGCCAAACGGAGCTTCTTCTCAACATTCCGAATCTTCCCCACGAAGACTGCCCCATCGGTGCAGACGAAGAGGCCAACCCCATTATCCGAAGCTGGGGCGAAAAACCCGCTTTGGCCGGTGCTCGAGACCACCTAGACCTTGCCGAGGAAAAGGGCATCATAAGCTTTGACGACGGTGCCCGCCTCTCCGGATCAGGTTTCGCAGTTTACCGAGCTAAGGGAGCCAGACTTCAGCGCTCGCTTATTCAATTTCTCCTGGACATCCAGAGTCGTGAAAACGGATATGAGGAAGTCAATGTCCCTCACATCGTCAAACGTGAGTGCATGGAAGGAACCGGCCAACTTCCAAAATTTGAAGACGATATGTACGGAACGGAGAACAACGAATTCTTTCTCGCTCCGACCGCCGAAGTTCCCGTCACCAACCTTTACCGCGACACTCTCCTCTCCGGAAATGATCTTCCCATCAAACTGACGGCCCACACGCCATGTTTCCGACGAGAAGCAGGTAGTGCCGGACGAGACAACCGGGGTATTATTCGTATGCACCAATTCGACAAGGTTGAGCTCGTGCAAATCGTCGATCCGGCAAATTCGATGGATATGCTGGAAGAACTCACCGGCCATGCCGAAGCTGCCCTCAAAAAGCTTGGCCTCCATTATCAGGTTATCGAACTCTGCACTGGCGACGTCGGCTTTAGCTCCTGTAAGACCTATGACATCGAGGTCTGGGCTCCCGGCCAGGGAAAATATCTCGAAGTGTCGAGCTGCTCTTGCTTTGGTGACTATCAAGCGCGCCGTATGAAACTTCGCTACAAAGATGCCGAGGGAAGAAACAACTTCTGCCACACCTTGAATGGTTCCGGCACCGCCCTTCCCCGTCTTCTCGTAGCCCTTCTCGAGCAATGCCAAGATGCCGACGGCACAATCCAAATTCCGGAAGCGCTACAGCCTTACTACGGTGAGGCAACTCTTTGATGGAATGTCCTCCCTTCAGCCGAGGTGAAAGCACCTCTCACTTAAGAACTACTGAAAGGAAGGGACGAATCGCGCAAAATACTTGCTTCCCTGAGATTCGTGGCTAAAACCGCCGCCCCGCGTGATCAACTCACTCAAAATAGCCCTTCCGAAGGGAAGCTTGCAGAAACCGACCCTCGATCTTCTCGAGAAGGCCGGCTATAATATTTATACTTCGGATCGTGGCCTCCGCCCGTCTTCTGACGACGATTCTCTGGATATTTACATGATTCGGGCTCAGGAAATTGCCCGTTACATTGATCAGGGATTTATTGATTGCGGAATCACCGGACTTGATTGGGCTTACGGACACGACGTCGATCTGGTCGATCTCGCCGAACTTCCCTACTCACGCGCCTCAACTCGCCCAACCCGCTGGGTTTTGGTCGTCCCTGAAGACTCCCCCATAAAAACAGTGCAAGACCTTGAGGGAAAGCACATTGCGACCGAGGGAATTGAAATCACCAAGCGCTATCTTGCTGAAAAGGGCGTGAAGGCCAGCGTCGAATTCTCTTGGGGAGCGACAGAGGTCAAAGTCCCTGACCTTGTTGATGCGATTGTGGATGTTACAGAAACGGGATCTTCCCTCCGCGCTAACAAACTCCGCATTGTGGATGAGCTGCTCTCCTCCTTCCCTCATTTCTATTCCAGTAAAACCGCTTTCGATGACGAATGGAAGCGCGGTAAGATGGAGCGTATGGTCATGATGCTCAAAGGCGCTTTGGAAGCCCGCGACAAAGTCGGATTAAAGCTCAACTTGCCCGAGGCGTCGCTCGATGCGGTCCTCGAGCGCCTTCCCTCTCTGCGCCGCCCGACGGTGTCCAAATTAACCGAAAATGGCTGGCTTGCACTCGAGACGATCATCTGCGAGAAAGTGGCGCGCCACATCATCCCAGATTTGAAAGAACTAGGTGCTGAAGGCATCATTGAATACCCTCTCAACAAAATTGTTTCCTAGCACATTAACTAATTTAACGGAATTGCGGTTTAAAAAACCCGCAGAACTCAACCCCAACTACAAAAACCATGGGCAACCTTAAGAAGCGTCGGAAGACCAAGATCAGCAAGCACAAGCGCCGCAAGCGCATGAAGGCCAATCGCCACAAGAAGCGCCTCCGCTACAAGTCCTAGGGAGTCTTCCCCGTGCGACTTGCATGATCCGGTTCGGCAGACCGCACACTTCTGCCGTAGACACCGTCGAGTTGATGACTCGGCGGTTTTATTTTGTTCAGACGTAATATTTAAAAAAAACTGCAAAAAATTTATCTAACTTCTAGTCAATTCTGGATTGTGTGCCAACTTCCGGTGCCATGAATAAGGATTCAGACAGCATCTTGCGCCTCTATATGAATGAGATTGCAAAAACCCCCCTCCTCACAATCGAAGAAGAGCTCGAGCTCGCGGAAAAGATCAAGGATGGAGATGGAGCCGCCCGTGATCACATGATTCGCGCCAATCTGCGACTCGTCGTGAAAATCGCGAAGGATTATTCAAATTATGGGCTCCCAATCGCAGATCTTATTTCTGAGGGAAACATCGGTCTCATGAAGGCTGTTGAGAAGTATGACCCGGAGAAGGGCGGCAAGCTCTCGACCTATGCCGCCTGGTGGATCAAACAATCGATCAAGCGGGCGCTCTCAAACCAGAGTAAAACGGTCAGGCTTCCAGTTCATATGGTAGACAAGATTGCCCGGCTTCGCAAAATTTCCATATCGCTCACTGAAGAACTAGGGCGTGAGCCAAGCGATGAGGAATTGACTGAGATCCTTGGGATTCCTCGCAAGAAGCTCGCTCTTCTCAAGCAGGCAGCTCAGCGGCCAACTTCGATCGACGCTCCTGTCGGTGAGGACGGCGCCACGACCTTCGGTGAGACCATAGGTGATTCCAAGGCAGTTGACCCATCGGATGCGCTCACGGCCAAAGAGATGCACAACGAGCTCGGACCTCTCTTGAATCTTCTCGATCAGAGAGAGACTAAGATTATCGGTGCTCGCTTCGGGTTAAACGGCAAGAAACCTTTAACCCTTGAGGAGATAAGCCGAGACTTCGGCGTCACTCGGGAGCGGATCCGTCAGCTCCAAAACATTGCTCTAGATAAAATGCGTCGTGCATTGGGAAAGAAGGAAAACCCAATTCCCAAGCTCTCGAACGAAGCGTAAAATCGTCATTTGTTTCTCGTAGAGTTTCGTTTTCCGGTGGTCCTTCCAGTTGATACGCCGCTACATTGCCGGCACAATTGGTGCTTCTGAGTTGCGTTGATCAGGGGGTAGTTCCTTCGGTTCACTTTGCTCTCAGGGTGATTTGCTACCAGGTTTCGGGCCCTCTTGCCTCTCCATTGCCACCATTAGGGCCTCTCATTAGCATCACGAGGGAGTCCCCAGGCCCTTGTAGCTTGGGTTGACAAGGAGGTTCGTCTGAGCGAACAGCGGCTTATCTAAGGACACAATGTCATAGTGCTTATTCACTCCAGCAACCTAATCCGGCAATCAAACGAAGTTACAGAGATTGCTCACTTCTGTGCTTAACTCATGGCAAAGAAATCGTTTACCCTACCTGCGGACTTATGAGAACACTTGCAATCAGCGACATTCATGGCTGCCTTGACCCCCTCGAGAAGATGATCGAGATCATCAAACCTACCCCGGAAGACCACCTGATTTTCGTCGGCGACTATGTTGATCGAGGCCCCAATTCCAAAGGGGTCATTGATTTCCTCATCAATATTAAAAACAAATACAATGCCACCTTTCTTCATGGAAATCACGAGGAGAAGTTCCTCCTCTCTCATCTCGACAAGACAGACTTAGCCCATTGGCTCGAGGCTTGGGGTGGTGGTGCTACTCTCGAATCCTATGGCCCCCATGGCTTCGAGGCCGTTCCCGACTCACATTGGGACTTCGTTCGCAACACCCAGCCTTATCACGAGACCGACAGCCACATTTTTGTCCACGCTAACCTTGAACACGATATCCCCGTCGCCAAACAGCATTCCTTCACCCTGATTCACAAGAAGTTCGGAACCCCGCTCCCCCACCAATCAGGAAAAGTCATGGTCTGCGGACATACCGCTCAGAAGGCACCCCATCTTCCACTGAACCTTGGACACGCCATCAACATCGACACCGATGTCGGTCGCGGCGGCTGGCTCACCTGCCTCCACGTCGAATCCGGCCATTACTGGCAGACCAATGTTGATGGAGAAACCCGTAACGGAGAACTCAACCCGAAAACGAGATGAGACTCTACCTTGCCCTCGCTTTTGGAGCATCGCTCCTGCAAGCCAAACCTCCGCTCAAGCGGCCCGAACCCGAACTTCTCAAAATTGACAACGGGACAGTGCAGATTGGCATCGACAAGGCAATGGGCGCCTCCATCACCCACCTCTCCTGGACCTCACTGGGACAAAAAAACATCGTTAATTCCTACGACCCCGGTCGCCTCATCCAGCAATCCTACTATGCCGGAAGCCGCATTGATCGCAGGAAGGAAGGCCAGCACAAGGCATGGTCGCCGTGGAACTGGAATCCCATCCAGGGTGGCGGAGTTGGATCCTGGGCAAAAGTGACACACTTTGAGAAGCGGGGATCCGGCAATCAGCTCTATTCGGAGACCATTCCCAAACTTTGGGACATGCCCAATGAGGAGGCCGCCGCGGTGATGAAGCAGCAAACCAGCTTCGAACCCGGATGTAAAAACGCCATCGCTGTTCAACAACAGATCATTTGCCACCGCGAACCCGGCGATCGCTGGGGCCCCGCCAAACCAAGTCACCAGGAAGTCCCCGCCCTATACTTCACCCGAAACTTCGACTCTTTCAAAGCCTACCTTGGCGACGGCAAGTGGCGACTCGAACAACAAGCCACCGGTCCGCCATGGGGAACCACCAACTCACCAAAACAAGCCATGGCTTGCTTTGAAGCAAACGGACAAGGGATCGCCATTTTTAGCCCTTCAGCCGTCCTTTGGAACTTCGGACCCAGCGGTCCAGGCAACACAACCGACCCCTCAGCTGCTCCCTGCACACACATTGCTCCGGTAGCCGTTGTGGAACTCGGGGCCCAATCCACCTTGACATGCAGCTACTGGCTCGTGACGGGAACCGAACAAGAAATCGCAACGACTCTCGACATCCTTTGCAAAAAGCACGCCAAGGAAAAATTCACTCTCACCAATCCAAAGTAAGATGCGTTTCCTCCTAATTCTCATTCTCACAATTACGGCCTCCGCAAAGCCCAACATTGTCTTCATCATTGCCGATGACTGCACTTTCCGCGATCTCGGTTGTTATGGAGGCCAGGCCCACACCCC
>ERZ1048068.2073-NODE-2073-length-14593-cov-5.031366_pt1 | contig 14593 bp, 9 predicted proteins | sample MGYA00383098_ERZ1048068 | MGnify/ENA primary metagenome ERZ1048068 (study PRJEB29581, sample SAMEA5548368) | metagenome | biome: marine; feature: coastal; material: water | depth 1 m | study: Short-term variability in the microbial, nano- and picoplankton... | reverse complement strand
ATCTACAAAGTTATCTAACATCAGTTGAGTTTGCTGACCTAACAACAACGCCTACTACTGTAGCAGGATATGGCATTACAGATGCACTAGTATTAGGCACAACTAGCACAACAGCACTAGCAGGCGACACAGCACTATTTAGTGGTGACTATGATGACTTAACAAACAAGCCTACTATTCCAACTGATTACGGAGACCACAGTACTCAAGGATATCTTACAAGCGAAACAGATAGTCAAGAACTGACATTAGCTGGTACAGACTTATCAATATCAGGTGGCAACACTGTTGATCTAAGTGGGTTTTTAACAAGTGTTCCAGCGCAAACATTTGCTAGTTTAACAGGAACACCGACAACGCTTGCAGGATATGGAATTACTGATGCAGCAACTTCTGCACAAGGTGCATTAGCTGATACAGCATTACAAGCAGAAACAATTACATTAGCAACTTTAAAAACAGAAGCAGCGGCAGCAACAGACTTTGCAGACTTCCAAACTAGGATTGCGGCGCTTTAAGCAGATACGATAAATATGTATAACAATAGGATTGATACGAATGGCAAATAGATTTCCCCTAATACTAGATACTACAGATGGTAATAAGATCAAAGAAATACCATCAGGCGATAATCTAGACTTACGCAATGTTAGTATTGTTGATGCACAAAATATTGATGCGCTAGGTACAATTAATGCAGCAGGAATTAAAATTAATGGAGCAGATGTACAGCCCGGAGAATTTACAGACTTAGACGATACTCCAAGTACGCTTAGTGGATCTGAAGGTCTATTTGTTAGAGTAAAAGCAGACGGTACTGGATTAGAGTTTTATGAATTAGGCGGCGCCGAAGCAGAATTAAATATTACTAACTTACAAGTAAGCCAAAGTATTTTGCCAGATGTAGATGTAGGTGCTACTATAGGTAATCCTACAAGTAGATTTGACGGAATATACGGAAACTTCTTTCAGGGCAGTGTTAAAGACAATACTGGATCAACAGTATTCGATGCAGCAACAGGAAAAATACCTTATGCTGCTATTGTAGGTGCTCCAAACTTAATCAGTGATTTAGATAACGACGAAGGCTATATAAAAGCAACTGAACTTAGAGCTGTAATTCCTACTTTTATTGAAGATGGATTAGTTGAAGTTGAAGTTAAAAACACGGGGGATCTTGTAGGTAGTGTTATTGGTGAAGATTCAACTGTACTTGTTGATAGTTTAACATCAAGAATTAACGCTGCAAGACTTACACAGAACGGTGCAAACAATGGACAAACACTTGTTTGGGACGAAGCCACTCAAGTTTGGGTTCCGGGCATTGCTGGTGATATCACAGGCTTTGCATCAAATAAAGTTGATTTACTAACTGTTGAAACAGGATACAAAATTACATTCCAAGATGCTACAGGTACAATTGCAGCAGACACTATTCAATTAGATACAACTGTAAGCACAGAAGTTAATAATGTAAAAGTGAGAAGCAATAGTAATATCTATCCAGATACAGATAATACAAGCAATATCGGTATAGTTGGAAATACATTTGCTAACGGATATATTAATAATATAGTTGCTACAACAATTGCAGGTGACCTAACAGGTAATGCTGTTGGCGAAACACACAAAGCAAATACAGGTGTATTTGGCGACAATACAGGAGTAGCTGGAGCTTACAAACTACATGTTATAGGCGACTTGGGTGTAACAACAGGTAACTTAGATCTTAATGGCGGATCAATTATAGGTGCAAACTTTGAAGATGCTACAGGTAACTTTAGAGGTTCATTCTTTGGTGACGACTCAACTATTATTGTTGATGGTACTGACAACAGTATTACTGGTAACTTGAAGTTCCCAGGAGCTACAGGTACTATTGAAGGTACTATTATTGAGCTTACTGCATCTAACAGAATTGAAGCAACAGATATTCAAACCACTGGTAATTTCTTTCCACGTTTTAATGAAAGTGGCGCAATTGGTACAGTTGCACGTAAGTTTGACGAAGGTAACTTTGTTACACTAAGAGCGGATGCATTTAATATTGATACAATTACTGCTAGTACAATTAATACAGAAAACTTTGTGTTAAGTGGTACAGGAACAGGTACATTAGTAAGTAATACTGACCTTGAATTACAAAGTGGCAATAGAACAAAAGTTACAGGCGGAACATTCCAATTTCCCGAACTAACACAAGCTGAAGTAGATAACGTAGTATTACAAAATGCTGATACTATGTATAACAGTGATACTAATAAATTTGAATTTAGAGAAAATGGCTCTATTATACAATTACACATTGGTACATTTACAGGTATTCATAAAGGTAATGTACAAGGGTTAGATGGCACATCTATATTTAACGGTAGTACAAATAAAATTACTACGCCTACTGTAATTGGTACAGCAACATTTGAAGAAGATGTTGTAATTGGCGGAGATCTAACTGTAAGCGGCACAACTACAACAGTTAATACAGAAGAAGTTAATATTGCTGATAACATTATATTATTAAATAGTAACTTTACAGGACCAACACCAACAGAGTCGGGCGGAATCGAAATTGAACGTGGCGATGAAGACAATAAACAATTTGTATGGAACGAAAGCACAGATAAGTGGAGCATCGGCGCAGAAACATTAGTGGCTGGAACAGTTGAAGCAACATTTACAGGTGATCTAACAGGTAATACTGTCGGGTTCCACACAGGCGATATAACAGGTAGTGTGTTTGGTGATGACTCAACACCATTAGTAGATGCAGTCAATAACGTAATTAGTGGCGATATAGACACAACAAGTTTAAAAGTTACTTCGTTAGAAATAGCAATTGGTTTGAACTCAGGAGGCTCTGCAAATGCTTTTCAAGTTGCTCAAAGTGCTGAAGCAATAGCAATTGGTAAAGAAGCAGGTAGAACAGGACAAGGACAAACATCAATTGCAGTTGGTAGCGCAGCAGGTAACACTAATCAAGGACAACAAGCAATTGCAATTGGTAAAAGTACTGGAGGTACTTCTCAAGGTACCGATGCAATAGCAATTGGTACTACTGCTGGTGGATTCAACCAAGGTACCGATGCAATAGCAATTGGTCAAGAAGCAGGCGGCGAAGATCAAAGCGGTTATGCAATAGCAATTGGTAATCAAGCAGGCAATTTAACCCAAGGTACTAGTTCAATAGCAATTGGTAATCAAGCAGGTGAGACAACTCAGGGATTTAGTTCAGTAGCTGTAGGTGACATGGCAGGTCAAACGTCACAAGGTGATAATGCTGTTGCAGTAGGGCGTAGAGCTCAATTTACTGGCGGAGGCGAATATGCAGTTGCGATCGGAATCAATGCTGGATATACTGGTCAAGGTGAAAGTGCAGTAGCAATTGGACATGATGCTGGTCAAACAAATCAAGCCGCAAACTCAATTGTAATAAACGCAACTGGTGTAGAAACAAACAATACCACAGCAAGTAGTTTAGTAATTAAACCAATTAGAAATGCAGCAAGTGCAAACGTAATGATGTACGATGATACATCAGGAGAAGTAACACATACAGCAACGCCAGGAACACTAGCAGCAGACATAGATCAAGCTGCTATTGCAATTGGTGCTGCGACTGCAACTACTATAGAAATTGGTAATGTAGGCAGCACAACAGCATTTGCCGGAACAGTTAGCTTACCATCTGTTGCAGGAACTATTGCAGCAGATATAAGAGGTTCAATCTTTGGCGATGACAGTAGTTTATTAGTCGATGGTGTAGCAGGTAAAATTGTAGGTGATATTGATAACAACAGTATTCAATCAACAACTATAACAGCTGGAAAATTTGTAGGTCCAATAAGCAGAATAGTTGGCGATGTACAAGATATTAGCGGGCCAGGTGCAATTAGTTTGGATACACTAGTAACAGAAATTACAACAACTGGTGCAGATGCATACACACTAGCTGATGGCGTACTAGGACAAGTAAAAATAATTAGTATGATAGTGTATGGCGGTGACGCAACAATTACTCCAACTACATTTGCTACTGGAACAACAATTACAATGGCTGATGTAAATGATAACATAACATTACTATACACTACAAACGGTTGGGTGAATACCGCAAACCAAGGCTCAGTTGTAGCATAACGGAGATAATAGTCGGTGAGTGAAAGAGAATACATTGTTACTCTACACAAAGGTGTAGATGCAGAACAATTTAATCAAGATATGATTGCTACTACTGGCGCAGGTGCAATCCCAAACAGAACTGTAGATATTGCAAATGCAAGACCTAATAGTATCCGAAATACACACTATTCATTAACAGCTGATGAAGCTAGTTCATTAAGTGATGACTCTAGAGTAATGGCAGTAGAAATACCTCCTGAAGAGCGTGACGATATTGTGCTTGTGCGACGAGCTGTACAAACTGGTGTGTTTGATAAAACTACAAGCGATAGTGGAAATTTTGTTAATTGGGGGTTGCGTAGATCAAACGATTTAACAAATCTATATACGGGAGACACTTCTCCGGGTAACTATAACTATACACTAGAAGGCAATGGTGTTGATATTGTAATACAAGATAGTGGCATACAATTTGCACACGAAGAATGGAATGATCCTCAAGGCAATCAACGCCTAAGAAGAATAAATTGGTTCACTGAAGCACAACTTGCAGGCACTCAACCAGGCGGGTTCTACTCCGACTATGACGGCCACGGAACGCATGTAGCAGGTATAGTAGCAGGTAAGAGCTACGGCTGGGGCAAGAACGCAGATATCTATACAATGAAATTACAAGGATTAGAAGGACCAACTGATCCCGGGTCTGGTATTCCAGTAAGTAGTAGTTTTGATTTGATAAAAGGTTGGCACAATAATAAAACTGACAATCGACCAACAGTTGTTAATATGAGTTGGGGGTATGTAGGTTATTATAATCAGATTGTAGGCGGAAACTATCGTGGTACAACTTGGACAGGTAATACTAAACAACCAACATACGGAATGGTAGAAGCATATGACGGAACAGGCTTTCAACATCCTGTAAGAGTTGCAAGTATTGATGCCGACATAGACGAAATGATTGATGCTGGTATTAATGTTGTAATTTCAGCAGGCAACACTCTTCATAAAGTAGAGGTCGAAGGCGGCGACGATTATGATAACTATTTCTTAAAATCAAGTGCAGCTACTACTCCGGTATATTATCATAGAGGCGGATCACCCTTTAGTGATCGTGCAGTAATAGTTGGTAATTTAGATAGCGAAATACAAGGCGGCGGCTTAGAACAAAAAGCAACTAGTTCGGAACATGGCCCCGGAGTAGATTTATATGCACCTGGAACAAATATTATGAGTGCCAGTAGTAATTCTAGTATATACACGCAAGGTAGTTATAGTTTTGGAAACGCATTTTGGAAGCAAATGAATATTAGTGGTACAAGCATGGCAGCGCCGCAAGTGGCTGGTTGTATGTGTTTATATTTACAATTAAATCCAACTGCTGATCCTGCAAGAGTAAAAAGATTTATAATTGAAAACGCACAAGAGGATTTACTTTACAATTCAGTAAATGATTATGATTATTCTGATTTTAGAAGTTTGAATGGCGGCAATAATAGAATTTTATTTAATCAATTCAATAGTAGCAATCAACTTGATTTACAATATAGCGGCAGTACTTCATTTTCGTTATCACCAGATGACAATAATACTATAGAAGGCGATACTGTAATATTCACACTTACAACAACAAATATTACAGACGGTACTACAATCCCTTACACAATATCAGGTGTGAGTGTTGATGATATAGATATACCACTTACAGGTAATTTTACAGTTAATACAAACACAGCAACAGTTAGTGTAACACTTGTTGAAGATTTACTAACAGAAGGAACAGAAACTCTTGTTTTAGAACTTGATAACGGAAAAGCAATAACTGGAGTTACAATACAAGATACAAGTGTAGGACTTCCTGCACCAGTGTTTAATTTAGATTCAGATACTTCTGCACCAGGCGAAGGTGATACATTTACTATTACGTTACTAACACAAAATATATTAAACGGTGAAACTTTTAATTATACAATTACCGGTGTAGATTCTGCAGATATCAACGGTGCAAGTTTAACTGGAACATTTACAATATTAGAAGGAAGCGACAGTGTAACATTTACAGTTACAGCAGACGAACTTACTGAAACAAACGAAACTTTTAGACTGTCGCTAGACGATGGTCAAGATAGTATTTCTCTTATTATAAATGATACAAGTAGAACTCCTGCATATGAATTAGTTGCAAATGTTGATCCTGTACCAGAAGGAGATGCTGTAACTATAACACTCAATACAGAGAATATAGCAGACGGTATAACTATTCCTTTTACTATTACAGGTGTGAATAGCAACGATATAAACAACCAAAGTCTAACTGGTAATTTTACAATAGTTTCTGATGCAGCAACATTAGTTATATTAGCAACACCAGATTTAACTACAGAAGGATTAGAGACTTTTACATTAACACTTGACGGCAAAGGAATAGATATCACTGTTGATATTACAGATACTTCGCCAAATAGACCTGCAGGATTGAATAGAAATATTACAGTAACTCCAGGATATAATTTAACCGGTACAGATACAACTGGTGTAATTAATGGAACAAATGTCGATATAAATTTAAATTACGGCGACACAGTTATTTTTAATATTAATGTTCCGGACGATCCATTTGTAATTAAAACAGTACAAGAAATTGGTGTTAGCAATGAAGTTAGCGGAATTATCAACAATGGCGGTACTACAGGCACTATTAATTGGACACCAAATAGAATAGGAACATTCTATTACCAGAGTAGTATAAATGTAGGTGTCGGCGGCTTAATAATAGTCAGCTAAATAGTATAAACGGAGAGTACAATGGCAGTGCAACTAATTAATGTAGGACAAATAGCAAACGACGGAACAGGCGATGATCTCCGTGAAGCATTTATTAAAATCAATCAAAACTTTGAAGAACTTGATTTACGTGATGATGAACAAACTACAGCTAGTAACTTAGGCGCAGTTGGTGAAGGATTATTTTCACAAAAATTAAATTACGATTTACAATTTAAAAAATTAGTACCAGGTAGTAATATTACTTTAACAAGTACAGATGAAATTGTAACAGTTGATGCACTGGGCGGATTGCAGCAACTAATAATTAGTTCTGATAATGGTAGTGCAATTTTAACTGACGGCTCTACTCTTAATTTGAATGGCGGAGATGGAATAGAAACGTCCTTAGTTGGCAACGTTCTTACTATTAGTAATACTGCATCCGAATTAGCATCAGACACTAGTCCTGAGCTAAGTGCAGTTTTAGATGCTAACAATTTTGATATACAGAATGTTGGTAATATAACAGCACAGCGTTTCACTGGATTTCTAAAAGGACCAATGGAAGGTAATGTTTGGGGTATTGATGTACGCGAATTAAACCAAAATGTTCAAAGTTTTTCTAATTTTACTGATAGTTTCGACTTTGGCGATATCTTATATAATGTTTCAAATGTATTAGATTGGTTCTTAATTAATCAAGATGTTGATTTAGGTACTATTAATTCGCCAGCATTGACCCCGATCGATAACGGTAGCATTGTCTAATACGATAAATATACTAAGCAGGAGGGTACTTAATGGCTTTTGATCCTAATAGTATAGGTATTACAGACGAAACTGGAAACTATCCAAGTCGAACTAGATTTATTTCAGATTCAAATACTATTAATTTTATAGGCAATAGTGATCCATTTCCGGCGAAGGCAGGTGATCCTTTTGTAAATGATGGTAGTACATCACGAAGAGGCTTTGGCCTTAATAGAATTATTGTAGAACAAGATTTTAATATTACATTTAATTACCGAGGTGGAAGAAACAGTGCAAGTGAAACTGAAGTAACTCCTGGTCCAATCGGTGTTGCTGCAAATGGTGTATTATTTTATAGTACAAAATACGAAACTGGTAAAGCATTGCCAACAAGTCAAGTGGTACCTCCTGAAGATTTAACTTTTGACTTAGAACACTTTAAAAACATATTTGTACCAGATAGAGCCGGCGGCTATCCTCAACCAGACGGAACTTATTCTTACACAAACGGCAAATTTTTACCTAATACATTCAGTAGAGAATACAAAGCTTATAGTGCAAATAGCTATTATAACGATTCTAGTTATGGATCGGATCATATGCGACATACTAACGGTCATAGTAAGATAATTGGGTTTAGTTTTGACGGCTATCCTATTTACGGACCGTACGGGTACGAAGATCCGTTAAACACAATTTCTAGAATTCAACAAATGAAGTCGGGATATGTTGTAAAAGAGACCGATAGTCATAGACCAACTAAATTTAAATATACTGATACTGTATTACTAAAAAATGAATACGTTCCATTAGATGCCGGGTCCTTTATTGAAGACTATGCATACTTTGCTGACATAGGAACTCTCGATGAATACAATGGAAGATTTAGTATAACACCAGAATATCCAGAGGGAACATATGCATACTTTTTAACCTTTCAAGATAGAGGATTAATAGAACCTGCGTTTCCTTATATAGTTGGACCTAAAACTAAACAAAGAAGTACAGCAGGCATTGGAGTACGTGATGAACAAACATTATGGAATCAAGGCGGCCCGGTACTATTTTCAACTATACAAGAAAGACAGAAGGCTGAATTACAATTACCTGTGGCAAATAATACTTACCCGAGAATTGAACTTATAAGCGGAACACTGCCTCCAGGCCTAAGAATAGACGGCACAAAAATTATCGGAACACCTTTTGAAGTTACAAGAGATACTATATCAACTTTTGTATTAAGAGCATATTATAACGGAACTATCGAAGATAAAACACTTAAGATAGTTACAGTTGGACCAGATGACCCTGTTTGGGTTACCAAGGAGGGCTCACTACCTGCAGGAACTAATAATGCATTTTATGTATTAGATAATAGTTTAGTTGATTTTAATTTAATTGCAACTGACCCAGATGTGATCGCAGGAGACGAATTAGAATACTTTATTGCAGACGGAGATGGCGTACTACCACCCGGTTTAACAATGTCAGATGATGGTAGAATTTTAGGTATAGTAGAACCATTACTTGCACTTGATCAAAAAGCAGGATTAGGCGGCTATGATGCACAACCTTTCGATTATCTATTAAATGATTATTCAGTTAGAAGTGCTAACGGATTTAGTAGTTTTTATTATGACACACAAACATTTGACTATAATGTACCTACGCAGTTACCAAAGAAACTCAATAGATATTATCCATTTGCTGTAACTGTTACTGATGGTGATCAATTTGTAAGAAGAGAATTTATAATTTACTTAGTTGGCGACGACTTCTTAAGAGCTGATAACACTATTATGCAATCAGCTGATGGTGTATTTACAGCTGATAATACATACTTGCGTAATCCAGTATGGCTTACGCCTAGTGACTTAGGCTTTAAAAGAGCAAACAACTATGTAACATTATACCTTGATGTTATTGATACAGATACATTAGCCGGAGCTCTTAACTTTTTCCTACAAGACTTCAATGATGACGGATCATTAAGTGAATTGCCTCCAGGATTAAAACTAGACGGATTGTCAGGAGAAATTGTAGGAAGAATACCATATCAACCTGCAATTACAGAAAATTATAAATTTACTATAAGAGCTCAACGATTTGATGCAGATTTAGAACAAGTAACTATTGCTGGTAATATTTACGAAGATACATTACTAGGTAAGAATAGTGTAAAAATTTATAAACTACCTAGAGGACTACAAGACGGCGTTGATGATCTCAATGAGCTTAATAAGTCTGCTTTATTACTCGGGAACAGATCTTACTTTATAGATCGAGTCGATGGAGAAAATCCTGATTATGATGAACTGTTTTTATCATCTACACTATCTCCAGAAATAAGTCTAAATGTAAGCCAAGACGGTACTGTTAGTCAAACATATATTTTTGTTCAAAGATTAGAAGAAGCTCAGAAAACTAGATACGAAGGAAGAAGTCTTAACTTTAGTAGCAGCGAAAGTTATAAGATAACACGAATTCTTCCTTATTTAGAATATACTGTAACAAATAGAAATAACAATGATTTATTAATTAATCCAAATAGAATACCTATAAAAATTGGACAGCAGTATATTGTCGGCGATTGGGTAACATATCAAGATGCATTTTATCAGCTAGTAGATACAGATTTAGATGACAGTGGTTCTCCATTACTTTATCATACTGTATCTCCGCAAATTGATGGTGACGGAGCAGTTATTACAGATTCAAACGGCAACCCGGTAATAAACTTTGATAATTCAAAATGGAGTTTGATAGCTAATACACCAAGTGATTTAACTCAAGCACAGTCTATAGACCTTGTTCGCAAAACATTAGAAGTTGAAATTCCTGCAGGTGCTGATTTACGAGGGGCAACTAGTTACAGAACTAACATTTATATTACAGAATTTGAATTAGGAAATCCTACACAAAAATGGAGAATTAGAATTCCTGCTACTAGTTACAGTAGAAATATGTCAAATATAAAATCTTTCTTTATAGGTAGCGATACTAGTAATTTAGATTTTAAAATTATAAGAGACAATGAAGATAGACTAGAAATTGATAATGGCGCAAATATTAATACTGGCTTAAACAGACCTTTAGCAAATGGAAGAAATATCGGTATTGGTCTTTTCGGTAATGATACATTTAGTAAAACTGTTGTTAGTGGAGAACAAGACGAATTAACTGGACAGCCCTTTACAGATAAAACTTTTGATATACGAATCATCGGCGAAATAGATAGTACTATAAAATTTATTACTCCTAGTGATTTAGGTACTATTGATGCAAACTATGTAAGCACATTAAATATACAAGCAACTACTACAGTACCGGATACAAATTTAACTTATTTGATTAAGTCAGGCTCTTTACCTAACGGTTTAAGATTAAATTACACAGGTGAAATTATAGGTAAAGCTCGTCAATACGAAAGCAATAGCGGCCCTGGTCTTATTACTTTTGATAACAACGAAACAACTTTTGATACTATAAGGCCGACAAACTCGTCATTTGATAGAGAATATAAATTTATAGTTGAAGCTAGAGATAGATTTGGATTTAGTGCAGTTGAACAAGAATTTACATTAAAAATAAATGATAAAGATGCTTTAAAGTATAGTAATATCTATGTAAAGCCTATGCTAAAAGATTATCAAAGAAATTTATTTAGAACATTTACAAGTAATAATGAAATTTTTGCATTTGATAAAATCTATAGACCAGACGATCCTGAGTTTGGAATACAAAACAGTATTAAAATGCTTATATATGCAGGCATCGAATCAAAGTCAATTGATAATTTTGTTGCAGCAGCATCGAAAAATCACAAAAGAAAGTCTTATAAAGTAGGTGATTTTAAAATAGCCGAAGCAAAAGAACCAGGAACAAATGATGTAGTATATGAAGCAATATACATTGATATAATTGATCCTGCAATGCCTAAAAAAGGACATGCAAGAAAAACTTTTGATATAACTTCAAAAAATAAAATAACTACAGATAGTTTATCATATGCTGCAAAAGACGATGTAACTAATAAGGGTACTGGTTATCAAGAACTTCCTGTTTATGGAAGACAAACAGTTAAGTTTGTTATACCTCAAGGTGACGATCTTATTATATTAACTAGAGATTCAGCAGTACCAGTAAATGCAGATAATTTAGATTTTGAAATAGAAGTAAGATCCGGAGCAGCAATTACTATAGAAATACCAATTACTGATTCAGAACCAGATAGATTACGTCCTGATACAAATACTATAAAAGCAGATAGCAATGCTATTAGAATTAGTGATTTTAGAGATCAAAAAAGATATCTAGTTAATATAGATAATATGAGAGATGAAATTAAAAAAGTAGGTGTAGATGAAAGAGAGTATCTTCCATTATGGATGCGCACTCCGCAAGCAAATACTTTCCCGCAAGAACTAGATTATATAACAGCAATACCTATATGTTTTTGTAAGCCAGGTCAAGGTCAAACAATCTTACAAAATATTCAAAATGCAGTAACTACGGGTCAGTTCGATCCTAAACAAATTCACTTTGAATTTGATAGGTACATTATAGATCAAACTAAGAATAACGGCAACGAACAGTATATATTGTTCGCAAATTATCAATTCAATGTCTAATAGCGATAAATAATATTAGAAAGAGGAAACACAAATGGCAGATATAACAAGTAACGATATTGACAATATAGGTATTGACGAAACGTATCCAGTTGCAGGTATAGACAACGATACTCAAGGATTTCGCGATAACTTTAATATCATAAAAAATAACTTTAATGCTACTAAAGCCGCTGTCAAGAACCTAGAAGATAACACTGTAAAATTAACAGAAAATAACAATCTAAGAGGATCGTATATTGTTGATGCAACATTAAAAGCAGTTAATGAAGTAGTAGTTAATAAAGGATTAGCAGAACAGGATGACTCAGTACCTGCTCCAGCAGTTGATGATTTAGAAGTTAATTATGCAGATGGCCATTATCATATTTGGAATCTTGCTCCAGTAGATAGAACTATTACATTTACATTAACTAATTTTCCTGCAGGACGTCTTACAGGCGAAGGTGGCGAAGACAAATTTGCTAGAATGCGTGTAGAATTAATTCCGCTTGATGCAGTAGAAAATGGCGAAATACTTGTTACTTTTGATGTTGAAGCAGCTGGACAAATTTATTATAGTACTAATGTTTCAGATGTACCATTTAGGCTTGCTGCTAACGAACCGTATGTATATGAGTTTTGGAGTACAGACGGCGGAGTAAATGTTTATTGTAACTTCCTTGGCAGATATAGATTACCATCAGGATAAGACATGCATCCAGGTATCGACGATTTAAGCGATTTAACTGAATCGCAGTTAGATGATAAAATTACTCAATTGAGTAGGTATTACCACTTTACTCCTAATGCGGATGTAAAAAGACAGTTGGTACTAGTTCTAGAAGAATATAAACTAGAACTAGAAACACGTAGAATGCAAGCAAAGAAAAAAATGCAGCAAGATAGCGATAATGATCTTGACAATTTGATTAATATCAGTTAAACTACAAGTATGCTTATGAAAACAGATGAACTCGGTGTCCCGAGATTTACAAATAAAGACTTAGTTGATATGATCTATACAGGTCATGCTGACAAGTGTCATGTGGTTCTGTGTGAGCAGTCAGATGATATAGATATGTTCAACAAAGCAATGCAAGAACAGGGCTTTGATAAACTACAAAAGTATATTCCATTAGATGTAGATCAAAAAACTTTTGACGGTGTATGTCAAGGTGAATGGTTTATGCCTGATGAATACAAAGCAATCGATGTACAAAGTTGGCTGCTTAATAAATGTACTACAGATAAAGAAATAGCAAGAGTTAGTAACGAACTAATAGAATTTAAAAAGCGTGACATGAATAACTTACTACGCTATATGATTTATCTTGTAGATTTTATGCGTGAGAATAATATTGTATGGGGTGTAGGCAGAGGATCAAGTGTAGCAAGTTATGTTCTATACTTGATAGGAGTACATCGTATTAATTCAATCCAATATGGCCTGGATTGGCAAGAGTTCTTACGCTAAATATTGGTATATAAAAGGAGACGCTTATGGCAAACGGAAAACAAATCCTACATAAAACAATGCGTGGTAAAACTGTTAATATGGATCTTCTACGCAAGAAGAATGAACTTACACCAGCAATGGGTAATGCAAGAACAAACGCTCGAGGTGATTTGTTAGGACCAGCAGGTAAGATCATTAAGAAAAGAGAAGATCTTATTAAAGAACATTACGCAAAGACTGCGCCAAACGAACAAGGCAAAGTTACATCTAAAACAGCAACACCAGCAGTAGAAGATATTCAAGAAGAATTAACTGATGCAGAATTAGAAATGCTTGCAGAAGATGAAGAAGAATGGTTAGAAGACGAAGACGGCAACTTTACAAAAAAAGGTGAATAATGGCTTTAAACATGAATACAATTACCGGAACTCTAAAACCGATCGGTAATAGAGTGCTAGTAACTAATATGCATTTTGGAGAACAGCGCACACGAGGTGGGCTGATTATTAGTAATGACGATGGTCAAACACGTGGTATCTATCCACGTTGGGGTCAAGTACATGCTAAAGGTCCAGAAAATAAAGATTCGTATAACATCGGAGACTGGGTATTAATTGAACACGGTCGTTGGACTCGTAGTATTAAAATCGACGAAGGCGATGGCGAACAAGAAATTCGTATGGTTGAAGCTGAAAGTATTTTAGCAGTATCAAACGAAAAACCAAATGATGTTCAACTTGGTGCAGAGTATGCAGATGGAGAACATGCAACAATCGACCCTAGCAGCTTTGTGAGGGCATAATGCCTAAAAGATATATAATTGATATTGACGGTACTATCTGCAATGAAGTTCTAAAAGAAGATGGTACCAAGGACTATGCATTACACG
>ERZ1048068.2070-NODE-2070-length-14613-cov-7.425608_pt1 | contig 14613 bp, 17 predicted proteins | sample MGYA00383098_ERZ1048068 | MGnify/ENA primary metagenome ERZ1048068 (study PRJEB29581, sample SAMEA5548368) | metagenome | biome: marine; feature: coastal; material: water | depth 1 m | study: Short-term variability in the microbial, nano- and picoplankton... | reverse complement strand
ACTTCATAGAAGATGAACTTGAAATCTTAGACATTGTAGCGGGATACTAATTATGAAAGATGACTTATACAGCCCTGATCCTTTACTCGTTCAAGAGTCTTTGGAAGACTGGGTAATGAACAAGTGCGAAGACTGGCGCGACAACTATCAGTCTAACTACGAAGAAAAGTTTGACGAGTACTACAGACTGTGGCGCGGCATCTGGGACCCTGCGGATACTGAGCGCAAGTCAGAACGCTCACGCATAATCAGTCCTGCCTTGCAGCAAGCTGTAGAGTCTAACGTTGCTGAGATGGAAGAGGCTACGTTTGGTCGAGGTAAGTGGTTTGACATTGCAGACGACATGAACGACAAAGAATCGCAGGACGTTCTGTATTTGCGTAACAAGCTTACCGAAGACTTTGAGAACACCAAAGTGCGTAAGGCTGTTGCAGAATGCCTCATTAACGCGGCTGTATTTGGCACTGGCGTTGGCGAGATCGTTATTGAAGAGATCAAAGAGATGGCTCCAGCCACCCAGCCGATCATGGATGGGCAGCTTCAGGCAGTGGGTGTTAACATTACAGATCGTGTGGTTGTTAAGCTCAAGCCTGTCATGCCGCAGAACTTTCTGATCGATCCTGTAGCAACGTCCATTGAGGACGCTATGGGCGTCGCTGTAGACGAGTTTGTTGGAAGCCACCATGTAGAGCAGTTACAAGAAAGCGGCGTGTACAGGGACACCTACGTAGGCACAGCGGCTCCTGACACAGACCTTGAGCCTGACCAAGACATTACAGTTTACGGTGACGACAAAGTTCGCCTGACAAAGTACTATGGACTGGTGCCTAAGCACATGTTAGAAGAAGCCACTGACGAGAAAATTGATGGTGACGCAGGTTATGTAGAGGCGGTTGTTGTTATCGCCAACGGCGGCGTCCTTCTAAAGGCTGAAGCAAACCCTTACATGATGCAAGACAGACCGATAGTTGCGTTTCCGTGGGATGTAGTGCCTTCTATGTTCTGGGGTCGTGGCGTGTGTGAGAAGGGTTACAACAGCCAGAAAGCCTTGGATACTGAACTACGTGCGCGTATTGACGCTTTGAGTCTTACTATTCACCCAATGCTTGCCATTGATGCTACTAAGTTTCCACGCGGGGCAAAGCCTGAGATACGTCCCGGCAAAACAATCCTGACTAATGGAGATCCTCGTGAAGTCTTACAGCCGTTCAACTTTGGTCAAGTGGGCCAGATCACGTTCGCCCAAGCAGCCTCTCTTCAGCAAATGGTACAACAAGCTACTGGAGCAGTTGATTCAGCGGGACTCGCTGGCAACGTTAATGGTGAAGCTACTGCCGCTGGTATTTCTATGTCTCTCGGTGCTATCATTAAACGCCATAAACGCACTTTGATTAACTTCCAGCAGTCGTTCCTGATTCCGTTTGTTAAGAAGGCTGCGTATCGTTACATGCAGTTCGACCCGGAAAATTACCCCGTGAAGGATTACAAGTTCAACGCAACCTCTACGCTGGGCATCATTGCTCGTGAGTACGAAGTCACACAGCTTGTCCAGCTCTTGCAAACCATGAAGCAGGATAGCCCAGTCTATCCAGTCCTCATCCAAAGCATCATCGACAACATGAACCTGTCTAACCGCGAAGAACTTATCGCAGCTATGCAGCAGGCACAGCAGCCCAATCCAGAAGCACAGCAGGCAGCTATGCAAGCACAACAGTCACAGCTTGCGTTACAGCAATCGCAGACAGCAGCACTGTCAGCACAGGCACAAGAGTCGCAGGCACGAGCACAGAAGTACTCTGTCGAAGCGCAGCTTGAGCCGCAAGAGGTTGAGATCAAACGCATTGAAGCTATTACACGTAACCTTCAAGCGGGTGATCAAGACGACAAAGAGTTTGAGCGTCGCCTAAAGGTCGCACAAGCAATCACTAAAGACAAAGAAGTAGAGGCTAAGATAAATGTTAATGACCCAGCAAGACTTCAAGAACCTAATCAGCCAAGTGAACGAAGCGTTCAAAGGCCAGTTCAATCGCCTGTCGAACCTAGAAGAGAAGGTAGCCCGTTTGGAGGAGAGCCTCAATGAGCAAGGAAAAAGATCCACGCCTAGCAAGAGCCGGAGTAAGCGGGTTCAACAAACCGAAGAGAACGCCTAGCCACCCTACTAAGTCGCACGTAGTTGTAGCCAAGGAAGGCGACAAAGTTAAGACGATACGCTATGGACAGCAAGGTGTTAGTGGTGCAGGTAAAAATCCCAGCACTCCTAAAGAGAAAGCAAGACGTAAATCTTTTAAGGCGCGTCATGCAAAAAACATAGCCAAAGGCAAAATGTCTGCGGCTTATTGGGCAAATAAATCTAAATGGTGAGGAAACTATTATGCCGATGGTAAACGGAAAGAAATACGCATACACAGAAGCAGGCAAAGCTAAGGCTAAGAAAGCCGCAGCGAAAACAGGAAAGAAGGTGAAACGTGCCAAAGGCAAAAAGTAAAAGCCCCAAGCCCTCTAACCCTGCGCTGTATTCCAGAGTCAAAGCGGAGGCTAAACGCAAGTTTGATGTTTGGCCGTCTGCCTATGCTTCAGGCTGGTTAACAAAAGAATACAAAAAGCGCGGAGGTAAGTACAGTGGCTAAACCAAAGGGTGGTCTGACCAAATGGTTCAAAGAAGACTGGGTTGACCTAAAGACAGGCAAGGAGTGTGGACGCAAATCTGCTAAGAGTTCTAAGCGTCCGTACCCTTCCTGCCGCCCTAAAGCTGTTGCGGCTAAGATGACAGCGGCTGAAAAGGCCAAGTCTAAAGCTAAAAAGACTGGCCCAGCTAAAGTCAAACACGCAGTAACAGCATCCGGTAAACGAAGAAAGACTGGTAAAAATACCAAAAAGGCTTGACATTTGAGCAAAAGTATGGTATAATATATAGTATATAGTAACTAATGAGATAACCAAAGGGCCTCTATGACACCTGAACTAGAAACATATTATAATAATTACTTCGACATCTTTAACACAGAAGGTTGGAAACAACTCTTAGAAGATTTTAAAAGTAATGCAAATATAATAAATTCAGTTGAAGCAACAAAAGATGTAGATGATATGTTTTTCCGCAAAGGACAACTTAACGTATTAGCACATCTAATTAACTTTGAAGCTATTACAACTAACAGCTTTGAAGACGCACAGAACAGTCCAGAAGATGATTAAAGTATACGATTTTAAGTGTACCAATGGTCACTACTTTGAAGAATTTGTAGACGCTGACGCTACAACCAGTAGGTGCGGTTGTGGTGCTAACGCTACAAGGGTCGTTTCAGCAACGCCATGCGTACTTGAAGGTGCATCTGGGGACTTTCCCGGACGGCACATGAAGTGGGTACGAGAACATGAACAGGCTGGACGTAAATAAAACTCCACAACCGTTAGGCGGAGAAGGTTAATAATATGGGACGAGCACAACTCGTAGACGAGCGTTCGGAAGAAGAAGAAGTTAACGACAACGTAGATACACTAGAAGCACCAGAGGATACGATTGAGTCTCCTGAAGAGGAGGTAGCTCAAGAGGAACCTAGCTTACCAGAGAAGTATCAGAACAAAACCTTGCAAGAGGTAGTTCAGATGCACCAAGAGGCTGAGAAGCTCCTTGGCAAACAAAGCTCTGAAGTTGGTGAACTACGTGGTGTTGTTGATGACTACATCCAGACACAACTCGCACAACAACAAGCACCTGTACAACAGCAAGAAGAAGACGATACTGACTTCTTTGTTGATCCAAAGACCGCAGTTAGCAGGGCAATTGAGAATCATCCTAGTATCAAGGAAGCTGAACAAGCTACCCAGCAATACAAAAAACAAACAGCTTTGGCACAACTTCAAAGCAAGCATCCAGACATGAACGATATTGTCAAAGATGCTAAGTTTGCTGAGTGGATTAAAAGCTCTAAGATCAGGACTCAATTGTTTGTACAAGCAGACCAACAGTATGATTACGACGCCGCTGATGAACTGTTCTCCCTCTGGAAAGAGAGAGCCGCTGTTGCAGAACAGACGGTAGCAGTTGAGAAGCAAGCACGTAAGCAGCAGGTTAAATCTGCAAGTACAGGCAACGCCCGAGGAACAGGTCAAACTCAACGTAAGAAGCAATATCGTCGTGCTGATATTATTAAACTTATGCAGACCGACCCAGATCGTTACTCAGCTTTGTCAGAAGAAATCTTTCAAGCTTACGCCGAGGGTCGTGTAAAGTAGCCTAATCTAAAGGAGATTTATCATGGCGACTCAAACTTATCCCGGTACAGTAGGCGGTGGCTCCATTGTCAATAAGACAGCCGCAGCAACATTCATCCCTGAAATCTGGAGCGACGAAGTAATTGCCGCATACCAGAAGAACCTGAAGATGTCACCTCTCGTAAAGAAGATGTCAATGACAGGTAAGAAGGGCGACAAGATCCATGTCCCTAAGCCTATCCGTGGCGCTGCATCTGCTAAGGTGCAAGATACTGCGGTTAACATTCAGGCGAACGTCGAGTCAGAATTGCAGATTGAAATCAATCGTCACTTCGAGTACTCACGTTTCATTGAGGACATCGTAGAAGTACAGGCACTCAACAGCCTGCGACAGTTCTACACAGAAGACGCTGGTTACCAGTTGGCTCTGACGGTTGATACTGACCTGATGAACTGCGGTACTGGCTTTGGTGACGGAACGCTTGACCTCGCTGCTCCTACTGGTGCAGACTGGGTTAACAGTAACAGCTACTACTTTGACGGAACTTCTGGTCTGAGTGCGTTTGCTGCTTCTACTGTCGCTACTGGTGATAACTTCACCGACGAAGGCTTCCGTGAGGCTATCAAGCTTCTTGACGATGCTGACGTACCAATGGAAGATCGTTGCTTGATTATCCCACCTGCTGCTCGTAAGACAGTAATGGGCATTGAGCGTTACGTATCTAGCGACTTCCGTGACGGCCAAACTGTTAAGTCTGGTCTGATTGGTAACGTCTACGGTGTTGACATTTACGTTTCTAGTAACTGTCCTACGCTTGAGACTAACGTTCGTGGTGCTTTGTTCTTCCACAAGGATGCTATCATCCACGCAGAGCAGATGAATGTACGTTCGCAGACTCAGTACAAGCAAGAGTACTTGTCTACTCTGTACACCGCTGACACCCTCTACGGTGTTCAAGTGTATCGTCCTGAAGGCGGTCTAGTACTAGCTGTCTTTGACGAGTAAGGCTCCACTGGCCCCTTCGGGGGCCTTTCTTATTTCTTGTTTGTTTTAGGAGTAGCTTATGCCAATTTACAGGGGTGATGGAGGTTCAGGTGATTCGTCTACGGACGCCTATGCTTCATTAATTGCCCAGTACGCACAGACAGCTACCGAGAAAGCAAACGAAGTTGATATTGACGCGGCTGCTGCGGCGGCTAGTGCTACTGCTGCGGCCAACTCTGAGACTGATGCGGCTGCTTCTGCAACCTCTGCTAACACAGCAAAGCTAGATGCACAGACTGCACAAGCTGCTGCCGAGACTGCTGAGACTGGCGCAGAGACAGCCGAAACAAACGCAGGCACACAAGCCACGGCTGCTGCTGGAAGCGCCACTACTGCAACAACGCAGGCTACGGCAGCTTCTACCAGCGCAACTACAGCAACTACGCAGGCATCTGCTGCTTCTACTAGCGCGACTAACGCAGCAACTAGCGAGTCTAACGCTTCTACTTCAGCAACCAGTGCGGGAACTAGCGCCACTGCTTCAGCCTCTAGCGCCACTGCTTCAGCCAACAGCGCAACCGCTGCGGCTACATCAGAGACTAACGCAGCTAACAGCGCCACTGCATCGGCAGCTAGTGCGGCTACAGCACAGGCAGCACAGGAAGCTATTGATGGTTTGTACTTGGGCGCACAAGCATCTGACCCAACTGTCGATCTAAACGGCGATCCTGTTACCGCAGGCGATTGGTACTTTAATACAACAACAAACCTAAGCAGGGTCTATAGTGGCTCGTCTTGGGTAAACACAGCAAACGACGGAACAGTAACCAGTGTTTCTGGCACAGGTTCAGTTAATGGAATTACACTTTCAGGGGCAGTAACATCTAGCGGCAGTTTAACGTTAGGTGGTTCTCTCGTTTCTGTTGACGGAGGCACATACTAAATGACTACTATTATTACTAAGAATGGCTCAGGTGCGCCCACAGCAGGGCAGTTATCTCAGGGTGAACTTGCGGTAGACCTAACTAACAAAGAACTCTACACCAAAGACTCTGGTGGTAACGTCATTAAGGTAGGTGCTCAAGGAGGATCAACAGGAACCTTCACGGATCTTACAGCTACGGTTAGCTTTACCTCTCCCGGCATAGACGACAACGCTACGTCAACTCAGATCACTGTTACCGATACGGATGTAGACTTTAGCGGCAATATTGATGTCACAGGTACAGCTACCTTACCGGACGCTAACGTAACAACTTTGGATGTTACTGGCGTATCTACGATAGTTGACGCCGATGTAACAACCTTGGACGTTACAGGTACAGCAACCTTAGCAGACGCCAACGTAACAACCCTAGACGTTACAGGCGTTTCTACGCTTGCTACAGTCACAGCAGATAGCGCAGTAGCAGGTACACAAACAGCCAATGCTACTGGCTCGACTACTCTGGACTTCAGCGCACAGCAAAACTTCGTACTGACGCTCACAGGGAACGCTACACTGGCTAACCCCACGACTGAGACAGTAGGACAGTCAGGCTTTATCGTGTTCATACAGGACGCCACAGGTGGACGCACAGTCTCGCTAGGAACTGAGTATGAAACTGCGGGTGCTGGTGGGCTTACGCTGTCCACCGCTGCATCTACCACAGATATCGTGCCTTACGTTGTAGCCGCAAGTGGCCGCATCTTACTTGGCGCTCCACAGCTTGCGTTTGCGTAGGGGTTAGCTATGGCCTTTGGCTCAGAACAATGGATGTACAGCGCAGGCGGTGGCTTCTATCCACATGAGATAGACCAGTCGCTTAGGTTTGACACTAACGCCTACCTGAGTAGGACTCCCTCATCTGCTGGCAATCGTAAGACTTGGACATGGAGTGGCTGGGTTAAGCGTGGTGATCTAGGCTCTACGGAGGCTTTATTTGGTGCGTATACAGACTCAAATAATCGTCTTTATTTACATTTTGGCGGCGGCTCAAATACACTTAAACTGTATGGTAAGGTTGGAGGTGCAGTAAGCGTTAACTTTGAATCAGCCGCGTTGTTTCGTGATGCTTCGTCTTGGTATCATGTCGCACTGGTAATGGACACAACACAAGCAACGGCATCCAACAGAGCAAAGCTTTACGTTAATGGACTCCAGCAAACAATAACATTCTCTACAACGCCTTCACTAAACTCAGAGCCGTATATTAATACTACTGCTCCTCATCGAATTGGTGATTTAGACGGGACTGTATTCTTTAATGGCTACCTAGCAGAAGTAAACTTCGTAGACGGCCAAGCCCTAGACCCCACAGACTTCGGTGAGTTCAAGTCAGGCGTGTGGGTTCCCAAGCGTTACGCAGGTACATACGGCACTAACGGCTTCTACCTAAAGTTTGAAGGCATCGAAGGCATCAACGACCTAGTAACTAACGGTGACTTTGTAGCGGCTACAGGCCTGTCAGACTGGACTGTATCTGGAGCTACCACCCCTACTTTGCAGGCAGACGGCCTGAAGATGGCGGCAGGAGCGACTGACGGTAGGATAGTGCAATATGTAACAACTGAAGTAGGCAAGTCGTACACCGTTGAGATGAATGTTGTAACTCAATCGGGCGGTGGTACTCGGATGGAGGTAAATGACTCTATAGTGTTCGATACGGCAAACGTAGGCCAAAACGCTGCGGCGCAGGGAGTCTGGAGAGCCACCTTTACAGCCACTACCACCTCAACCAAGTTTGAGCTATATCAAGCTTACGGAGGCTTCTGCGTTTTAGGCTGGGCTAAGATGTACAACAACGTCACTGTTGACTCAAGCGGTAACGACAACGACTGGCAGACAAACAACATCTACGATACAGATGTAATGCTGGACAGCCCGACGAATAACTTTGCTACGTTTAACCCTTTAGCTGCGCCTAACTCTTCGTCGAACAGGACATTTTCTGAAGGCAACTTGAGGATGCAAAACGACGCAAGTGCCTATGCGTGTGCGCATGCCACGATCCCTATACCAAAAACAGGTAAATGGGTATTCGAGGTCTTGTTCCAAAGAACCCCTACAGGCGCATCACCTTATACTTACAACGATGTAGGACTAACGACCGATCAACATTTCTCTTCTTATTTTCAAAACGGTACTTCTACCTACGGGATCGACGATCACGGCGGCACTGGCAATCAAGTATTTATTCAGGCGGGTACAGAGCAGGGCAGTCATGCTGGCCTTCCCGCAGGTACGGTGGTGCAGGTCTTTGTAGATCGTGACAACAATCAGTTGACGTTTAGTATCAACGGGACGCTACAAACACAGGCAGGAAGCACTGTAACAATCCCAGCGGACGTTGATCTGTATGCAATTAATGGCACATACCACAACATAACTTACGGCAATTTCGGCCAAGACTCTAGCTTCGCAGGCACTAAGACACGCCAAGGCAACACAGACGCCAACGACATCGGTGACTTCTACTACGCACCACCCGCAGACTACCTAGCCCTATGCTCCGCTAACCTACCTGATCCTGCTATTGATCCAGCAGAGGATGACATACCTGCTGACTACTTTAATACTGTGTTGTACACGGGTGGCAACAATGTGCAAAGCATTCCTGTTGGCTTTCAGCCTGATCTGGTTTGGGCGAAAATAAGAAGTAGCGCAGGAAACCACTCGCTGTATGATTCAGCAAGGGGAGCGGAGAAGCGGTTAGCTAGTAGCACTACTTCCGCAGAGGCGACTTTTGCGAACTCACTTACCTCGTTCGACTCTGACGGGTTCTCTTTGGGCGTTAATCCTGACGGAGATGTAAACAACTCTTCATCAACCTACGTCGCATGGAACTGGAAAGCTGGCGGCACTGCTGTAGCCAACACTGACGGCACGATAGCGTCACAGGTGTCAGCTAACACGAAGTCTGGGTTTTCGATTGTTACCTATACGGGCAATGGCACGGCTGGCGCTACTGTTGGGCATGGTTTAAACCAACCAATTGATCTGTACCTTATGAAGAACAGATCGTCAGCAGCTTCTTGGCCTGCTATCGGCAAAGCTTTAAACGATGCCAATCCTCTTCCTACAGTTTATATGCTGTTAAACGCTACTAATGCCGCTGCATCAGCCGCCCAAGGTAGCGGTGATTCTTCAACCATTGAGTTGTACTCTGACGCAACAAACAACGCAAGCGGTGACGATTACGTAGCCTACTGTTTCCACAGCGTCGAAGGCTTCAGCAAGATCGGGAGCTACACAGGCAACGGAAGCGCCGACGGCCCATTTATCTACACAGGGTTTAGGCCAGCTTATGTGATGATTAAGAATGCCACCGCAGCCGACAGTTGGTTTATCAACGATAACAAAAGAAATTCATATAACTTAGTTGATTCTCAGTTATTTGCTAATTCTTCCAGTGCAGAGGCAGACAGTCGTGGTTTAGACTTTCTTTCTAACGGCTTTAAGATTCGTGACAACTCGACTTCCCATAACGGAAACGGAAACGCATTAATCTACATGGCATTCGCCGAACAACCCTTCAAATACGCCAACGCGAGGTAATACAAATGGCATGGACATATAACACTAAGGTCATTCGTGAAGGCAGAAGCTGGACGGATGATGATGGAATTAAGCACCCGACTAGCTGGGGTTCGTGGAGTGACGCAGAGAAGGCAGAGGCAGGACTTGTATTTGTCGCTGACGCACCTCCGTTTGACTCACGCTACTACTGGGCTGCTGGTGTACCCAAGGCTCTTGAAGACACGCCTGCTGTTGACGAGGATGGTGTAGCTGTCGTAGACGCTGACGGTATGCCTACGGTCACGCTGGGCTTGAAGTCTACTGAGATCGCTAAGGTTAAGGCGCAGGCTGGTGGACAACTTCAAGAGACTGACTGGTACATTATCCGTAAGGGTGAAACAGGCGCTGACATTCCTAAAGAAGTTCTTGTTAAGCGTTCTGAGATTCGCGCAGAGTCTAACGATCTTGAAGCAAAGATTAGCGCATGTAAAACACTTGACGAACTTATTGAAGTGTTAACCCCAAAGACTGATGATAACGACATTGAGGCTGTGCGATGAAGTATTTTGTGTTAATTCCGTTGTTTATCTTAGGAGCCTGTAGTGGCGCAGAGAACAAAGCAGCATACAGGCAGGCGCAGATTGACATGGTTCGTCAGCAGCAACAGAGCCGGGAAGCCATTGCAACCCAGCGTCAAGCAGCCGAAGCAGCCAAGTGGAAACACGCAGCAGCAATCGTAGCAGCTAACCCTGAGTCAGCAGACGCTTTTGCAGTTGCTATGGCAGTCAGTGTCGTAACGCAGAACAGCGAAGAGGACGCCCCGGTTGTCACATTACAGCGTGAATCCAACGAGGCACTTGAAGTTGTTAAGGCTGTAGCTCCTGCGCTGGTTGGTGTCATCGGTCAGGTCGGTGTTGCAGCTTTGAATGCTGATGTAGCTAAGACTCAGAGCGACAACAACGCTGCCGTACAGGTTAACGACAGACAGCAGAGTGCTAGGATTGTTGAGGCTGTAGCAGGCTTAGGTGTAGCTGCAAGCAATCAAGTAAGCACAGCAGTCGGCGGTGACTACTATGTTTCTGGTGGCGACATTGACCAGTCAAACAGTAGCGTCAACAGCAGCAACAACCCTGTTGATAACTCTACTACTGATAACGCTGTTACTACCTCGTCAGAAACCTACACTACAAACAACGGTGACGAGCTTACGTTAGAAGAAATTACTAAACTAATTACTGACGGCATTGAGGTTACTGTAATTATCGACGGAGAAGAAACGCCTGTAGAGCAATGTGAATCTGGAGACGCCTTATCATTCGGCGGCAATTCAGAGGTGTGTTGAGGTGGAAGTTAGTGAGTTCCGCATAGAGCGTATGGAGAAGGCTTTGGACAAAGTGTGTGAGGCCGTTAGTCAGATTGCTGTAGTTGACGAGAGACTCTTATCGCTACTCAACAGAATGGAGCGTTTTGAGAAGCGCCTCGACGAGCAAGAAGATAAAGTTATTGAGTTGTCAGAAGATGTTATTCTTAACTCAAAGCTAATAAAGACCAGCGAAAGATTCTTCTGGATAGGTGTCAGTGCTGTGGCATCGTTTGTTGTTTACATGGTGCGTTAATGTTAGAACTATTGATTGGCCCAGTTACAGCACTACTTGATAAGTTCATACCAGACTCAGATGAAAGGAGTAGACTCGCCCATGAAATATCTACAATGGCTGAAAGACACGCTCAAGAGTTGGCTAAAGCCCAGATTGCGGTTAACAAAGAAGAAGCTAAAAGCTCTTCGCTCTTTGTGTCTGGATGGCGTCCAGCGGTTGGGTGGGTTTGTGTCAGCGGAATGGCATTTAATTTTATCTGCGTTCCTCTTGGGAATTTTACCCTTACTCTATCTGGTGTGGATCTCCTTCTCCCGTCCTTGGATTTAAGTCAGATGATGCCAGTGCTTATGGGTATGTTAGGTTTAGGAGCTATGCGTTCCTTTGAGAAAGCCAAAGGCGTAGCGAGGGATAAGTAATGGCTGACGTAAGTGAATCTTTACCACCATTAGACGAGTACGGTAGTTACTCTATTGATAACGATATTGCAACGCCCAACCAAGGAACGCCTGACCTTCCTGTAGGTCGAGGTGGCGCACAAAGTTCCAACGCCGCGTATAGGGCTGCTGTAAGGTCTTTTAAGCAAGGTTGCAGATCAAACGGAGGTTTTCACCACGGAAGCGGTGATAACTTAGTTTGTTATATGGGTCAAGCCGCTGTCGATAAAGTTAGCAGTATTGGAGAAAACGCACCTGCTTATGGTCGTGCTCAAGAATGGCTAGAAGAGTATAACAATGAACAGGACATGCTTTCAGACTCTACTACCGACGACGACTCTGAGCTTATAGACAGCACAGTAGAAGAAATTGAAATGCCTGAAGTAGAACAGCCTTATTCTTTCATAGATGAAGCAGGCGACTTTATAGAAGAAAACGTAAACGACGCTTGGGATTGGGTTGTTAGTAAAGTCGAAGGCGGTATAGACACAATTAAAAACATGACACCTCAAGACTGGGGTGATGCTGTAAGAACAATCTTGGAAACTGCGGGTATAGACTTACCAAGTGGTGACGTACAAAGCATTCTCAACGGCGGCTACGGTGTTATGTGGCCTAGCGCAGGCGGCAGCGTTGGAAGTCCTAGTGGTATCTTTGGCACTGGCGGCGCAATATTTATTCCCGGACTTCCCGGTGGACTCAACCCCGGATCAGTAACGATTGGAACAATACAAGACATTCTAGACTCTGAGAGTATAGGCGACTGGGCCACAGGAGTTAAAGACACGGTTTGGCAGCAAGTTGTAAATGCCGCTACAGATCCAATAGGTGTCTTAAACACTCTTTATGAAAACGGATCTTTGCCCGGAGGACTGGCAGGCATTGTTACTGCTGGTGTATGGGGAAACGAAATTGTTGACTGGGCTTCAGGTCTTCTTGAGGAAGAAACTGCGACGCCTCCAATAACTAGCGAAGAAGAAGAAGAGACAGAAAAAGAAGTTCCTAAAACTAATCTAGTTGGTGAGTCTGAAGACTTTGGTACGCAGCAAGTAGAAGAAACCAAAGAAGAAGTTGTTGTTGGAGAGCAAGTAGTAGACAACGGGGAAGCTGTAGAGCAAGGGTTAACCTTTGGCGGCGGCAGTGAAGTATTTGAGCAAGAAGATCCAGCAGAAGACTACAGAGTAAATCAAGTTACAAGTCTTTTGGGCGGGATGCTTACTGCTGCTGGTGGCGGTAATGGCGATCAAGAAGAAGAACAAGTAGAAAACCAAGTAGAAGAACAGGTAGAAGAACAGGTAGAATACAATCCGTTTACCTTCGGCGGTGAAGGAATGCTTGTTGAAGACACAATAACAGCAGACCCGCCGTACACAATAACAGAAGATCCAGATAAGGAAGAAGAAGTAGAAGATGCCTTTACGGTTACTCCTCCAGTCTCGTCAGGATCGTCAGCCAGTTCAGCAAGAAGGCAAGGCATGTTTGATCCTGTTCAGTACGGTATTGATTATCAATCCCCTTCAGTACAAGCTATAATACAGTCGCCGCAGATAGATTTCATGGCTCCACTAAACAAGATTATCAACAAGAGTATGTTAGTATGACATATTTACAATTAGTAAACAACGTCCTAAGAAGGATACGAGAAGAAGAAGTCACTAACGTAAACTCTACTACCTACAGTAAAATGATAGGTGACTTTGTTAATGACGCTAAGAAACTTGTAGAGACTTCTTGGGACTGGTCAGCTTTACGTACCACACTAACCATTACAACTTCAGCAGACATATTTAACTATGTGCTTACAGGCAGTCAAAACCGTGTTAAAGCATTGGATGTCATTAACGATACTTCTAACTTTTTTATGGAGTACCGTACTTCTAAATGGTTTGACAATCAGTACCTCAATCAAACTCCCGCGAGTGGAACGCCACAGTTCTACACGTACAATGGTATTGACTCCCAAGGTGATTCACAAATAGATGTGTACCCAAAGCCTGACGGTGTTTACACGCTGCGGTTCAACTGTGTCCTGCGTAACGAAGACTTGGTTGACAACACAGATGATTTGTTAATCCCTGCTATGCCTGTTATCCACCTTGCAGTAGCCCTAGCAGCGCGTGAGAGAGGCGAGACAGGCGGTACGTCAACACCTGAGTACTTTGCTATAGCCAACCAGTATCTGTCTGACGCTATCGCTCTGGACGCACAGAAGCACCCTTACGAAACTGATTGGTATTCATAATAGGAGCTAGTGTATGGCCCAGCCACTACAAAGTATTAACCTAGTTGCTCCTGCGTTTAAGGGTATCAACACTGAGGACTCACCTCTAGCGCAAGACCCGTCGTTTGCAGAGGTAGCCGATAACGCTGTCATTGACAAGCGCGGTCGAATTGCTGCGCGTAAGGGTAACGATGTTATTACCACAGACAAGACAGAGTTAGGCACAGGCTACGTTGATAAGCTGCATTACTTTTACGATGACGGCGGTAACGAGAAAGTGTTTAGTGCTGGCAACAACAAGATTATGTCAGGCACTACAACACTGGTAGATGAGACTCCAGCAGCATACACAATCAACGATGATAACTGGAAGATTGTTAACTTCAACGAAGCTGCGTACTTCTTCCAAAAGAATCAAGAGCCTTTAATCTATACAAACGCTGGCGGCTTAGAGACTTTTGCTGCTTATACAGGATCAGCAACGTCTTCAAATCTGTGGTGTCACGAAGCACTACAGGCATACGGCAGACTCTGGATAGCTAAGACTGCTACAGACAACCAGATTATTTATTGGTCTGACTTGTTAGTAGGTACTGACTTCTCAGGTGGCTCTAGCGGTTCTATTGATGTATCAAAGGCTTGGCCTAACGGACACGATGAGA
>ERZ1048068.2068-NODE-2068-length-14618-cov-13.978164_pt1 | contig 14618 bp, 11 predicted proteins | sample MGYA00383098_ERZ1048068 | MGnify/ENA primary metagenome ERZ1048068 (study PRJEB29581, sample SAMEA5548368) | metagenome | biome: marine; feature: coastal; material: water | depth 1 m | study: Short-term variability in the microbial, nano- and picoplankton... | reverse complement strand
AACGGAACCACCCAAAGGTGATTCCGTTTTTTTAAATGGTCGGGACTACAGGATTGAACTCGCTCCGCTCACTCTGTGCCTGTGAGCAAGTTTCCTCCTACGGAAACTTGGATTAAAAGATGCCGTGATCCACGGCACTTCACTTTGTTGCGTAGTGCGCTCGAACTTCGTTCTCATCCTGTAGTCCCGAGACAAAAAAACGGAACCACCCAAAGGTGATTCCGTTTTTTTAAATGGTCGGGACTACAGGATTCGAACCTGCGACCTCTTCACCCCCAGCGAAGCGCGCTACCAAACTGCGCCAAGTCCCGATGTTGTTTTGCCCTCAGATTCAATAGCCAAAGGCAAGGGGGCGCAATTAACCCCATCACTTAGGAGTTGGCAAGCACGTATTTTCATGGCATTGCCAACTCCTCATGAATCGTGCCAAAATAGCCGTTATCGGAGCCAGCGGTTACACGGGATTGGAACTCCTTCGCTTACTTCTTACTCATCCACATGCTGAAATCGTGTGTGTAACCTCTCGCCAGAATGCTGGTAAGAGCATCGAGGATCTTTTCCCCCGCTTCAGTGGCGCTGCCGCAGCGAAGCTGACATTTATCGATCCTGACCCAGACGCCGTTGCCGCCAGTGGCGCAGAAGTTGCTTTCTTGGCTCTCCCTCATGGGGTCGCTGCAAGCTATGCCTCTAGTCTCCTTGAGAAAGGACTCAAGATTGTCGATCTCAGTGCTGATTTTCGTATTGATGACAAAGAGGTCTACAAGGAGTTTTACGATGTGGAGCACCCAGCCCCTGAGCTTCTTGCTGAGGCCGTTTACGGGCTTCCGGAAGTACACCGTGATGCGATCGTTGGCGCCCGCTTGATTGCCTCCCCTGGTTGTTACCCCACCAGTATTAGCCTACCTCTGATTCCACTGTTAAAAGAAAAATTGATTGATCCGACAAGCATTGTCACCTGTTCCATGTCAGGAGTCAGCGGCGCTGGGCGTAATGCCAGCCTTCCTCTGATTTTCTGCGAGGCAAATGAGAGCGCTCGCGCTTACTCAGTACCAAAGCACCGGCATCTCTCTGAAATTGAGCAAGAGCTCAGCAAGGCTGCCCAGCAACCCGTTGTGATATCCTTTACTCCTCACCTGATACCGGTTCACAATGGTATTTGTACCACCACCAGTGCTAAGCTCACCGCTGATCCTGACAAGGTTCAGCAGGCGCTTGAGCAAGCATATGGTGATGAGTTTTTCGTACGCCTTCTGGGTAAGGGTGGCTGTGCAGACACCAAAAATGTCACCGGTACAAACTTCATAGACATTGGCTGGAACTACGATCCACGCACTGGGCGCGTCCTCTTACTCAGCGCTGAAGACAACCTTGGCAAAGGTGCCGCAGGCCAGGCGATCCAAAACTTCAATCTGATTTGTGATTTTCCTGAAACTGACGGGTTGCAAAATTTTTAAAACCACATCAGGGTAAGGATTCGTCATGTCTGCTAACATCAAGAAAATCAAAAAAGGAGTATGTGCTCCACGAGGATTTTTGGCAGCTGCTGTTAGTGCTGGTATTAAAAACCCAAATGACCCAAGGCTCGACCTAGCACTGATTTATTCAAAGTATCCATGTAGTGCCGCTGGAGCCTTTACCACCAACCGGGTCAAGGCTGCTCCGGTCAAAGTATCGCAGGCATACTTAAAAGCGGATAAGGTCCAGGCCATCGTTGCCAACAGCGGTAATGCTAATGCCTGCACAGGCGTGGTCGGAATCAGCGATGCTCGCAAAACATGTAAGCTGGTGGCTAAAGAACTTGGCATTAGGCAACGTCAGGTCGCAATCTGCTCGACTGGCGTTATCGGCCTGCCCATGCCCATGATGCGTATCGAGCCAAAAATAGAAGCTCTCGTTGCTGGTCTAGAATCTGACAAAGGAGAAGATGTCGCGCATGCCATCATGACGAGCGACACCTGCAAAAAGGAAATCGCAGTTTCTCTCGAAATCGGTGATCACCGTGTCCGCATTGGTGCCTGCGCTAAAGGAGCAGGTATGATTTGTCCAAGCATGGCCACCATGCTCTGCTTCATCACGACTGATGCCAATGTCACCTCCGCATGCTTCCAAAAATCGCTTCTGGAAGCTGCTGATGCTTCATTTAACCGCATCACCATCGATGGCGACATGAGCACAAATGATACTGTGCTTGGCCTAGCAAATGGCCAGAGCGGCATGCCCCCCATCAAGCGAAACAGCAAAGAATGTCGATTATTCCGTGAAGCTCTAGAATACGTCATGCTTGAAATGGCAAAGGCTTTGGTCCGCGACGGCGAGCGTGTCACGAAGTTCGTCACGGTTGAGGTAAAGGGAGCACGCACCTACCTTGACGCACGCAAAGTAGCCGAGGCTGTTGCCAACTCGGCACTCGTGAAAAGCTCATGGAATGGCAATGATCCTAACTGGGGCCGCATCATTCACGCCGTTGGTTATGCCCAAGCGATGGTCCGAGAGGAGCTCATTGATATTCACATCAATGGTAAAGCTGCCTGTCTCGGGGGCTTACAGGCCAAAACCGCCATGGACACACTTCGCAAGCTTGTGGCAAAAGATGCATTCACCATCACGATAAACCTTCACCTCGGCAAGGCTGAGTACGAAGTCTACTCGAGTGACCTCTCCCCCGAATATATCGACTTCAACCGCTCTGAGTATGCCTACTGGAAACAAGCCCGAAAAGACGGCCTAACCTAACAGACAAGGACCGCTCATCACTTTGGGGTTATTTTAGGGTTATCTAGGGATCTATTTTAGATGCTCTTGAGATGAGTTTTTTTATTGGTGCTGACCAATTTTCTCAATGCAGACCGAGATAGACCCGAGTCAAACCACAGCAAGATTCTTTCAGTGGTCGCCCAGTAGTTACTTAGCCGGGGCGCAGCCCCGCCCCATGAGCACTACATGCTGGTTTCCTTTTCAGTCGAACGCAGGCGAATTGTTTTAGTACTTAAGTCGTGGTGCGCCTCAACGAACCTGACGGTCTTACTCTTAATTCGCATTAAGACTGAATGAGTCACCGCTGTCTGACCTTCGATATGAACACCCTGCAAGAGCGGGCTCGGGCTGATGCCCGTGGCACAGAAAAGAATATTATTACCAGCAGCCAAGTCCTTGGATCTAAAGACACGATCTAGCTGATCACCCCAGCCATCTTTAATAAGCTGTTGTTTCTCGGCTTCATCTGCTGGCCATATTTTAGCCTGCTGGCCTCCACCCAAACACCTCTGCCCAGCTGCCGAAAGCACTGCCTCCGGAGCACCACCAATGCCAGCATAGAGGTCGACATCCGTGCTTGATAGCGATGGCGCCATGGCCGCAGTGATATCTCCATCAGCGATCATGCGCAGCTTACTGCCAAGGCTTCGAACCTGCTCAATGATAAATTCATTACGAGGACGATCCAAAACCATCACCGTGACGTCGCGTACATTCTTACCAAGCAATTTGGCCGAAACTTTGATAACCTCAGAGATGGGAGCATCCACACTAATAGGTAACGAAGGGTCCTTAATCCATGCCTGCCGGACGATTTCTGGGTAGGCCAACTTGTTCATGTAAAATGCGGGTATTTCTTGCAAAGCGCAGTCCTCGCCCTCTTCAGGAATCGCAGCAGCAATGCAGCTGATTGAGTTAGGCATTCCTTTAGAAACGTTAGTCGTGCCATCCACCGGATCAAGTGCCACATCGAAACGAGGACTTCCCTCAGCCCAAGTACCAACCTTCTCACCGATAAACAAACCTGGCGCCTCATCCTTAATGCCCTCGCCTATGACAATCTCCCCTCTGATATCCATGAGGTCGAACATGCCTCGAATCGCATCACACGCTGCATAATCAGCAGCCTCCTTATCCCCACGACCCATCCAATGCGAGCTGTGCAAAGCCGCATTTTCAGTGGCTCTTAGGAACTCAAGTTCAATCACGCGTTCTTCATCTTTATGCATTTACCCGTTTACATAAAAAAAGACATGTTGTCACCGATAAGAGTAAATAAATAATAGGGTATCCATCTGAAATAAATCTTTCCAACACTACCTCCTTGACTCTGCACGGCGTATTCTTGATGGTTGCTCCTAGCACTATGAGTAGTTCCCACAATGCCCGTTCCTTCAAGCGAGTGATTTTAAAACTCAGCGGCGAAGCCCTGAGAGAGCCAGGAAGTCAGGACAATATATCTCCAGAGATTGTTGAACGTGTTGCCAAGGAAATCAGTAAGACGGCCTCCAGTGGTATCGAAATCGGGGTAGTCTGCGGTGGTGGCAACTTCTGGCGTGGCGCCAGTGCCAGTGCCCGTGGCATGGACCGAGCAACGGCAGACTACGTTGGCATGATGGCCACCGTGATGAATGCCCTTGCTCTGCAAAGTGCTCTCGAAGCTGAAGGAGTTCAGTGCGTTGTGCAGTCTGCTATCGAAATGAAAAACGTGGCTGAGCCATTCATTCGCCGCAAAGCCAATCGGCTATTAAGCGAGGGTAATGTAGTCATTTTTGCAGCCGGCACGGGGAGTCCTTTTTTCTCAACAGACACCACATCGGCGTTGCGAGCCAGCGAGACGGGAGCTGATGCGATTATGAAGGCCACCATGGTTGACGGTGTCTACTGCTCTGATCCTAAGAAGAACCCTGATGCGGTGCGCTACGACACCGTTACCTTTCAGGACTGTCTCAGCCAGCATTTAAAAGTTATGGACTCGACCGCCTTCACCCTTTGTATGGATAACGATATTCCTATCATTGTCTTTGATATTGGGGGTAAGGGCAACATTACCAAGGCCCTCTCTGGCGATGATATCGGCACCATTGTCTACAAAGGATAAAGCCCGGCAACACCCACATTTACTATTTTCATTATGGAACCAAACGAAGCACTCAACAACACCAAGGATAGCATGCAAAAGGCAGTCGAATACGCTGTCAACGAATTCGCAGCGATTCGCACTGGCAAGGCCAGCCCTGCACTCGTCGAAAACATTGATGTCAGCGTGCCTAGCTATGGCAGCAACATGAAAGTTAAAGCGCTCGCTGTCATCACTGTGCCAGAACCACGCATGATCATGGTGCAGCCATTCGACCCATCAACCACAGGTGACATTGAAAAAGCGATTCTAGAGAGCAACACTGGCCTCAACCCTGCCAACGAGGGGAAACATCTTCGCATTCCTGTTCCTGAGCTATCCGAGGAACGCCGTCGCGACATGGTTAAGATGGTTAAAACACAAGCTGAAGATGCTCGTGTGCGTGTGCGCTCATGCCGCAAAGACGGAATGGATGCCGCCAAAAAGATGAAAGCTGACAACGCACTTACCGAGGATGGCATGCATGACTTTGAGCAGAGTATTCAAGAGCTCACCAATAAGTTCATCAAAGAAATCGATGAACACCTCGCAGCCAAAGAAACTGAGCTAATGACCGTTTAGGTCTCTAATTCGCGTGCAGGTTTGCAGCCATTCAAATCTACTACCAGACGTGCTACCAGACCTGCTCCCAGCTACGCGCTCACCACATTTTCTGGCTCGCCGGCTAGGAACGCTGTGATGTTTCCTTCTACTCCCTTCAGCAGCTTTCTGCGTGATTCGAGAGAAGCCCATGCGGTGTGAGGCGTAATGACAAGATTGGGCAAAGCTGGATCAAGTAGCACGTGATCAGCATGTGGCGGCTCCGCTGTCAGCACGTCTAATCCAGCTCCTGCAATGGTGCCATTCTTCAAAGCTGCAGCTAAGTCCTCCTCATCAACCAACTGACCACGACCAGTGTTGATCAAAAAAGCACTGGCCTTCATCATCTTGAGTGTTTCCGCGTTGATGATATTCTCCGTATCTGGTGTCAGCGGGCAATGCAGTGTGATGGCATCAGCTTGGGCAAAGAATACATCTCGTGGTAAGCGCTCGACCTCGCCTTGGTGCGCTCCATCACGAGCCAAGGCGATCACATCCATGCCAAATCCTTGTGCTGCCCTCGCCACTGATCTTCCAATCGTTCCGAGGCCGATAATGCCCAGGGTTTTACCCGCCAAATCAATCATCGGGTAATCGAGACGCGTAAAAATGGGAGACTGCGCCCACTGACTTAACTCACCAGCATAGCGATTCATGCCTGTGGCCAGATTAATCAAAAGCCCAAAAGTGTGCTGGGTGACACTCGCGGTAGAATAGCCTGCTACATTGCATACCACCACGCCCGCAGCCTCTGCCGCAGCGAGATCGACGCAATTCGTTCCTGTGGCAGCAACACAAATAAGCTTGAGACCTGGAGCCTGTTGAAGGGCCGCGGCATCAATCACTACTTTATTGGTAATGACAATAGTAGCTTGCTGCAGGCGTTCCACTACCTGCTCTGGTGATGTCGTAGGATAGACCTTCAACTCACCATGTAGAGCGAGTGAGCTCAAGTCGACATCTCCAACCGTTGAGGCGTCCAGGAAGCTGATGTGATGCATGGGCTACGTTTTATGATAAAATCATGCTTATACCAGTGAATATTCCAGCAACAGCAGCCCTGCAATTTCTCTAATGACAATCAAACCACAGCTCATATAAGCACGCAAATGCTTGTCAATCCGCTCTTTATATCCTATCTCCTATGAATGTCTGCTGAGATGGAACATACAGTCGCTTCAAGTGCCACCCTAGAGGGAACCTCTCTCCACACCGGAGAAAAAGTTAGTCTAACCTTGAAACCTGCTCCTGCGGGGCACGGGTTTAAATTTCGTCGTATCGACCTCGATGACCAACCCTTTATCGATGCTGATGTCGCTAAGGTGCAAACCGTCGAACGTGCCACGACTCTTGCTGAAGGATCCGTCAAAGTTCACACCGTTGAGCATATCCTCTCTGCTCTGTGCGGTATGGGCGTTGATAATGCCATCATTGAAATGGATGCCAACGAGCCTCCTATCGGCGATGGCTCGTCGAAACCCTACGTTGAGCTCATTAAACAAGCAGGCATCGAAGCCCAGGACAAGCATCGCAAAGTCTATGAAATCCGTGAGCCAATCCACATGGAGACCAAAGGTGGATCATTAATCACTATCGTTCCTGACAAAAAATTCCGTGTATCCTGCACAAATATTGGACCAGAAGGTCGCTTTACTCAGTATTTCTCCAGCGAAGTCACACCTGAGCTCTACGAATCAGAAATAGCACCGGCACGCACCTTTGTTTATTATGAAGATGTCAAACCACTACTTGATAAAGGGCTGATTAAAGGTGGCAGCTTAGAAAACGCTGTCGTAGTACGAGGTGAAGAAGTCATGAGCAAAGAGCCTATGCGTTTTAACAACGAGTTTGCCCGTCACAAGGCACTCGATGTTATTGGTGACCTCATGCTCAGTGGCAAACGCATTATGGGCCACGTGATCTGCGTTAGACCCGGACACGGACCGAATACGGAGATGGCAGCCACCCTTAAGGAAGAATACCTCCGCATGCGTACGATGGTGCCACCATTGAAAATCCCTGAAGGCGAAGGAGTCCTCGACATCAACGAGGTCATGCAAATCCTGCCGCACCGCTATCCATTCCTGATGCTTGATCGGGTGATAGACTTCGAGGGCGACAGCAAATGCACTGGAGTCAAAAACGTAACCATCAATGAGCCGTTTTTCCAAGGGCACTTCCCCGGTCACCCTGTCATGCCCGGCGTTCTTCAAGTCGAAGCAATGGCACAAGTTGCTTCCATTCTTCTACTTCGTAAACCTGAGAACCAAGGTAAAATCGGCTACTTCATGAGTGTCGACAAGGTTAAGTGGCGCCGCCCGGTCTTACCCGGTGACACCTTATTTATTGAGGCCGAGATCCTCAAAGTTCGTCGCAACATTGGCTCTGCAGTATGTCGATGCATGGTCAATGGTGAGGTAGCCTCCTCGGGTGAGCTGAAATTCGCCCTGCTCGATAACTAAGCCCACCCTCAGAGGAGAACATCTCGATGTCAGATTGCCTGATTCACCCAACAGCGGTCATTGACCCATCAGCCCAGCTTGCTGATGGAGTTACGGTTGGCCCTTACTCGGTAATCGGCGCTAATGTCAACATCGGCTCAGGCAGTGTGCTAAAGTCACATGTTGTGATTGAGGGACATACCACCATTGGCGCAAACAATACCTTCTTCCCCTTCTCCGCTATCGGACAGATCACCCAAGATCTCAAGTATGTCGGCGAACCGACTGCCTTGCTCATCGGCGACAACAATACCTTTCGTGAAAACACCACCATCCACCGAGGGACCACCGAAGAAGTTCCTACTCGTATTGGTGACCACAATCTCTTTCTGTCCTACTCGCATGTTGCTCACGATTGCCAGGTAGGCAGCCACTGTATTCTATCCAATAATGGTACTCTAGGTGGGCACTGTTCAGTGGGAGATCATGCGATTATATCCGGCCTGTCTGGAGCTCATCAGTTTTGCCGCATTGGCGAACATTCCCTTGTCGGGGGGTGCACCAAAATTGTTCAGGATGTTCCTCCTTTCACTATTGTTGACGGCAGCCCAGCCGCTGTCAGAGGTCTCAACTTGGTCGGTTTACAACGGCGAGGTTTTGACGAAACAACTCGGCGTGCATTGAAACGTGCCTACAAAAAGCTTTTTCTTGGCAAAAAAGTGAATCTCGCCCAGCTCACCGAAGAATTAGCAGGCTCAGAGTTAGCAGAGGATGTCAATGTCGCTCGACTCATTGACTTCATCCGCACCAGTGAGCGTGGAGTCATTCGCTAAGCACCTCATTAAGGTTCTTCTGGCTTTACTCAAACCAAAGCCCTGGTGGCTCATCTAGTGCCCCGGCCCTTCGCTGCCCGCCCGCTGCCCGCCCGCTGCCCGCCTGCTGCCCCACCTTTGCCTGACCCGCATAATAAAAGCCCCCCAGCACGCTCAGCGCTGGAGGGCTTCTACTATGAACAAATGACAATTGTTACTGGCAAGCTTCACACTCGCCGCCATTAATCATGGCATCGATACTGCATGCCTGCTTTTCAGCTGCTGTGTAATCTTTTTTTGGCTCGGCTGACTCGCCGGCCACACCGCGAACTTCCTTCTTCACAGAAATCGTTGATTTCTCGATATTGGATGCCTGTAAGGTGCGGAGATAATAAGTGGTCTTCAATCCAGTATGCCAAGCGTGGCGATACATGTGAGAGAGTGTCTTCATATCAGGCTCAGCCAAGAACAGATTAACACTCTGTGACTGATCAATCCATTTTTGCCTGCGAGCAGCAGCATTAATAATCGCCTGATAGCCAACGCTAAAGACAGTTTGATGCTTCTCCTTGAGGTTTTCTGGAATGTCTTCGATATCGTTCAGCTCACCATCGAAATATTTCAATTGGTCGAGCATATCTTGGTTCCAAAGACCTTCTTTCTTCAGATCATTCACAAGCTCACGGTTGAGCACGATGAAGTCACCCGAGAGGTTCGACTTCACGTAAAGATTCTTGTAGTTGGGCTCAATACATGGAGTTGTGCCCATGATATTGGAGATCGTAGCTGTAGGAGCGATAGCAAGGACGTTTGAGTTACGCATACCGTGCTTGGCGATCTTCTCACGCAAGTGAGTCCAGTCCATCTTTGCACCACGTGGCACATCGATATCAACACCACGCTCGTCCTCGAGCAGATCCACAGTGTCTTGCGGTAGTATACCTCTGTCCCACTTTGAGCCCTTGTAGCTAGAGTAGGTTCCAGACTCAGCAGCTAGGTCAGATGATGCGTTGTAAGCATAGTAAGCAATAGCCTCCATAAACTCATCATTGAAGTCAACGGCTGCATCAGAAGCGAACGCAATGCCTTTCTTGTAGAGTGCATTTTGTAGGCCCATCACGCCCATACCAATCGGACGGTGAAGACTGTTCGCAGTCTTAGCTGCATCTGTTGGGTAGAAGTTAATATCAATGACATTATCGAGCGCACGGATGGCAACGGTAATCGTCTCTTTCAGCATCTCGTGATCTAGCGATCCATCGGCAGTGATGTGAGTATCAAGAACAACTGAGCCTAGGTTGCACACCGCGGTCTCTTCGTCAGAGGTATTGAGTGTGATCTCGGTGCATAGGTTGCTCGAGTGGATGACTCCGCAATGATCTTGTGGGCTACGAAGGTTGCAGGGATCTTTGAAGGTAATCCATGGGTGACCTGTTTCGAAGATCATCTTGAGCATGCCCTTCCAAAGTTCGATAGCTGGAACCTTACGCGTCCAGATCTTACCCTCGTCCGCCATTTTCTCATATTCCTCATAACGCAGCTCAAATGCCTTACCGTAGAGGTCATGGAGGTCTGGCGTCTCATTAGTGCGGAATAAAGACCACTCTTGACGAGCTTCCATGCGCTTCATGAACAAGTCTGGAATCCAGTTAGCCGTATTCATATCGTGGCAGCGGCGACGCTCATCACCTGTGTTCTTGCGAAGCTCAAGGAAGTCCTCGATGTCGTTGTGCCAGGACTCAAGGTAAGCACACCCAGAACCACGACGCTTGCCGCCCTGGTTGACCGCAACGAGTTGATCATTGTGCAACTTGAGGAATGGAATAATCCCCTGTGATTCGCCATTCGTGCCCTGGATGTAACCACCGGTGCCACGAACAGCTGTCCAAGAACCTCCTAGGCCGCCTGCCCACTTACTCAAGTATGCGTTTTCAGCAATACCACGTTGCATGATCGACTCGATCGAATCATCAACCTTGTAGAGGTAGCATGATGAAAGTTGTGAGTGCAGCGTGCCAGAGTTGAACAAGGTTGGTGTGCTAGAACAGAAGCGGCGCCCTTTGTAGAGCGAGTAAAGGCGGATCACCCAGTCTTCACGATCCTCTTTCTCTGCACGGAAGAGTCCCATCGCCACACGCATCCAGAAGAACTGAGGCGTCTCAAGGCGACGTTGTTTATCACCAGTTTTGTCTACAATAAGATAGCGATCATAGAGTGTTTGAATACCTAGATAATCGAAATCAAGGTCAGCTGTTGGGTCAAGTGCATCTGCGAGTTTGTCGATGTCGTATTGAGCAACAACATCTGGAGAAATGCGCTTAATCTTGATGCCATGTTTGAGGTATTTGCTGAAGTGCTCACGGTGAGCCACTCTAAGAGCACGAATACCGTCATTGAGAATGTTCCAGTCGAGCACCTCTTCATAGATGTAACTCAATAAAATGCGTCCTGCGAACTTAGCAAAGTCTGCGTCACGCTCGATTAAAGACTTCGCGTTTAGGATGACAGTCGACTTCAGCGCTTCACGAGTAATTTCGGCTCCAATAGAGCGACGCAGCTCTTGCTCGATTTCCTGGTCGCTGACGCACAGATTTAAGCCAATGGAAGCAAACGCAATGCGCTTTTTGAGCTCGGTGCCATCCCAGAACTCAGTGCTGCCATCTTGCTCGGTGACGACCACCATAGATTCTTGATTAGGATCCTCTGCTGGCTCCTCATCAATACGCATCTGCGCGCGCTTGGCACGATACAAAATATAAGCCTCAGCAGCTTTGAAATAGCCTTGGCGCATCAACTCCTCTTGGACAAGGTCTTGTACGTTCTCGATATGAGCAAACGCTGAGTCCCCATTCCTAATACTTTCGGTTACGCCATGCGCTACTTTGACTGCAGCATCAGGATCTTCTTTGATTGATAGAAATGCCTTTCTGACCGCGATCTCAATCTTGGTTTGGCTCCATGGCACAACATTACCATTACGGCGAATCAGTCTTACCGGCATGGTCTGCGGCTCTTCAGAAACAATAACCTCACCATTTTTTTCCAACGAACGAGAGAATACCAAAGACTTAGCTACATCATGCGCATCATTTTCAATGAGTGCCTTCTCAATGAGCAAATAGAGATCATTGCGAGAAAGGCGAAGCTGGCCACCTTCTTGTACTTGCTCAGTAAGAGACCTAGCCACGCTATTGGCAACATTTGAGACGAAATTGCGGTTTTCCTCATTAAAGATTTTTTCCTCTTGCTCTTGTCGTGAAATCAAAAGGTCAGTGAGAGCAATACCGATGGTGTCCGCTACTTTCGCAAGAGACAGTTCTTCCTCCTCTTTTCCTCGGGTGACGAGAATCTGAGGGACACGGTCTGCCGTCTGCTCACCGAGCACGGCACGCCAATCGAAACGATCAGCATTTTCTGTGGATGCAGCACGGTCTGTGATGACTTTTTTGAGAGCGAGGTCTTCTTCTAGAGAGATGGAGCGATACATGAGCGCAGTTTATTCTATGATGTTTTTATGTTAGGTTATGGAATGATTAAAGTAATCAAAGGGAGTTCACCTCAAGCCGAGCACGCCGGCTTGAGGTGAAAAAAGTTGATGGCTTAGAGCTCGTCGTCGTCGATGCTTCCGAGTGCAGTCGATTTCTGATACTCGGTGACGCGGCCTTCAAAGAAGTTTTGCTCTTTCTTAATGTCCATCATCTCAGCAAGCCACGGGAATGGGTTTTCAACGTTGCCCTTCAGAGGCTCAAGACCACAAGTTTCCAGACGGCGATCTGCAATGCAGTCAATGTATTGCTCGAAATCTTCCAGGTTCAGGCCGACTGATGAAACAGGCAGGCAATCACGAATGAAGTTTTTCTCAAGCTTGAGGGCTTCTGCCATGGTGTCACGCAACTCATTTTTGAACTCATCAGTCCAAATTTCAGGGTTTTCGTTGACGAGATCCATAAGCAAGTTGCGCAGAAGCTCGATGTGGTTGGATTCGTCACGCAGAGTGTAACGGAACATCTGGCCAATGCCTGGGAATTTATTCTGGCGATAGAGGCTAAGAATCATTCCAAACAGCCCGTAGAACTGGGTGCCTTCCATGCACTGCCCAAAGATAAAGATATTGCGCGCAAGCGCCTGCTTGTTCTCAACAAGTGACATGTCCATGTCGCGTCTCAGCGAGCGACTGTTTGACACCACAAAGTTGGTCTTCTCTTGCACGGTTTGAACACCTTCGAAGATGGCTTCGCATTCATGTGGGTTCAGACCCAAAGATGACACCATGTAAACGAGCGAGTCAGCATGGATGTTCTCTTCGTGGGCATGGCGACGGAAAACAAGCTCAAGCTCAGGAGCTGTGACCTGATCACGAATAACGTGAATCATGTTATCCCCGACAATGCCTTCAGCCGCGGAGAAATACCCGATTCCCATTTTAATAATCCAACGTTCGACGTCAGAAATCTCATCGGACCGCCACTGCTCTACGTCTTTCTGCATTGGGATATCCTCTGGCTCCCAGTGGTTAGCACGCATGTCTGAGTAGATATCCCAAGCCCATGGGTATTTGAGTGGCAAGAGGCCAAAGCCGCTGATCTTGTCGCCTCCGATAACACGTTTCGATTCTAAGTTTTTCTTAGCCTTTGCCTCTTCTAGCGGGATTGTTAAATCATCAAGTGTAGCATTCATTAGTTTTAGGGTGTTCGTTATTTATTGTTTATTGTTCAGTAGTTGGCGGAGGGAAATATGTTGTTGTGCGCGATCGTTTGTTTGTGAGCATTTAGGATGCCAGCACGACAGAAAAATGTTAGAGGTCGTCGTCTTCGAAGCTTGAGGTGAGTGAGGCACTGCTGGCATGCAGAGGCTGAGCCGAAGTAAGGTGAATCTGCTCGTCAAGCCATGGAAACGGGCTTTGAGCATGGTGAAATTGACGCTGCAGGCCACAGGCTGCGAGCCTGTTGTCTGCAAGATACTCGATGTAAGCGCTAAGCGATTCCGGATCCAGACCAGCTGCAGCGACTGGCAAGGTGGTGATAAGGTCCTGCTCCATTTTCACTGCTTTGAGCATGTAATCCACGAGCTCCTGCTGTAATGAGCTCGTCCATGCTTCAGGATTTTCTTCAGCGAGCTCGTTGATTAGCTTGTCAAACAAGCTAATACGAAAAGAAACATCCTGTAATAGCTTACTAAATATCTCGCCGGAGCCTGGAAGTTTGTTTTGGGCAGCTAGGGAGAAGATGCAGGCCCACAGCGCATAGTATTGCGTGCCCTCCATACATTGACTCATGAGGAAAATGTTACGCACGATACCCTGCTTGTTCTCCAAGGTCGTTGTGTCTGTATCACGATCAATCGGACTGAGATGATCGATCATAAACTGCTGCTTCACAGCCATTGCTGGTGTGTTGGCCAGGGCCGAGCATTCCATCGGGTTGATCGAGAGAGATCCATGGAGATAAACTAGAATGTCACTGCGGGTGTTTTCCTCGTGAACGAACCGTCCAAAGACAAGCTTAAGCTCTGGAGCTGTGAGTAAATCACGAATCGTATATATACCGCCTGATTGGGCAATTTCTTGAGATTTAGCAAAAGCACCTAAGGCCACTTTGTAGAGCATTTGACTTGGCTCATCTAGATTCGCCCACTGTGCAATGTCCGTCTGCACCGATGTCTCTCCCGGCTCCCAATGAGAGTTTTTCATCTCCTTGTAGAGAGCGTAGGCCCACGTGTACTTGAGTGGCAAGATGTTGAAAAACATCGAATTGCGACCATTAATCACTTTCTTGGCTGCATAAGCCTCTTCTGCTTTTTCACGATCGAGGTTGAATGTGCGCTCGCCAAGTTTGATGCTAATTGTATCTGCCATTTTAGTAAGGGTTGTATTGTGAAAAAATGTTTCGGGAA
>ERZ1048068.2061-NODE-2061-length-14642-cov-8.365325_pt1 | contig 14642 bp, 17 predicted proteins | sample MGYA00383098_ERZ1048068 | MGnify/ENA primary metagenome ERZ1048068 (study PRJEB29581, sample SAMEA5548368) | metagenome | biome: marine; feature: coastal; material: water | depth 1 m | study: Short-term variability in the microbial, nano- and picoplankton... | reverse complement strand
CCTTGGTCATGGCCCGTTGCACCAATTACAGCAATCTTAGGACTTAATGGTGACAAAACTATTAAGTTTAGTGATGAAGGTGCGGCAATGCTTACAGTAGACAGTGGCATTGCAGAATACAACTATATTATTCCAGCACTTACTAAGTGATAGCACTTGGTAATAGTTCTCCAGTAAAATTTATACTGGGACCATGCCAGATAGAAAGTGAGGAACACTCTTACTTTATGGCAGAATCTATAAACGCCATATGCAAACGGCTTGGAGTTGAATGGATATTCAAAGCCAGTTTTGATAAGGCGAACAGAACCAGTATAGATGGTGAAAGAGGTATTGGTATACGGCGAGGAAGGGATACGTTATATGCTATTAAAAAAGGATATGGCGTCCCTGTCTTGACAGATGTACACTTACCGGAACAATGTGCAGTACTAGCCGATACAGTAGACGTTATACAGATACCTGCGTTTCTGTCAAGGCAAACAGACTTATTAGTAGCCGCAGGCAAAACAGGCAAAACAGTAAACATCAAAAAAGCACAGTTCATGGCACCAGATGACATGAGGCATGCTGTCCAAAAGGTAGAGTCAACTGGTAATCATAACATATGGTTAACAGAACGTGGCACAAGTTTTGGTTACAAGACACTGGTTAATGACATGCGTGGACTAGTTACTATGGCTAGGATAGGATATCCTGTTATATTTGATGCCACACACAGTGTGCAACAACCAAGTGGATTAGATGGTAAAAGCGGTGGTGATCGCAGTATGGTACCACACTTAGCAAGAGCCGCAACAGCAGTAGGCGTTGCTGGCGTATTTTTAGAAGTACACGATGATCCTGATAATGCCGCTAGTGATGGACCCAATGCTGTTAGATTAGAGGACTTAGAAGACACTCTTACTTCTATCGTTAAGATAGATGATGTTATAAAAAATGACATACTACATAGATAAAATCAAAGTAAGTCCATCGCCTGATGGAGAGGACACACTGGAAGGATATGTTCCCAACATAGGGCTTACATACTACAGTAGGTTAGGTCACACTGTGGGCCAATGCTACAAATGTCCAGATCAACCTGTTGTATATATTAATACTCCTAAATGTGCAAGTAGTTTTATGAAAACACAGGTGTTAGATTTAGGTTGGCAGCCAAGATTTTTACAGTTAGGTGACTGGGTTGCAATGGAACCTACTGACATGATTAAACCTGATGATATCGAAAAAATTATTGTAGTTATGAGAGACCCTTATGACCGATGGTTAAGTGGCATAGCAGAATATTTTGGCGAGCATTTTAAAGACCCTGACGGTATATTTGACTACTTGAGTAACCCGTTAACACTAAATTTACTATCACAACGTATATGGTTTGATGACCACACTGAAAGCCAATTGTTCTTCTTGCAACATGTACCGTTAGAAAAATGCGTGTTCTTTAGACAGGAACAAGGACTTAACTATAAAATTTCAGACTACTTCAAGACTATTCTAAATATACCTAATAACATAGCAAGTGAGAAACCTGTGCATGTATCAACAGGCGGCTCCTGGAACGGCAGAGTAAAACAACATTTAGATAGACTATTAAGAGAAAATAATGTAGAATATATGAATGTATTAAAAGCGATGGAACAAGATTACGAATTTATAGATAACATGGTACACTTTTATGGCGATTGAACAAGACAACTTATCTGCTAAACAAAAGGACTACGCAGTATATTTGCCTGCGCTTAGTAGTTTTTATGCCACATTTGTTGGCAAACAACAGCAAACAGGCAAGTACGTTGATCCTGCCAGAGTGCCCAGCAGTTTTCAAAATGGTGTAGAAAGTATAAACTTCCTTAACGAAAAGGAAGGAATGTTTACCTACAACCAAGCACTATATAGTGCAGGACATGCAGTGTTAGATGTTGCAAAAGATCATCCTAAAGACTGGATGGTGACACGTCGTGACCGGAAGAAGAATCTTATTGTAGGTGACTCAGGCGGCTTTCAGATTGCTAAAGGTACTTGGGAAGGCAACTGGCCTGATACTACAGACAAAAATTGCAGTAAAAAACGTAAACAAGTTCTTACCTGGATGGACTCTGTATGTGACTATGGTATGACGCTTGATATTCCCACTTGGACTGTGTACGATAAAAAGGCAAGTGCCAAGACGAATATTAAAACTTACCAACAAGCAGTAGACATCACACAGTTTAACAATGAATACTTTATGAAGAACAGAACAGGTGACTGTAAGTTCTTAAACGTATTACAAGGCAGTAACCACAGTGATGCAGACCACTGGTACAGTCTAATGAAGAAGTACTGTGACCCAAAGCAATATCCCAACGATCACTTTAATGGTTGGGGTATGGGAGGTCAGAATATGTGTGACCTACATCTTATCCTAAAACGTCTTGTAACACTACATTACGATGATTTATTACAGACAGGCATACATGACTGGATGCATATTTTAGGCACAAGCAGACTAGAATGGGCATGTGTATTAACAGATGTACAACGTGCAGTTAGGGCAAACTATAATCCAAACTTTACTCTCAGTTTCGATTGTGCATCACCTTTCTTAGCAACAGCAAACGGACAAGTCTACTCTGTAAACGAACATCCAGACAGAGGCAAGTGGGTATATAGAATGAGGTCATGTGTCGATGACAAGAAGTACAGCACAGATACACGCCCATTTGCGTCAGCGGTGATGCAGGACAAGTTGTTTGAAAACTTTACTGACAGCATAGTTACACAAGGCATAAAGATGAACGACGTCTGTATATACGGTAAAGGTGATCTTAATAAAATTGGTAAAGAAGGAAAGACAGCCTGGGATAGTTTTAGTTACGCTATATTAATGGCACACAATGTCTGGATGCATATTAAAGCAGTACAGGACTCAAATATACTATATGACCAAGGTAAAATGCCCAGAATGCTAGTTAATGATCTGGGTGCAGGTACTGCTGTCAGAGACATTATCAATGAAGTATTTGCACAACCCACAAAAGAAAAGAGTCTTGAAATCATTGACAAACATAGTACACTCTGGATGCAAGTAGTTGGCAACAGAGGATTCTCAGGTAAGAAAGCTCTTAACGCAAACACACAGTTTAATAACTTGTTTGAAATGGCTTGACTGCCCGGTCGAGTAGCCTTATAATAACACAATATTAATAATACTTAAGGTGTAGATTATGAGGGTATTCACTGCATTAATGTGTGCAACACTGCTATCAGCATGTGGCGGTGGAGGTGGTCCAGGCGGTCCAAACGTTAGACAAAACCCCATATCAGCACCTAACCCAGCATTGCCTGACGTAGACTTCGCTACGCCTAGACTAGCAGGCGAGTTTACGTTCTTCGCTAGTGGCAGTGATACACTTCCGGTATCAGATATATTTGTAGAAGACTTAAACAACGACAGCAAAGAAGAAGTTATTATCGCTGGACGTATGAGTCAGAGTGCGACCCAACTACGAGAAGCCGCTGACCAGGATGCTAAAAATGCCGCTTGGGAAAACAGTAATATTACTTTATACGAATTTAATAACGATGACCAATTAGTAAACAGAACCAGTTCTTGGTTTACAGGCGCAGACAATGTCATTATAGGAACTGAGCCTAGCCTTAAGTTTGGTGATTTTGATGGTGATGGTAACAAAGACATGGCGGTAGGGCATTCAACTGACATGGAACACTTTGGTCCTCTCACTATATTTAAAAATACAGGCGCTAGTAGTTTTAATCGTGAAGACCATGACATCGGCGACAAATGGATGCACGATATTGGTGTAGGTGATGTTAACCAAGACGGTGTAGATGATGTTGTAGTAGGCGGTTACAGCAACATGGTTGTTATGTTGGGCGGTGGTGCTGGCTTTACACAACTAGACACCACACACAGTGGTAACAGTGGTCTGGCTATTGGAGACTTTTTAGGCAACGGCACTACAACTTTTGTGTTTGTTGATTCAACTGGTGACGGTGATGAAGATGATGACACAACACTAATGAGCTTCAGTCAAACAGGTGCTAACACAGGCGAGTTTACGAGACTAGCACGTTTGCCTAGCAGTAGATTCGAACTAGCAATATACGATGACTTGTTTGATCCTGCACAGACAGAACGTGGTCACGACATTAGAGCAGTACCTTTCGACTTTAACAACGATGGATTACTGGATGTTGTTGTGGTTAGCAATAGTACGTCTCCGTTAGACAACAAAAACAGAACAGAAATACAGTTCTTGCAAAATGCAGGAGCAGGTAACTTTACTGACGTTACAGATGATGTGCGTGTTGACTGGGATTTGTTTACAAATGGTGATTACAATCCACAAGTATTAGATGTTAACGATGACGGATTAACAGACTTACTGTTTAGTGCGCAAGACTTTAATGGTAGCGAGTCAACAAGAGTGTTACTGCAAACTAAAGAAGGCAAGTTTGTACAGAGCTTTACAGATGTATTTGAAGACTTCGCAACAGCGACACAGGCACTGGAAACAGATAAGAACACTGTATTAAACACTATACGTTTCCTAACAGGTCCAGGCGGTGACAAGTACCTAGTGACTACAGTTACTCTCAACGACGGCAACGTAGCACTCTATACCAGTAAACTAGGTGATGCGGGCGGTACAACAGCACAGGCTAGTATTGATTTTATCCAACAGACATGGCCTTATGTTACAGACGAAGTAGCCGCACAGATATTGGCTGGCACTGCATTTACAGACTTTGCAGACTTTGACCCCAACGTACACGGTGTTGGTATTATTGACTTGGAACGTGCGCTGTTGCCTGTTGGTGAACTGCGTATGCCGTTAGATGGTAGAGCTGGCACAGTTGCAATTACAGGATCACTAAGTGGTGTTAACTTTGGTGACTTGGACAGAGTACAAGCAGTAGACAGTTTAGGTAGAGGATTTGAGATAGGCATTGGTAGCATGCATAATCCTGTGCAACAAGATACTTGGTACAATGTAAACTTTACTGACGAAAGTTATACAAGGATGGACTATAACTTTGATTATGTATACAACGATGGCAAGTTAAACTATAGTCCAACAGACGAGGCAGGTAACTATACCTTAGGTTTACAACATATTGAACTGGCTAAAGACTGGTACTTACAGGGGCAGTATACTGTATTAAATGGTCGCAATCCTTGGTTCCACATGAGCGGTATGTGGGGTACTATTGACAGTTCAGATACTTTTGAAACAGTAATTACACACTTACACAAGGATTTTACTGTTAACCTTGGTACTATGTACACAAACACAACGTTTACTCCTGGACTGGTCACTGACGTTAATTCGTTAACAAGCATGTGGTCAGAAGTAAGTTGGAAGAAACATGGGTTTAGGGCCGCTATAGGAACTATGCCTTATCTGGTAGATGGCGGAATAACACTAAGAGTGCCAACAAGCATTGACTTTACTGGCACTGTCAAGTATACTGAATTTGACTACAAAATTAGAAACACATTCGCAGAATATATGTCATTAGGATACAATAAACAACTAAACGTTAATACCAGTTATTCGATTGGGGCATACTACAACGGCTATGGCTTTAGTCAGGCTAACTTAAACTTAAACTATAACTTCTGAGATAATACAATGAAAACACTTATTCTAACATTTATACTATTAACTGCAACTCCTAGCTGGGCGATTGATGAACAGTCATGTAAGATACATGCAAGACTGGCTGAAGACATTGCAACAATGTTGATAGAAGGCATTAACCCAGATAACATTAACTTTGCTGATCCTAGAGATCCGTTGGACCCCAATGCACAGAACTTGGGAGACAGGTTAGTAAACTCTATACAAGAAATACTAAAGCAAGAGTTAGATCCTAAACAGATAAGAGATAACTTTTTTGATACATGCATGGGCAATGGCGAAGTGAGTACATAAATGAAGAGTATTGTAGTAGGGCTAGGTATAGGCAATCTGTACAAGTCTGTACTAGAGAACCTCAACATAGATGTATTAACTGTTGACAAAGACAGTGACAAAACGCCAGACAACATTGACCTCGGTAAGGCGCTTTTACAACACGAGTTGTCTATCTCTGGACCGTTTATAACTGGGCATGTTTGCACTCCGAACTTTACACACTATGACGTAGCACACGACATAGCACCCTATTGTAAAATAGTGTTTGTGGAAAAACCAGGTGTGAGAACTGCTACTGACTGGCAACGATTAGTTGATCAAAATCCTGACACAAAGTTTGTTCTAGTTAAGAATAATATGTGGCGTGACAACATCGGTGAACTGTGTGAGCATGCTAAACAGGCAGAGAGTGTAGAACTAAACTGGATAAACAAAGACAGAGTTCCTAGTCCTGGTTCGTGGTTTACTAATAAGGAACTTGCGTTTGGTGGTGTTAGTAGAGACCTTATGCCACACTTGCTTAGTTTGTATATGTCGTTTGATGACAACTGGCGCACTGCGGAGCCAACACAAGCTCTAGCACACAGACGTTACGAATTGCAAGAATTATCCAGCACTGACTATGGAGAAGTAAATACTAGTGGCGTTTACAATGTAGACGACTTATGTAAATTTTCCATTAACAAATATAAACTAACCGCTGACTGGCGAGACACGCAATCAGATAAACGTAACATAATTTTCTCTAACCCAGACTACAAGTTTGAATTAGGTTTATGCCCAGAACAAGCATACGAGAATATGGTCAACGACTGTATTCAAAATATAGACAACAAAGACTTCTGGCAAGATCAATTAGAAAAAGACTTGTGGATCCACAAACAAATTGAAAACTTATAATGGATGTCAAACTACTAGTTACAGATGGTAAAGGCAAGTTTACCGAAACTAACTGGACTAAACCCCGTATAACTGACAACGAGATTGAGGTAAAAGCAATTTTTACTGGTGTATGTCGCAGTGACATCGACATGATGACTGGTAAGTTTGGTCCACTGCCTATACACATGAGCGGACACGAAGGGTTAGGACAAGTTAGTGCTATTGGCAATAACATCGTAAACTGTAATGTTGGCGACATTGTGGCTACACGTGGTGAGCCTGCATACGCAGATTATTACAACGTAAGAAACCAAGAGTATGTGGTAGTTCCAGAAGCAACACCGGACTACATACTGGAGCCGGTAGCATGTGGTATTAATATTGTTGAACAAAATATAGAACAAATAATACAACGTGAAAGTGACGACTCAAGAATACTAATTAAGGGCAGTGGCTTTCTAGCTTATTGTGCATACACAACCTTATTACAACGTAACATAGAAGCAGACATAGATGTGGTGGGATCAAGTAATACACATCTATGGGACAACAAGTTACAAGATGCTCCTAATGGCATATACGATGTTATTATTGATCTTAAGGGCGACCCAAACACATTTACTGACGTAATATACAAAGACAATGCACTAATTATTGCAGGTTCTAACATGCAAGTTAACATGGACCTAAATAACTTACTATGGAAAGCAGTAACTGTGAACTTTCCTAGCCCACGTAACCCTAACTTTTACAGGTGTATGCAGATAGCAGAAACTTGGGTAAGCAACGGTGTACTTGAAGTTGACTCATTCTGGACATCAAGTTATAATAGATATACAGAGTGGCAAAAAGCATTTGAAGATGGCGTTAATAGACCAGCAGGATACAGCAGAGGATACATAAAATGGTAAAAGTTTTTTTACTTGGTGTTATAATTACTTTTTGCAATATTTCTAGAGCGCAAGAATTGTTAGATGACACAGACAACATATTACAAAAACCAGTGGAGTGTTACGATTCACAGAGTGTAATTGACCTAGCAGAAGAACAAGGACTAGATGCTTTTTGGCAAGGCAAAAATCTTAAAGATGACTTCCCAGACAACACGATAGTGATAATGGTAGATCCAGTAGCAAATGGCTGGATGGTATTTGAAATGAACATGCAAGTCGCATGTATGCTAGGATACGGACAAAGTTTTTGGTTGTTCGATCAACTTTACCCATACTTCGAATCTTTACAGGAAACAGAATAATGGAAGAACAACGAGCAATGGCAGTTGCAGAAAAGTTAATTAAGCAAGTAAACGATGCAAGCAAGATGATATGGGTAACTTTCCGCAAAGAAGGTATTCATATGTATCCTGGCGCAGACACAGATCCTAAACTAGCAACAGGCGACTGGGACGATGTTAGTTTTTTAGGTGTACCACACAGACACATATTTCACTTTAAAGTCTGGATTGAAATATTCCATGACGATAGAGACATAGAGTTTATTCAGTTTAAGCGTTGGTTACAGCGTTTATATGACAACAGTATTTTAGAATTAGATCACAAGAGTTGTGAAATGATATCTAATGATCTGTTCTTACAAATTGCGGAACGTTATCCAGGACGTAACATCTGGATTGACGTTAGCGAAGATGGTGAGAACGGAAGTTTTATTAAGTACGACAAGGAGAACTAAAATGGCTGTCAAGCCAAAACATTTAGGCATGAAACCAGAAGTAAAACGTATCTTTGATGACCTCGATAGGTATCGTGATTATTGCAGAATGCACATGTGCAAATTTGATGAGCGTGACTTATATCGCAGAGGTACTAACTGGGAACGTATGCAACGTAAGTTACAGAGACAGAACAAACATCACAACAACAATAATTATTACCAGAGGCGACGTTGATATACGTAGTAGACTTAGAAGCAGTAGACACACGTTACACTAAACAGTGGAAGACTCATGTTCCAGAGCTCTTACAGAGAGAACTGTCTGAGCCTGTCACTGTTATTAGTGGAGGTGAAACACCACAAGCAACAACGCCCGGTGCGTTCTTAAACTTTGGTGGCACTAATGTTTACAAGTCTAAACAACTAGAACAAATAGGTGAACTATTTTGTGCTGGTGAAGTTAAGGATGGTGACTACTTCCTTTATACTGATGCTTGGAACCCTACTGTTATACAGTTAAAGTATATGGCAGAGTTGTTGGGCGTTAAGATTAAAATAGGTGGACTATGGCATGCTGGTAGTTATGATTCGCAAGACTTTTTAGGAAGACTTATCGGTGACAAACCCTGGGTAAGACATGCTGAGAAAAGTATGTACGAAGTGTTTGACCATAACTTCTTTGCTAGTGCATTTCATATTAAGATGTTCTATAGTGTACTCAACCATCCTTGGCAGATCGTATGGTCTGATGGAATGTTTGATGATGGCAAGATAACTCGCACTGGTTGGCCTATGGAGTACATGGCAGACACTCTTGCACCATATACTGGTTTAGAAAAACGAGACATAATACTTTTCCCGCATCGTATTGCTCCAGAAAAACAACCAGAAATATTTAAAGACTTGCAACAGTCCTTGCCACAGTATAAGTTTGTAATGTGTCAAGAACAGCAACTTAGCAAAGACGAGTATCATACTTTGTTAGGATCGGCTAAGATGGTGTTTAGTGCTAACCTACAGGAAACACTTGGTATTAGTTGGTATGAAGGTGCATTAGTAGATGCTATTCCTATGGTGCCTGACAGACTAAGTTACAGTGAAATGGCTATAGATGACTTTAAGTATCCAAGTGCATGGACTGAGTCGTTCGATAGTTATCTAGATCACAAGCAAGAAGTTATAGATGCCATAGTTGACTATATGGAAAACTACGACAATTATGTACCAGCAATTACACAACAGGTTACTAAACTCAAGGACGATTACTTTGGATGTAGTAAGTTAATTTCAACTATCAGAGACAGGAGCAACTATGCGTAAAAAACATTATTCATGGCATGACATTGAGTTAATGTGTACACAGTTAGTTACTAGTATGTATAATGACAACTGGCGACCAGATATTGTAGTTGGACTTACACGTGGTGGGAATATTCCTGCCACTATCATTAGTAATATGTTGGATGTTCAATGTGAGTCAATAAAAATACGTCTACGTGATAACAAACCTGGTGAAGAGCAAGACATAAACTGTGACCTAGCACGTCAAGCATTCGGTTACATACCAGAGGAAAAGCAAACAACTTCACGTTGGGATATTGGCTTACGTAAAAATATTCTTATAGTAGACGATATCAATGACTCTGGTGCTACGTTTAATTACTTAAGGCATCAATGGCTACAATGTTGCTACCCAGAAGAGCCTAGTTGGAATGTTGTTTGGAAAAATAACGCAAGGTTTGCAGTTCTTACAGAGAACTTATCCAGCAACTTTCACAACGTTAGTTACTACTGTGATGAAGTTAATAAAGCAGAAGAAGATGTTTGGTTAGTTTACCCCTGGGAGAACGTAGGTCGATATGGAAACGTATGATGAGGACGTTAGTCCCTGGCAACCTATACTTGACTTTGAACAGGAACTAGCCACATACACTGGTGCACCTTACGCAGTAACAACTGATAGATGTACTCATGCCATAGAGATTGCTCTAAGGCTTCGAACTAAAACTTATGACAGTAGCAAGTGCGTGGTATTAACTGAGCCAATTAAATTTACAGCCTTTACATATGTGAGTGTTGTAATGGTGATGCATAAACTAAACATCGCATATAAACTAACCGACGAACAGTGGCGTGGCAAATACCAGTTTCATAACACCAATATATGGGACTGTGCTAGATTGCTAGAGCGTGGTATGTATGAGGCAGGTCAGACGCAATGTCTTAGTTTTGGTAGAACTAAACCATTAACATTGGGCTTTGGTGGTGCCATACTAACTGACGACAAGGAACTGTACGAACGTGCTAGTCGTATGCGTTACGATGGTAGAGACTTGTTTAGTCATAAAAAATGGTCAGACCAAACTGAATGGGAGCCAGGCTTCCACTACTACATGACACCAGAACAATGTCAGACAGCAGGCTTCTTTTTGGACAACGAAATCTTCACAGTTCAGGAAGAACATCATTACAATTATCCAGACTGCCGTGAACTTAATATTAAGCATTGACTTAATAGTCTAAATATCTTATAATACAACATTAAAGAGATCCCCCTCTTGTTAACTCGGAGAATTAAATGAGCAAAGTAGCAGAAATTAAAGCAAAACTAGAAGCCGCTGACATTAGGTATTGGGCTAACGATAATATCAGTCAAGTACTTGAAGAAGGCGACAGAGAAGCACTTATCGAAGAAGCGGTTCCTGCTTTTGAGAATGTATTACAAAATTTAGTCATTGATACGAAAACAGATCCTAACTCAATGGATACTGCAAGACGTATGGCTAAGATGTATGTAAATGAGATTATGTCTGGACGCTATGAAGAAATGCCTAACCCAAGTGCATTTCCTAACTATGTTGGTGAAGGCGGTTACGAAGGCATGTTGGTGGTGCGTAGTGAGCTTACCAGTTTATGTTCCCATCATCATCAAACTGTAAAAGGTGTAGCATATATTGGTATTATTGCAGGTGAAAAACTATTAGGACTTAGCAAGTATTCCCGTATTGCGCAATGGTGTGCAAGACGAGGGACACTACAGGAAGAACTTAATGTTATGATTGCTGATGCAATACAAAAAGAAACAGGCAGTGAACATGTAGGTGTATATGTACAAGCAACACATGGGTGTTGTGAAAATAGAGGTATTAAAGCACATAGCAGTCTCACACAAACAACTGTGTTACGTGGTGCATTTAAAGAAGATGCAGGCACTAAGAAAGAGTTTATCGACAATGTTAAACTGCAACAACAATTTTCTTGTGGACAGTAAGACAGCAGATCGTCTTAAATGTATAAACGAGCAATTATAACACTCAGTCATATTGAACGTGCTACAGATACTATTGATGTAGAGTTTAAACTTAATGACCACAGTTACGCACAGAAGTGGGCGGAGTGCATTAGGAGTGTTCGAGGTGCTCCTAATGACTTTGGCTTCCCAAGACGCTTAGATGAAGATCCAGAAATATATCAAGCACGTATTAAAAAACATCTAGAACTTATACCTGCATTACACTTTGACGTAATTGATCAGGATGCTGTCAACACAATACACAGGCATATTGAAAACAATCACGAACAGGCAGACAAGTTATTAACACTACACAATGACATACACTATTTGGAAAGTTTGTGGGAAGGTGCTCGGGAAGTAGTATTTAAAAAACTACAGTGGGTGCCACCTGGTATACGTATTCCAATGGATACAGAAGACTACCAGTGCTACACAACACAGCCTTGTGAGAATTACTTGGAAGCAGACTTCAGTCACGTTGGGCGTACTCCACACAACACTTGGTACTACAAAGATGACACCAGTTTGTCAACAAGTTGTCGTATACAAAAAGATGTCACAAGTGGTTGCATGTGGTGGTTTAAAGACAACAGTCACATTTACGAAAATCGTACAGCATTTGTAGAATGGTTTTATCATCACCAAGCATACTTCCTTCGTAAATATGGTATAAGTTGGCCACACGATCCACGTATGTGTTATGGCAGAGTTATACTAGCCACAGCAGACGAATTACCAGGTCCTGAATGGGACTTTGTTCAGAAACTAATAATAGAATGAAATATTTTATACGTTATAATCCAATAGCAAACACGACCCCAGAATACGAGGAACGTATTAGGGACATAGCACAGTTTCATCAGCAACTGCCGTTCGACACAGACTTTGCAGTTGTTGAGACAGCAGACTTAGACGATGCTTTTGCAAATTTAGATAGTTCAGCAGAGTGGGTAGTAGTTGTTAGCCTTGGACATTGTACACAAGACAGAGACATGTACGACAAGGCAATCAAAGTATGCGAAGAAAGTGATGCAAAACTTATGTGTCACTTGTTAAACTTTGAAGATCAATACGTACACTTTCATCCACAGTTCTTTGTTATACATTATCCAAGTTGGGTCAAAGCAGGACAACCCACATTTGCTTATGATGGCAAGGAGCAGGAGTTTACGGGTGTAGACTGTATTCCTAGCAAAGAAACATATCACGATGACTATACTCCTGTATACATTAGACCTGGACTTAAGCGCAAAACATTTAAAGTTCGTGAAATGCAAACAGGTGCCTGGGTCATAAAGAACTTTTTAGAAAAAGGATTTAAGACTATCAATGTCACACAGAAATTACGTGACAACAAGTTTCATTTGTACCCAGACATAGAATCTGACAAGTTTTTTAGTTTTCTTAAAACAGGTGAATACACAGGCACACAGAGTAGTCAAGTTTGGTACAGTGGTCTTATTAAACACTTAGCAAAAAATGTAAAGCAACAGTTCTATCCATTAAACACAGAGCCTGTTGGTAATGACAAGATAGACTTCCCAATTAATAACTTTATATGCGTAGCAAGTGGGTTAAAGCCTTGGTTACTACCAATGTACTATGCTAACGAAACAGACCCCGTGACAATCAATTTTTGCGATTTTTCGGACGCCGCGGTTGCTTTTCAACAACATTTAAGCACTTGGTCGGGCGAAATAGGAACGTTTGCTACATGTGTACAGACTTTCCTTAAAGACAACCCCAAGTATGAAAGTTGTGATCCACCTGGGCCTTACGACAAAGAACTAGAGCGTCAGTTGACTGGCATGGACATAGAGCCCGAGTTGTTTAATACAGTTTGGCAACATATGCCTAAGAAACAGGAATATACGATACTGGACTTATACACAGAACGTGGACAGGATCTTATTATAGACCTGGTGGCAAACAACAACACTACATACCTTTGGCTAAGTAATGCGTTTTATATGGAGTATGCACTAGTTACTATTGGCAAAAGTAAAGTATATGAATACAGACAACGTCTGATAGATGGTCTTAAGGCAACTGGTAAAAGATTTGTATTGGACTTAATGGATCCCTGGCAACAAGGACCTATAACCCTGAACAACTAATTTGCGAAAACGTTCAGTCATTTTATAATCGTTTGGATAGCCATGTATAATCATATGATATCTATCCTGATCGGAATCATTAAAAACAGCATGCTCAAAGTTATTAGCAAAAAGAAATACACCGCCAGTGTGTTTAAATGGCACAGTGCCTTGATCTTTAACTACAAGTTTACATCCGTTGGGATTCCAGATACCTATGTTTACAGCATTTAAACTATATTGGTTGCCATCAGTGTGCGGTAAAATGTACCCACCAGGTTTAACTTTCATAAAACGAACACGATGATAAACATCATATGGAAAATATTCTTGTAGCCAAAACTTTGTATAGGGAGCATCTATGTCTGTCCAGTTATATGGCACATTTCTATTTGACATCTGCTTGTAATCATCGTATACTTGATAATGATCCGTATGACTCTGACTAATACCATGAATACAAACACTGCTCCAACCGCTACTGTCGTTATCCCTATGTTCGTGATAGGTAGCTCGTTGAGCCTCACCACAGAGCATAGGCCATTGTGCAGGTATAAAGAGAGGCACATAAGGAAGGTTGCTTTCAGTAACAATCCACTCATAGTCAGCATCAACAGGAAGTTGACTGGTGTCTGGAGTACACTCAGAGTTGCTAGTAATGAATGTGTCAAGTTCTGTCACAAAATTATTTACCGTATTCAAGACAGTCTAAATACAATTAGAGGATATAATGAAATTTAAAGTAAGTGAAATATTTTACAGTCTACAAGG
>ERZ1048068.2053-NODE-2053-length-14656-cov-8.588110_pt1 | contig 14656 bp, 10 predicted proteins | sample MGYA00383098_ERZ1048068 | MGnify/ENA primary metagenome ERZ1048068 (study PRJEB29581, sample SAMEA5548368) | metagenome | biome: marine; feature: coastal; material: water | depth 1 m | study: Short-term variability in the microbial, nano- and picoplankton... | reverse complement strand
GATATTTTTTTGTTTTAATTTCTACACATGGTGTGTTGCCTCCGTAACCTAAAGTTTGATAACTTGGGTTTGGAATAGAACCTCTTACACCATGGTTAATTATCATCTGCGACTCATTATCATTATAATATGATAAAATAATTTTTAAACATGTAAATATATATTTTGATTTAAAGAATAAATGCTTAAATAAAGATCAATATAAAGTAATTAAACCATCAACTGCAACAACTCCCTCTTGTCCTTCTTTTATTAAAACAGGGTTTATTTCAGCTTCTTTAATAGCTTTAATGCTAGCTAATTGTGACATATCTACTATAGCCTTGGCTAAAATATTAATGTCCGCTCTTGGTAGGCCTCTGTAGCCGGTTATAGTAACCAAACTTTTTACTTCATTAATCATTTTTTTTGCTTCTTTAAAATCTACAGGAGCAATTCTTACTGATTTATCGTCATAAATTTCAGATAAAACTCCACCTGAACCAATTACAACAATAGGGCCAACTAATTCATCTACTCTGTAACCTAAAATTATTTCCGTAATGCCTATTTCCATTTTTTGAAGTAAAAATTCCCTATCGGAATTTTTAACCTCAAGTTTATCGAAAACCTTGCATAATTTTTTATGTCTATTTTTTAAATCTGCTTCACTTGTTATATTCAGTTCTACTCCACCAGTGTCTGTTTTATGTTGAATTTGACTTGATAAGATTTTCATCACTAATGGGAACCCAAATTCCATAGTCAATTCTCTAGATTTTAGTATGTTAGAAACAATTTTAGATCTAACAGTTTTAATACCCATAATATCAAAAACTTTTAGAGCCTCAAACTCAGTTAAATTTTTATATTTAACACTTTTTAAAATAGTTTTTATCTTGTTAAAATTTATTTGTTCATAATTATTATCAATAGTTTTAGGCGATTTATTGTTTAAATACGCCTTAATACCTTCAGCACAAGATTCGGGAGTTCTAAAACTAGCTATACCATTTTTATTTAGTAATTGTAGAGCTTCTGGAGCGTCTGGTGCAACATACACCACAAGGGGTTTAGAATTATTTGCCCATTTTAATAATGGCTCAATAGCTTGATCTGGTCTAAACTTAGCTGATGATCCAACTACCATAACTACTAAATCACAATTTTTATTTTCCATAAATTCTTTTATTACGTCATTAACTATCTCCGGTTTAGCCCCAGCAATGGTCAAATCAACTAACTTATTATCATTGTAAGGGATGTTATATTGTTTCATTAATGAAGACATAGAAGGTCCTGGGTTTATGACCTCTATATCTGAACTAGAAATACTTTCTACTACCATCGCTCCACCTCCGCCAGTAGTAGTTGCAATTCCAATTCGTTTACCTTTAGCTATTACTTTATTTTTAAATAAATTTGGAACTTCTATTAAAGTTTCAAAAATTTCAACTCTAGACATTCCATTATATTTAATAAATGCATTAAAAGCCTCATCTGAACCTGCTATAGCACCTGTGTGAGATTTTGCTAATTCTTTACCTAAATCAGATTTTCCAAGTTTATACGTAATTATAGCTTTACCAGACTTGTGAGCTAGATGAGCCATTTCTGCAACTTCACTGCTATTACGTAAAGTTTCTAAAAATAGAATTATTGTGTCAGTGTCAACGTCATCAACCAACATTTTACCAATTTCACCGACAGACAAATCTGCTTCATTTCCAACAGAAATTAATTTAGAAAAACCAATTCCACGAGAAGCGCCATGAGCTAAAAGAGCACCAATTAAACTTCCACTTTGAGATATCACGCTTAAACTACCTTTTTTTAAATTTGGCAATTCAAGCATGGCGTTTGCACTAAGAATAACAGAGTCAGAAATATTTATTATACCAATACTATTTGGCCCTAAAACTCTTATATTTCCCTTATTAGCAATATCTAAAATTTCATTTTCTAAATCTAACCCTTCTGATCCAGATTCACTAAAACCGCCGGATAAAATTGTTGCACATTTTACGTTAAGTGAAACGGCGTCATTAATTGCTTCAATAATTTTATCACCATCAAGTGCAATAAAAATATGATCAATTTTTTCATTAATTTTCTTTAAATTAGGATAACATTTTAAACCAAATATATTATCTCTATTAGGGTTGACTGGAAATATTCTCCCTTTATATCCATGTGAAACCAGGTATCTTTGAATTCTAGAACCAGTTTTTTTTTCGTTTGATGATGCTCCAATAATCGCAATTGAAGATGGATTGAAAAAAGATTGTGTTAACTCAAAATCAATCATAATAAATTTTATATCTTAATTGGACGTTGAGAAAATCTGCGTTCAAATATATCTTCAGCAATACGGTTTTTCATCATTTCAGTTGAGCCGCCTGCAATTTGCCAACCTCTAGATTTTCTAAAACAATACTCAACAAGTGACTCTTGTGAGTATCCCATGCCACCCATAACCTGCATTGCCTCGTTACAAATATCAAATCCAGCTTTGTTACAAAAAGCCTTGGCAATTGATGTATCCTTTGAAGAAGGAAATCCTTTATCTGCGTTAATTGCTGCCCTATAAAGTAACAGTCTACCCGCTTCTATTTGAATTTTCATATCTGAAAATTTCCACTGAACACCCTGAAATTCACATATTTTACGTCCAAATTGTTCTCGAGTAAGAGCATGTTCTCTTGCTAAATTATAAGCAAACTCACCTACAGATAATGATCTTGCAGTATTGCCAATTCTTTCTGCATTAAAACCTGCAATTTGTTTTTTAAATCCACCTGGACCTAAAAGAACATTTTCTTTTGGTATAAAAACATTATCAAAATACAAAGCACACCACTCTTCACCATTAGTATATTTAGAGGGCTTTCCCAAGGAAAATCCTTCCATTGTCCTGTCCATCAAAACAGAACCAATGCCATCAATCCCTTCATGATACCTTACATAAACTAAAAAAATGTCAGCATCAGGAGAATTACTTGTAAACACTTTGCTGCCTGAAACTCTAAATCCTTCTCCATCTTCAACAGCTTTTGTTGTTAGATCAGTTACTGCAGACCCAGCATTAGGTTCAGTCATACCCAAAGCAATTACAATTTCTCCAGTAAGTAATTTGCTTAAATATTTCTCTTTTTGAAAATTTGACGCATATTCAGCAAATGTTCTCAATGGACCAAAGCTGCCTGATTGAATAACATCAGCACTTCTAGGACACACCAAAGCTACTTGCTCTATAGCAATAACTGCATCCATCAATTTACCACCCTGACCTCCATCTTTTTCAGGAAGTGTAATTCCCATTAAACCGTTTTTTGCAAACAATTTAGCAACATCCTTTGGAAAATTTGGATCATGTGCTCTTTCAAGGTTTCCTTGACTTAAATGGTTTTCAGCTAGATTTCTAACTGAATTTTGAAATGATCGTTGTTCTTCTGTTAAATTAAAATCCATTTTTTTTCCTTAATTAATTATCCTCTAAGAGATTTTAGTTGATCAGCATATCCATCAGGATCTACCCAAACATCAATAAGTTTTGCTCCTTTGATTTTTGAAGATTCATCAAGAGCAACTTTATAATCTCCTAAATTATCAACTTTCCACGATCGACAACCAAAACCACTTGCCACTTCAGCAAAATTAGATCTTGGCCATGTTGTACCTGCTCTTTTTAAATTTCTAGATTTTTGCTTTATGTCTATTAATGATAATGCACCATCATTGAATACTATCACTAAAATATTTGCATTAAATTGAACAGCTGTTGCTAACTCTGAACAACACATCATAAAACCACCGTCACCAGTAAATGCTATTGCTCCACGTTCAGGATTTTCTAGAGCTGAAGATATTGCAGCAGGCAGAGCGAAACCCATTGTCGCCAGTCCATTTGAAATCAAAACATCGAATGGCTCTGATGCATTCCAAAATGCTGTAGCAGAAAACATATGTGCCCCTGCATCTATTGAAATACGTGGATTGTTTTTTGAGAAAATCTGAGCGTTTTCAACTATAGATTGTGGATTTAAAGAATTATTACTTGGAAAAATTAATTTTGATTTAATCTGCTCTTTGAAGAATTTAATTTCTGCTTTTTTCCAATCAGACTTTGTGAAGTATTTTAAATATTTTTTTAAATTAAAGTTTAAGTCACCAAATAGGTTAGCTTCGGCATTAACATAATGTACCTCGTGTTTAACAAGTGAAATATTTAAAACAGGAATGTCATAAGGCCATGGCTGAAGAATTAATTCAACAGGATCTAATCCTATTAAAATGATTAAATCAGATTGTACTATAGAAATTTGTTCAGCTTTTCCACCAGTAAAAATTCCAACTAAATTTTCATCATTATCTGAAATAACTCCTTTGGCTTTATAAGTGACTAGAGTAGGACAGTTTAATAAATTTGTAATTTTGGAAATTACTTCTGTTGTATTATCTATTAAGTTTTCTAAACCCAAAACCACGACAGGTTTCTTTGAACTTTCCAACAATGAAATAATTTGATCATTATACTCTAAGTTATTAGTTTCCTTTTTTATTTTTAAACTTAAATCCCGTTTATCTATTATTTTTTGTGCTACTGCTGATATTAATTCAATGTAAACTGGACCATAGGGGGGGGATAATGCACTTGAAACAACATTCTTAAATTCAATTTCTGGATCTTCATTTTGTAAATTTGTATAGTTTTTACTAAATGGAGACATAAGTTTTTTTTGATCAAAGACTTGATGAGTTACAAAAGAACTTAATTTATCCGAAAACCCGTCGCTAAATAATATAAGAGGAGCTCTATCAAGAGCTGAGTATGCAATTCCATTCATAGCATTTGATAGACCTGGACCTTTTGTAACTAAAGCAACTCCAATAGAATTTGTTAGTTCTCCGTATACACAGGCCATTATTACGGCCGCATCTTCTCTTTTTACTAAATAAAATTTAATCCCAACATCTTCTGCTGCATCAATTAAATCTAGACTACTGCCTCCACCTGGGACCCCAAAAATACTTTGCACACCTATGGCTTTCAGATGCAAAGCAATCATTTGAGAAATTGTTTGTTCTTTAACCATTATTATTTAGCTCTCTTAATTAAAAGATTACCTGTTGGATCCATATTAACATTAAAATTCGGAGGAATAATGAGAGTAGATTCTCTTTCTTCTATAACCAAAGGTCCTTTGGATTGAAAAGATTTCGATAAATTATTTCTATTAATTACATCAGTATTTAAATATGTTTTCCCTCCAAAATAAACTTGTCTTTTCTTAGGACGAATGTTTTTGGAAGTATTAAACTTTTTATCTTTTATTATAAACTTTGAGACAGGACCCGAAGCAATAGTCCTCCATGAAATAATTTCTAATGGCATTTTTTCAGTTCTACCGAAAAGAACTTTATATACTTTTTCAAATTCTATTTGAATGTCTTTCATATTTCCATTTTGTAAATTATCTCTATTTAAAGGAACTTCTATTTCATAACCTTGACCTACATATCTCATAAGAACACTATTAGAAATATTAATTTTTTCTAACTTTATTCCAGTTTTTAACAAGGATTTTATCCCATTTTTATGCATTTGTTTAAAATGATTTCTCATTTTTAAAAAATTTAAATCCTCAAGTAACTGCATGTCAGTTTGAACAAGTTCAAATGAATTAGGTGATGCAATCATTCCTATCGCAGATGCTACCCCAGCATTCGCTGGACTTATCATCTGATTTATATTCATTTTAGACATTAAACTGCAAGCATGTACAGGTCCTGCACCACCTATTGGGATCATAGAAAATTTTTCTATTTTTCTACCTTTTTCTAAGGCATGAATACTTGCAGCTTGGGACATATTCTCTGTCACTATTTCGTGTATTGCCCAAGCAGCGCTTAGTATTGTTATACCTAATGGATCGGCTATGTGCTCTTTAATGGCTTTTTCTGCATTTTCTTTGAATAGCTTCATATCACCGCCAAGAAAATTCTCGGCATCTATGTATCCCAAAATTAAATCTGAGTCAGTGACCGTTGGTAATAGACCACCTAAACCATAACATGCTGGCCCTGGGTATGAGCTTGAACTATCTGGACCCACCTGTATCAAACCCATTCCGTCTATTCTTGCTATACTTCCACCCCCTGCTCCTATCTCTATCATATCTACAACTGGAACTTGAAGAGGCAAACCACTCCCCTTAGAAAATCTAAAGACTCTAGCAACTTCAAATACTGTTGTCCTATTAGGTTTACCATTCTCAATCAAACAAGCTTTTGCAGTTGTACCTCCCATATCAAAACATAATATATTATTTTGTTTTAAAATTTTGCCATATAATGTTGCTGCTTGGGCTCCACCTGCTGGACCAGATTGTACAAGCCTAATTGGGAATTCGATTGCTGTTTTTTGATGGACTATTCCGCCGTCTGATAACATTAAAAATAAGTCATTAGTAATTCCAATTTTTTTTAATCCTTTTACTAATGAAGTTACATAACTCTTGAAGATCGGTTGAACATATGCATTGGCAACAGATGTTGAGGTTCTTTCATATTCTCCAATTTCAGGGCTTACTATACTTGAAAGACAAATATTAAGATTTGGGACATGAGCTTCTATAATTTTTTTGGCTAGCTTCTCATGAATTGCATTTTTAAAAGAATGCATAAACACTATAGCTAAAGTCTCAACACCTGATTTTGCTATTTTTTTTGCAACTTTTATTAATCCAGTTTCATCTAAGCTTTTAATAATTTCTCCCTTAAAATTAATTCTTTCTTCAATTTCAAATCTTAAATGTCTAGGGACAATTGGCGAAGGCATTTCCAAGTCTAATGAAAACAAGTCATATCGCCATTCTCTTCCAATTTCTAATACGTCCTTAAAACCTTGTGTTGTTAATAAAGCAGTTTTAACACCCTTTCTTTCAATAAGTGCATTTGCAACAAGTGTAGTACCATGAATAATTCGACAGTTTTTTGGATCAATGTTATTTGTTTTTATTATATCTTTTACACCTGATAATACTGCTTCAGACGGGTCTTTGGGCGTCGTTAAAACTTTCCCATTAAATTGGATACCATTTTTTTGATTAACAGCTACTATATCTGTGAAAGTACCACCAATATCTACTCCAATTCGAAATTCACTAAGTTGATTTGACATTACTTTTTCCTTGAAACTTTCTTCTTGTATATTAACTCAGCTTTTTTCAAACTTAACAATTCACTCTCCACGTCTTCTAACACTTTAATTTCATCCCTATGACTTGGAGAAAACATCCCCCCACCACCTGGAGTTTGAAAAGTTGCAATATCTCCAAATTTAAGAGGATAAGAGGATTTTGCAGGTATTTTTTTGTTATTAACAAGATCAATGCCTTTAGACCCGTCTCCTCCTCCCAAAATTCCTCTTGGTGGGTGAAATACTCTTTCATGTCTTATGGTCATCATTATTGGCTTCTTAGAAGTTGATTCAAACGATATCCTTTGAGCAGCTCCTCCAACGTATTGCCCGATACCTTGAGTGTCTTTTACAAATGATTTTTCATGAACAATTAAAGGAGCTTGATTTTCAAACTGTTCGATTGATTGATTAGAAACATTACTTGGAAAGCTTAAACATCCAGGACCATCACTTTTACTTCTTGCTCCATGACCACCATTCATAAAAAACATTTTAACAAAAGGCCTGTCATTAATTTCTTTCCTACCCTTAAAATAAATATTCCATAAAGGTGATCCAGATTCAGCTATTATACTATTGGGAATTACCTTTGATAAAGCTCCATAAATTGATGGAGGTATGTAATGTCCCGTAAGATGCCTTCCCCAAACTGGCGCAGGTCGTCTAGGGTTTACTATTGTACCCTCAGGAGCAATAATTTTTACTGGTCTAAATGAGCCATCATTATTTGGTGCCGTGGGGTCTATAGCACATTTCAAAGCATAACAAGCATATGCATATGTATAATTGAAAACACTATTTATTGGTCTATTGATTTGATTTGATGTTCCAGTAAAATCAACTGTTATTTGATCTTTTTTTATAGCAATAGAACATTTAATTCTTAGTGGATGATCAAATCCATCAACTAACATTTCATCCTCATATTTTCCATCTGGAATATCAGTAATTTTCTTTCTCATACTATCTTCAGATCTAGTTAAAATATTATGTATTATGTCATCTAGATTATTTAATTTCTCTTCCTTTAGTAAATTTAATAACTTTGTAGTAGCAACCTTATAAGCAGAAAATTGAGCTCGTATGTCTCCTAAAGTTTCGTCGGGTTCACGAAGGTTCTGCTCTAAAAAAGAAATGATAGTTTTATTTTCAATGCCTTTTTCAACAATCTTACAAACAGGAATACATAAACCTTCTTCGTAACTATCTTGTGCATTAGGAGATGGTGCTCCACCAATATCAACTGTATGTGCTGTACTTCCAGCAAAGGCTATTAATTTATTCTTTTTAAAAATTGGATATATCATTGTTATATCATTTAAATGACCTGTACCTAGCCAAGAATCATTTGAAATAACAACGTCACCTTCATTAAAATTTTCTAAAGGAATTATTTTTAAAATTTCCTGAAGTGTATGTGGCAAAGTTCCTATAAAGGATGGAATACTTTTTTTAGTTTGAATAAACTGTCTACCTTTAGTATCAAGCAGACTGAATGCCATATCATAATTTTCTCTGACAACAGCAGAAAATGAGGATCTAATAAAGCTCTCTGCTACTTCGTCTATCATTCCATTGAGTCTTTTCCAGATAATACCAAGTTTTATGGGATCAATTTTTGACATATTTAATTTCCTATTTTTTATAAGTTGGAGAAATCCAACTTTTAAAAATTTGATTATTTCCTCTTACTATTTCAGTAAACTCACTTTGTAATGTTTTGGTTGTCTTACCTGGTGTTCCGTCTCCTGCTAACATTTTATCAACACTTAAAATAGGCATTATTTCTTGACCCGTACCACAGTAAAAAATTTCGTCAGCAATATAGAGTTCAGTTCTATCTACATCTCTAGTTTGAACTTTTATTTTAAGTGTATCTGCAATTTCTATGATACTATCTCTAGTTATACTCTCTAATATTCCACTTGTTATGGTAGGTGTAATAAGATTTCCATTTCTGATTAGAAAAATACATCCACCAGGTCCCTCACTTACTTTTCCATTTGGACCTAGCATAATACCTCCATCATAACCACTTTCCTTGGCTTGAATACTTGCTAGCCTACTATTAAGATAATTTGCAGAAGCCTTAATTCGAGGTGGACTAGCATTATCATCTAATCGTTGCCATGAACTTATAGTAAAATTTTTTCCTTCCGTAAAAGCAATAGCTCTTGGTCTTGGGTAACTAACGATTGAAGTACTAACTGGTGATCTCACAGCCATTTCACCCCATTCATCTATATAACCTTGTAACCTGATATAGATATCTTCTTGGTAATTATTAGCCTGTATATTTTGTAGAATATCAGCTTTAATAGATGATAAGTTTGGATAATCTATAAATTTCAAAAGCTTCATAGAATTAATAAATCTTTTAAGATGTTCATCCAATCTAAATATGTATAACTGTTTATGTTCTTTATTCCAATAAGCCCTAATTCCTTCAAATACTAATGCAGCATATGACAATCCTGGTGCAGTTATCGAAACTTTAGCATCCTTTAATGGCATTAAATTTCCATTAATAGTTACTACCTTTATTTTGTCTTTTGGATTGCTTGAATTAGATTTCATCAAAAATTCCTGTAATTATTTATGATTAATTTTTTCTAAATTTTGAAGTTTTCTTCTCTTTACTACAATAAATGAGGCAACCATCATTACGAAAAGTAATGTAAGAAAGGCTGGACGTGTAAAAATAAACCCAATATTTAAATCATGTGAAGAACCAAGAAGAATAGTGATTCTCAAGTTTTCTTCAAATATAGGAATAAGTATAAAACCAATTAACATTGGTACTGTTGGGATATCACATTTCATCATCAAGTATCCCAATATACCAAAGCAAAATACTAATTGAATATCAAATAATGAGCCTCTCAATGCATACGCCCCAGCTGAAGCAACAACTAAAACTGCTGGAAACAGCAACCTCTTGGGTACCGTGACAACATGTTTACACATTTTAATAAGGCCATGTCCTAAAACTAAATTTAACAAATTAGCTACAATCAAGGCTGCAAAAATAGCATATATTTCAACAGGGTTATCTTGAAAAACTACAGGACCAAGAGTAATTCCTTGTATTAAAAAAGCTCCCATTATTAATGCTGCTGCAATATCACCTGGTATACCAAAAGCTAATAATGGTATCATATTCGAGCCAGAAACAGCATTATTTGCAGCTTCAGAAGCCGCCACACCTTCCAACGAACCTTTACCAAACTTTTCAGGAAATTTTGAACTTCTTTTTGCCTCACCGTATGCTAAGAAAGCAGCTATTGTTGATCCTAAGCCTGGCATAGCTCCTATCAAAGTCCCTAAACCAGAAGATTTTACAATAGTTGGTAAAGTAGATTTAAACTCTGTCCATGTGACTATGTTATCTATCTTCCTTTTAGAAAAACTTAATGTACTAGAAGCCAATTTTTTAATTGGTTGTTCCATTTGTCTTAATGCCTCTGAAACAGCTAAAGTTCCTATTAACATTGGAATTAACCCAATACCTTCTTCTAATTCTAAATAATCAAATGTTAACCTTGGTGTTGCTGTTATTGGATCAAGTCCAATCATCCCAATTATCATTCCCAAGAATACAGATAATAATCCTTTCCAAACAGAATTTCCAGTCAAAGAACTAATGCAAATAAGAGAGAACCCCGTTAATAAAGTATATTCAGGTGGTCCAAAATTCAAAGCTATACTTGCTAAAAATCCAGCGGCAAATATTAACATTATATCACTGAAGGTGTCTCCAAAGACAGATGAGTATAAAGCCATTTTCATAGCCTTCATTCCTTTACCTTGTTGTGCTAATGGGTAACCATCAAGGACAGTAGCTGCTGCTGCTGGTGTACCTGGAGTTTTTATTAAAATAGCTGTGATAGAACTTCCAAACAATGATCCTTTAAACATTCCGAGTAGCATTGGTATACCAATCCATGGATCTAGATAGAATGTATAAGGAACTAATAAAGCCACTGCCATTGAAGCTGTCAAACCTGGAATTGCACCTAATATTTGGCCTGCTATCAATCCAATTAAAATTGCAATTAATGCTTCTGGTGTCGTGGCTAATTGAATGCCTGCAAAAATATTCTCCATCAATTAACCAAAACACTTTCAAAAATCTGTTCTAAGATTTTACCTTCTGGTAGGAAAATACTAAATCCCATCTTGAAACCAAAATAAACAAACAAAATTAATAAAGTCGGAAACAAACATAAAATAAAAAATCTTTTTTCTCCAAGTAAGAAACTCAGAATAATAACAAATATAAAGCTTCCCAAATAAAAACCCAAATTTTCAATGAAAATAAAAGAATATAATAAGCAAACTAAAATTATTTTGAACGATCTTTTAAAAACCTCTCTTGAGAAAAAAAGAGTATCATTTTTAATGTCATCATTTTTTATTAAAATAACACCAGTTATATATTGAAATAGCAGAGTAAAAAAAGTCAAGAAACCTACAAGGTAAGCAGAAAAACTTGGAGGTAATCCATCTTTAATCCCAAAATTTTCGGGATCTTCAATGCTATTAGGTATAATCCAAAAAATAAAAAATAAAGTTAAGATTAACAAACCTAAAATTAAAAATTTTTCATGATTGATTTTATTAATATTCATAATTGCTCTTGAATAGAAAAGTTTACAGAGCCATTTCGCATGACTCTGTAAATAATATATTATTTTAGAACTTAACTCCGGCTAACACCTTACCTGCTGCAGTATAATCCGCACGAACAGACTTTGTGAAATCTGCAGAATTAGCATACTTTGGAGTAGCTTTAAGCTTTTTTAATAAACCAATAAACTTTGATGATTTCATTATTTTACCGAGTGCATCATCCCATTTATTAATTACATCCTGAGAAAGTCCATTTGGACCAGCGAGACCAAAAAATATTGCTGGAGAAAGGGGGTAACCAAGTTCAGCAAGAGTTTTTGCATTAGGCGCCGATGGGTTTCTGTCTGGTGTAGATTCAGCAATTATTTTTATAGTACCTGCAGCTAAAGGGGCCGCAAAGTCTGAAATAACAGCCATATCTATTGTCTTTCCTAAGAGTGCCGCTAAAGCCTTTGCGCCACCTTTAAAAGGTACATATGTGGTTGATGCACCTTCTTTTTTAAATGCAGCAAGCATAGCCATATGGGGACCACCTTTTTGTCCAGCAGTTGACCATCTTAGTTTGCCTGGATTTGATTTTGCAAAAGACATCATTTCTTCAAAAGATTTCCATTTACTACCACTTCTCAAAATAACTGGCATAGGACTGGAAACAAATTGACCTAAATATGTTAAATCATCGAGAGGTTTATATGGCATTTTCATAAAGTGAGGCCTTATGGTAATAGGACTAGTTGAAATAAAGCCAATAGTATAACCATCAGGTTTAGATTTTGCGACGGCTCCTATTCCTATAGTTCCTCCACCACCAGTCTTGTTTTCAACTAATACTTTTACACCTAAGATGTCAGTTGCTAAGTCTGCTATAAATCTTGAAGTAGTATCTCCACCACCACCGGCTCCATATGGAACTATTAATTTAATTGGTTTCGATGGATACTTATCTGCAAATGCATTAGATATTATTAAAAGAGTAATTGAAATGGTTATCAACACCCCTTTTAAAATTGACTTTAAAAACATCTATTTCCTCCCTAATAAAATTTAACTTAAAAATTAATAATTATTGTTAACTATAAAAAAATATATCATGATTACAAATGCTAATTTTTAATGAATGCATGACAAATAATCATAGGCTGTCAAAATGATTAATATAAAGAAATTAATTGCATTTAGAGCTGTGTTAGAATCCAGTTCAATTACAGGAGCCGCAGACAAGATAGGTTTAACTCAATCTGGTGTTAGTCGATTAATAACAAGCCTTGAACAGGAATTAGATTTTCCTCTATTTAATAGAATTAAAGGGCGTGTGCAAATCACAAGTAGAGGAGAAAATTTTTATAAAGAAATAGAGCCTCTTTTGTCTGGAATGGATCAAATCCCAACATTAGCAAGGCAAGTAAAACAGTATCAATACTCACGATTAAGAATTATTACATTAAATTCGTTGGCTCACAGCTTAATTCCTATTGCCCTCAATAAATTTTGTAAAAAGCATCCGCACGCTAATGTTTCAATTACAATAAAAAGTAGAAACGAACTTATACACTGGGAAGGAGCTGAACATTTTGATGTAGCCTTAGTCTCATTACCATTTGAACAAAGAGTTTTTAAAAAAAAGACATTCGTCTCTTTTTCTGCAGTTGTAGCTGTTTCTAAAAATGACCCCTTACACATGAAAAAAACTATATCTATTGATGATCTCAAAAACAAAAATCTTATTAGCTTAGACCCAACTGGAATATTTCAAACTTCTTTAAAGAAAAAATTTGAAGAACATAATATTGAACCAATTGTAAAAATACAAACAACTTCAATGCTCCAATCAGCTCAAATGGTAGAAAACGGTATTGGTATTGCTATAATCGACCCATTCATAGGACATATAATATCAAAAGACGATATTTTAATTAAACCCTTAGAACCATCTATTAATTTTGATTATGCTTATATTTGGCCTGAGGGGAGAGAATTATCAGCCCTTGCAAAAGAATTTATTGTAGAAATAACAAAAATAGCTAAAAAAATTTCAAATTAAAAATTATGTTCCTCTTAATTTTTTTATTACCTAACAATGACTAAGTAATAAAATATTAGCATGTTTTAACAAGTCATGTTACTTTAGAAACGCCAGGGGAGCATTATTTTATCTTGCTGAGAATTAAACCCTTATAACCTGATCTGATTAAAACCAGCGGAGGGAGAAGCGTTATTTAAATTCATAAAATATGAATAATAAGTCTTATTTAAGTTTCATTGTTAACGTTGTTCAAAGTAAACTTAATATTAAAATATATTAGCTTTTTATTGAGAATAATCAAAAAAAGTGAAGAAAATATAAACAACTTTTAAAACAAAAAAAGGATCCAAAATGAATAAAAATATGTCTATAAAAGCTGCTAACTTACTAGAAAATATAAGAACTAAAGCACCATTTGTTTGGAACTTTTCTAACTTTGTGTCCATGGATATTGCCGCTAATGCCCTTCTAGCTATTGGAGCATCTCCAGCTATGGCACATGCTAAAGAAGAAGCAAATGATTTCAGTCAAATATGTAAGGCTATCAGTGGTGCTTTAACGATTAATATAGGCACCTTTGATCCATATTGGCAAGAGTGTGCTAAAGAAGCTGCTAAACAAGCAAACGATAATAACGTTCCGTGGGTTTTGGATCCTGTTGGGGCGGGAGCGAGTCAATTTAGAAATAAAAATGTAGAAGATTTAATGAAGTTAAACCCTACTGTATTAAGAGGTAATGGTTCTGAAATCATGGCAGTTTCAGGTATTTCGGGAGTGGGCAAAGGAGTAGATTCTACATCAAGTTCAAACGAAGCTCT
>ERZ1048068.2052-NODE-2052-length-14658-cov-7.238787_pt1 | contig 14658 bp, 1 predicted proteins | sample MGYA00383098_ERZ1048068 | MGnify/ENA primary metagenome ERZ1048068 (study PRJEB29581, sample SAMEA5548368) | metagenome | biome: marine; feature: coastal; material: water | depth 1 m | study: Short-term variability in the microbial, nano- and picoplankton... | reverse complement strand
AGGAACGGTAACAGAAACAATTACACACACGATTACAAGAAATCCTGTGGTAACACTGACAACAAACGAAGATACAATTTGTGAATCGCAAGGAAGTTACACCATTCCAACAGGAACGGTTTCTATAGAAAATGTAAGCTCTGTTGACACTTTCGTCTGGACTACTTCTGGTTCGGGTACATTACTAGGAGCTAATACCTTAACCCCAACATATGAGCCTTCAACAGCGGATATTGGTACAGGTTTTGTGAATTTAATTTTTACGTTAAATCCTCTAGCGCCTTGCAGTACTCAAATCACAGAAACATTCAAATTAAATATTGATCCTTTAGCAACTATCAATTTTACGGATGATGGTTTTTTCTGTGAGGGAATCGATAAGCCATTAACAGCGACTTTTACCAACCATGATCCTAGCTCAATCAACTGGACAATTATTAATGGAACAGGTACTTTAACAGGTGGAAATACTGCCAGCCCAACCTATGAGCCTGGTGCTGATAGCGAAACAGTTGTAATTCAAATTAGTGTAGATGGAATTTCGCCTTGTGATGAACCTACTACAGAACAATTTACAATGAATGTTATTAAAACCCCAGTGGTTTCTATGACAACACTTACGGACACTGTATGTAGTTCACAATTGACCTATAATTTATCAGGAAATTCGGTTGAAGATTCAAGTAATACAATAAATTGGACTCGTGTGAACCCTGTTGGAACTGGAACTTTTTCAAACCCAAATGATTTAAATCCTTCATATACATTCAATGCAGCAGACATTGACAACGGGTTTGTGACCTTACGTTTAACAGCAACGAGTGATGCGCCTTGTTCTTCTACTGATTTTGAGGAAATTACAATTGTAATAGATAAAGCCCCTAACGCAACAATAAGCTCTCTTGCAGCAGTTTGTGCTGGAGAACCTTATACTGCGACTGCGTTAAATCCGGATGGAAATACAGTAGCATGGACTGAAATTAATGGAAGTCATGGAACGTTTGTTAATTCAAATTTAGATACTGCTACTTTTAATCAGTTTTCTGGGAATGAAGACGATTTTGAGATTCAACTCACATCTACAACTACGGCGACTTGTGCGCCCTATGTGCAAACGCTCACAGTTGTTGTACAACCAAAGCCAACGATTGATGTTGGGAATTCAATTCAGGAAGTATGTAGCTCGGAACCATTTGTTATTTCTGGAGTAACTGCTACGGATTATGCTTCTATTTTGTGGACAGTGGATGGCACCGGAAGTAGTGCAGGGTTTAGTAACCCAACTGATTTAAATCCAACATTTACTCCGACTCAAGCTCAACTTAACGCTGGTGTAGTCATTTTGAAAGTCACAGCGCTTGCGAAAGCAGATTGTGGAACTGCCTTTGATGTTTCAGATACAATAACATTAAACTTTAACCCAGAGCAAACCGTTAGTTTTACAGCGCCAACTTCTATTTGCGAAGGGGATACAATAACATTAGTTGGGTCAGCACCCGATTCCTCAACTGTTTTATGGTCGACAAGTTCTACGTCATCAACTTCAGGTTTTGCAGATCCAACCAATTTAAACACAATATATACACCCTCTGCTTTAGATTTAAGTTTAGAACGTGTGACATTAACGATTACAGGGTTTTCAAATACAAACTGTCCAGACGCTACTTACTCTCTAGAAGTTTTAATTGAGAAGAACCCAATAGCAGATGCTGGTGGCCCAATATCCATCTGTGAAGGAACTGCTTCTTACCAAGTTAATGATGCTTTTGCATCCAATTATGACAATTCAGTTTCAACAAATATCAATTGGTCTCTAACAGGGCCTGCGACCATTCAAACGGGTACTCAAAACGATTTAGATCCAGTGATTTTACCTACTGCTGGCGCCACAGGAGATATTATTTTGACACTAACGGTCAATGGATATGATTCTTGTAATACAACAGTTACGGATACAAAAACGATTACTATAGTGCCAAGTCCAATCGTTGTGGTGCCGTCCACTCGAACTATTTGTGAAGGCGAATCTTTAACCCTTTCAAATTCAGAAATATCCGCTTCCAATTATGGTTCAGTATTATGGACTTCATCAAACGGATTAGGAACGTTTACTCCTAGCAATGATTTAGCAACGATTTATACTCCAGCTCCTGGTCAAACAGGAACAGTGAATTTAATCCTAACTGCTTCTTCAACTTCTGGTTCTTGTTCAAGTGATTCAAGTCCTATACAATTGGAAATTATTCCAAATCCAATTGTAGAAGCTGGTGTTGACGCTTCTATTTGTGTCACTGAAACATATACTGTGGTTGGAGCGAGTGTTTTAAATGAATTTACTTTTACATGGAGTGTTACAGGTCCTGCTCAGATTGTTTCTGGCGAAAGCACCTTAACTCCTGTAATTGCATCAGATGCCGGAGCGACTGGCACCGCTGTGGTGACCTTAACTGCTGTTGGAAATGGCGTATGTCCAGTTTTGATAACGGATAGTTTTAACCTAGAAATAAACGCTGCTCCAGTAGTTAATGCCGGTAACGATGATATTCTTTGTGAAGGAGTATCTTCTTATCAACTTCTTGGCTCTGTGGTAGATGCAGATGCTTCTACAACATATTCTTGGATAACTTCAAACGGTAGTGGAATTATTCAGTCTACAGCTGACCCATTACAACCAATTTACATACCTGGCCCTACAGATTTTAACTCTGCTACAGGTTCCAAGGACATTCAGTTTGATCTTACATCAAATTCAACAAACGGTTGTGCTTCGTCAACAGACTCGATGGTCTTAACGATTTACGCAAATCCAATTGTAAGTGCAGGTCCAGATATTTTTGATATTTGTGAAGATACAGATGTCATTTTGAGTTCGGCAACGGCAAGTAATTATAGCAGTATCACATGGTCCACTTCAGGGAACGGTACGTTTGATTATTCTAGTAGTACAATTAACCCAACATACAGCCTTGACTCTAATGACACGACTTCTGTCACTCTAACGCTTTCAGCGATGCCTAATGCGGCATGTTCACAAGTTGCTGTTTTGGATGAAATGACGATTTTCATCAATCAAGATACAACGCTTTCAGCGACAACCAATACAATTACAATGTGTGGTGAAACTTTCACTATGCCTGATTTGATAGATGTAAGTAATGCTACATCTATTCTTTGGACAAATATTACAGGTGCTTCTGGAACTCCAGGAGTCCTAACAAATGTAAACTCAGAAACACCAAGCTTTACGCCTTCAGTGAATGAAATAGCCAATGGATTCGTATTGCTTAGAGTAGAGACCACACCTCAAACAGGTTGTTCAACTACATTGAGTGAAACGATTACGGTCAATCTACAACCGCTTTTAGAAGTTGAGGCAGGGACCTCCCTATTATTTTGCGATGGCGATGATGTTATAGTTTCAGGAAATGGAGCTACAGTGACAAATTTTTCAACATATACTTGGTCTCATAACGGAACAGGAAGTATTGATCCATCCACTATTAATACTTTAAATCCAAAATACATACCTGGGGTTAATGAAACTGGTGATATAGTTCTTACTCTAACCGCTACAAGTATCGCCCCATGTACAGGGGATGTTTCCGACTCAATGACCGTAACAATTCAGCCGCAACCAACGGTTACTGTTGGCCCTGATTTTACTGTTTGTGAAGGCGCTAACATCAATATTGTAAACACAACAGTAACGGGCGATGATACCATAATTTGGACGAGTTCACAAAACAGCGATGGGTCGTCTTCGGGTGCTTATGTAGGTGGGACATTTACAAATGATACGATTTTGAATCCGAGTTATACACCCTCGCAAGATGATATCGACTTAGGATATGTGTATTTAACAATTAGAGTGTCTAATACTGCTTGTGGTACATTTGTTACAGATGTTATACAAGTAACTATAGCTGACGGCGTTGGAGTCTTTGCAGGAGTTAATGCATCTATTTGTGAATCAGAAACCTATACATTGTTGGACGCTACTTCCAGTGCTACTGACGTCATGTGGATGAGTTCTGAAAATAGCAATGGAACGTCTTCAGGTACTTATTTGCCTGGTTCATTTACAGACCCAACGGCCGTAAATCCAGAATATATTCCAAGTATAGATGATATAAACAGGGGTTATGTGTACTTAACAGTCACAGGAACGGGGAATAGCAGCTGTGCTGTAGACAGTAGCTTTATGTTGTTAAATATAATTAAGAATCCAACCGTGACTGCAAGTGATATTGACGTTTGTGTTAGTACTACAACAGGCGTACCATTAAACGGAACAGGATCTAATTATGATACACTTGAATGGAGTATTATTGAAGGCCCTGGTCAGGTTGTTAATGATGTATATTTTTCATACTTAGGAACTGATATCCCTTCAAATGTAGTAACAAGACTTCGTCTTGTAGCAACTCCATTATCGCCTTGTGCAGAAAATGCAATAGAAGAAATTACTGTTACCACTCAAGCGCTTCCGTCAGTTGAAGCTGGTGATAACGGTGCCATTTGTTATATTCCAGGAACAGCAATTGCTCCTTTTACAATTCTAGGAACAGATGTATCCAATGCGAGTTCTACAAGCTGGTCCACTTCAGGAAGTTTATCAGGTAATTTTAACTTAGGAAATCCTGTTGTTTATGAATCATTTAGTAATAGTTGTACTCCAGAAGTACTAACGTTAACCGCCAATGGTGTGGGGGCTTGTAGTTCAGAATCTGTATCAGATTCTGTAACATTAACAATCAATTGTACGATTCCAAATTTAGGGACCATTACAGGTTTAAATACGATTTGTCAAGGCAATTCAGGAGTTGTATATACCGTTCCGGTGAATTCAAATGTGGTTAGCTATGAATGGCAAGTGCCAACGGGTGCTACAATAGTTTCTGGTCAAGGAACGAATTCAATTAGTGTTGATTATGGCGCAAACGCAGTTTCAGGGAATGTGTCTGTAAATGGCGTAAATGGCTGCGGTAGTGGTCCGAATTCTACATTACCAATTACTATTGATGAATTACCAACTACGGGGATTGTATCAGGAGAACAAACAGTGTGTGCTGGATCGACTCATGATTACACAACCACAATAATTCCAAACGCATTGTCCTATTTATGGACATTACCTGACGGTAGTACAATTTCTACAACCGCCAATACAATTTCTGTTCCGTTTTCTGCTTCAGCTATCTCAGGAAATTTATCTGTTCAAGGAAATAACTCTTGTGGATTGGGAGCTTCTTCTGCAGCTCTACCAATAACAGTTCAATCACAACCAACTTTGACGAGTACATTGACTCCACCGTCAATTTGTAGTGATGAAATTTTTGAATATGTACCAACTTCGGCATTGGCTAGTACAACCTACAGTTGGACTAGAGCAGTTATTTCTGGAATTTCAAATACTGCGGGATCTGGAACAGGAATAATTAGCGAAGCTCTAACCAATACAAGTTCTGTAACAATTCCAGTAAATTATATTATCACTTTAACCTCAGAAGATGGCTGTACTGATTCAGAAACTATTACTGTTGACGTCAATCCGAATCCAATCCTTACTTCAGCTAATCCAGTAGCAGCTATTTGCTCTGGCGATGCATTCAATCATACATTAACCTCTAATGTCTCTGGAAGTATTAATTGGACTAGAGCGAGTGTCACAGGAATTACGGAATCCGGAACTAGCGGAGCCGATACGATAAGTGAAGTTTTAACTAATGTTACAACTGCTCCAATAACAGTTGTATATTCATTATCACTGCCTGCAAATTCAGCTGGATGTACTGGAGATCCAATTACATTTGATGTTGTTGTGAATCCAAAACCAAATGTAGATCAACCGTTATCACAGATTTTATGTGTAAGTGAAATATTAGATGTAGATTTTGTAACAACCAATACTGGGGGAGTCTCAGGGTTTACATGGATTAATGATAATCCATCAATAGGATTACCATCAACGGGATCTGGAGATATTTCAGGTGTAACAGTGATTAATACTTCACCAATAAGTCAAGTTGCAACTTTGGTTGTAACACCAACATTTGATAACGAAGGGATTTCATGTACAGGTGCTTCAAAAACCTTTACAATTACAATAAATCCAGCGGCTCAAGTCAATCCAATTCCTTCAGAAGTAGTATGTAATGGAGAGAGTATTACTCCGATTACGTTTTCAACTTCAAATACTTCAGGGACAACCACTTATAGTTGGACGAACGATAATACGAGTATTGGTTTAGTTGCATCTGGTTCTACAGATATTGCAGCATTTACAGCAACTAATATAACGACAATTCCACAGGTTGCGACTATAGTTGTAACGCCAACATATACCTTTAATGGTCAGGTTTGTTCTGGATCACCAGAAACATTCCAGCTTACGGTAAACCCTTCAGCTCAAGTAAATCAACCAACATCTCTGACACTTTGTGAAGGTGAATTAGTGTCAAATATTGATTTCGACACTTTAAATACTGGTGGTACAACCACTTACGATTGGACTAACGATAATGTTAATATTGGTCTGACAGCTACCAACGGCTCGGGTAATATAAATTCGTTTACAGCACTAAATTCTACCGGAGTTCCACAAGTTGCAAATATCACTGTAACACCAACATTTACGAATGGTTTGGTTTCTTGCCCTGGAAATCCTAAGTCCTTTACGATAACGGTAAACCCATCGGCACAAGTCGATCCGATCACCTCACAAATTGCATGTTCAGGAGATTCAGTTGCAGATATTAACTTTTCTACCTCAAACACAGTAGGTACAACAACGTATTCTTGGACAAATGACAACACAACCATAGGATCTATTCCTGCTAATGGGACAGGGAATATAGCTTCTTTTACAGCTACCAATGTAAGTACTATTCCTCAAGTTGCAACCATTACTGTAACGCCAACATTTACATACAATGGCATCAGTTGTCCAGGCCCAACAGAAACATTTCAGATTACAGTGAATCCTACAGCAGAGGTGAATCAACCTTCAGACGAAGTTTTCTGTGCATCAGATGTTGCGGTTATCAATTTTACCACTCCTAATACGGTAGGTACAACCACTTACAATTGGACTAATAGTAATACTGCAATTGGTTTACTTAGTAGTACTGGTTCTGGATCTAGTATATCATTTACCACTACAAATTCTGGAACTACTCCTATAACCTCAACAATCATAGTAACTCCAACATTTAGTTATAATGGTGTAGATTGTGATGGACCAAACAAAATATTTACAATTACAGTCAACCCTAATCCAAACATGATATCTCCAAGCTCACAAATTGTATGTGATGGAGATACCACAACAGTTGACTTTACGACATCCAATAGTGTGGGGACTACCACTTATGCATGGACCAATAACACTCCTAGTATTGGGATTCCAGCATCTGGAGTTGGATCGATTCCAGCATTTTTGGCTGTTAATACTGGTAATGCACCAATAACAGCAAGTCTTACTGTGACACCAACATTTACCAATGAAGGTGTAAGTTGTATTGGCTCAACTGAAAATTTTACTATCACAGTTAATCCTTCTGCACAAGTTAATCAACCTGTTTCGTTAGTGGTTTGCGATGGTGATTCTGTAGGCAGCACTAGCTTTAGTTCATCAAACACGATGGGCACAACAACATATTCGTGGACAAATGATAATTTGTCGACAGGTTTAAACATAAGTAGCGGCACAGGAGATGTTCCTGCTTTTACGGCAACAAATACTGGGACAGCCCCCTCGGTGTCTACGATCACAGTGACTCCAGTTTACGAGAATGCTGGGGTAATTTGTTCTGGACCTTCAAAAACGTACACAGTAACGGTCAATCCCGCAGCACAGGTGAATTTACCAGTCTCACAGATAGTGTGTAATGGAGAATCTACTAATGTATCCTTTACATCTGCCAATACTGTTGGGTTAACAACGTACAGTTGGACAAACTCTGACACTTCTATAGGTTTAGCAGCATCAGGGACTGGAAATATACCAACGTTTATAACATCCAATTTGAATCCAAACCCAGTAATATCAACTATAACGGTAACCCCTACATTTATTAATGGTGGTGTTTCTTGTTCTGGACCATCAGAAACGTTTACAATTACAGTTAGCCCATCTGGTCAGGTAGATCAACCGGCTTCTCAAATTGTGTGTAATGGTGATTCTACAACACCAGTCAACTTTACAACCACAAACATTACTGGAACAACAACTTATAGTTGGACTAATTCAAATCCAAGCATTGGATTAGCAGCAACAGGAACAGGAACAATTCCATCTTTTGTAGCTTCTAATAGTTCAACTACTGTGGCTGTAGGAACTATTGTTGTAACTCCATTTTACGAATATGGAGGAGTAAGTTGTCAAGGAGATTCAAAAACCTTTACAATTGAAGTTAATCCTGAACCTGAAATGATTCAACCCGATGCACAAGTTATTTGTGATGGAGATACATTCTTTTATAATTTTGATTCTAACAATTTAGGTGGAACAATTACTTATGAATGGTCTAACAACAATTCATCAATTGGGTTGATTGCTGGACCTTCAACAGGGAATATTCCATCTTTTACAGCAACCAATTCAGGACTAGTTCCTTCGGTTGCTACAATACAAGTAACACCTACCTTTACAAATGGAGGAGAGAGTTGTGAGGGCTCAACATTAACGTTTACAATTACTGTTAACCCTTCAGCAAGTGTGATTTTACCTCCAAACCAAACGGTTTGTAATTCTGCTTCAACTACTTTTGTGAACTTCTCATCAGTAAATACTTCAGGTTCCACAACTTATGAATGGACTAACAATAATCCAAGTATTGGTTTAGGAGCTAATGGAACAGGGAACATACCTTCGTTTGTTGCTGTAAATACAGGGAATATTCCAGTCGTAGCATCTATAGAGGTTACACCAATTTATAATAATGCTGGAGTAAGTTGTCCAGGACCATCCCAAACGTTTACAATTACAGTCAATCCAACCGCAGAATTGATCACTCCGATTTCTCAGGTTCTTTGTAATGATGAAAATACAAACTTAGTAAGTTTTTCATCAACTAATTTAGGTGGAGCAACAACCTACAGCTGGCTCAATAACAATACAACTATTGGATTAGCGGCAAATGGCTCTGGTGATATTCTATCTTTTCCAGCAGTCAATACAGGGTTTACCCCGATTGTAGCCACAATTACTATTACTCCAACGTACACAAATGATTCGGTTCCATGTGAAGGACCTTCTGAAGTATTTACTATTACAGTAAATCCAAGTGCTCATGTAATTCAGCCAACAAATCAAACCATATGCGCTGGAAATTTATCAACAGAGGTTAATTTTAATTCTTTAAATACACCTGGTGCGACCACATATACTTGGACTAATGATAATACGAGTACAGGTTTGGGTGCTAGCGGAACAGGAAGTATTTCACCGTTTATTACACAAAATACAGGCCCCTCTCCAAATGTTTCAACAATTACAGTAACTCCGGTTTACACAAATAATGGAGTTGTTTGTAATGGCACTTCAAAAGACTTTTTGATAACAGTAAATCCAACCTTAGATTTGGTTCAACCTGCAGATCAAATAGTCTGTAATGGACAAGTTTTATCGCCTGTAGTTTTCAGCTCTAATAATTCAGGGGTTTCTGTAAATTACTCATGGATTAATGATAATACCTCTATTGGACTTGCGCCAAACGGATCGGGAGATCTTCCGTCGTTTACAGCAGTTAATACGGGCTCAACACAACAAACTGCGACAATTTCTGTAACAGCTACTTATACAAATGCTGGAGAAACGTGTAGTTCAACTGAAGTATTCACAATTACCGTGAATCCTAGTCCTGTTGCGACAATTACGGGCCTTAATAACTTCCTCGTTTGTGAGAATGATGCCGTACCTTTTATCACTTTTGAAGGTTCGAATGGAGTTGCTCCATATACGTTTACATATCAAATAAACTCAGATCCAGTTCAGCAAGTTACTTCTAGTGGAACCTCAAATTCCGCTACAATTTCAATTTCAACTGCTAATTCAGGATCAAATGTAATAACTCTACTAAGTGTTTCTGATTCCTCAACGCCAACAGCTTGTGAGTCAACAGATGTAATATTGCCAAATGAGGCTTTTGTAGATGTTCAAGAGCAAGGGACGATTATTCCACAGGACTCTAGCACAGTGAGTCAAGTTATTTGTGAAGATACCGCCCTTACCCCAATCGTATATGCGATAGGTGGTTCAGCGACCAGTGCGTTTGTGACGGGCTTACCCTCAGGTATCGTTTCAGCTTTTGATTCAACTGTTAATACATTAACTATTAGTGGACTGCCAACCAGTACAGGTACCTTTAATTATGTAGTAAATACTGCTGGCTCAACAAACGGATGTAATTCATCTTACAGTGGTTCTATCGTTGTTAATTCTAATGATATAATCACAGAATTAACACCAACCACTATTGATCAAGAAGTTTGTTCTTGTGATACTATAGCACCTATTTCCTACAACTTAGGAGGTGGTGCTACTGGAGGAGATGTTCAATTTTCCCCGAATATGCCGGCCGGAATTACTTGGTCAATTTCTTCCAATATATTAACTATTTCAGGTGCTTCATGTGATATTGGTACTTTTGATTATACGGTGAATTCGTTCGGGATTTGTAGTTCGGACACTTATGGAGGAACAATTGTGATTAAAGAAAATTCTTCTATTTCTCTAGTTTCAGGAAATCCTGATCCAATTGTTTGTGAGGGAAGTGCTTTTGCAACTCCAATCCAATATGCGATATCACCAACAACCTCAACTCTTGTAATGACGCCAACTATTCCAGGAGTTACTTTTGATCCAACAACAGGAATTATATCAGGAGTACCAACACAGAGTGGGGTTTACAACTACACAATCAGTTCTAGTCAAGGATGTAGTAATATTTTATCTGGAGTTATTACAGTAAATCCAGATCAGGGAATATCTTATATTTCTACAAACCCTACGCAAACTGCTTGTCAAAATACGCCTATAGATCCGGTTGTTTTCTCAGTGTCTCAAGGGGTTAATGATGTTACTATTACACCTTCATTGCCAGCTGGATTGAGTTATTCTGTGACCTCAGGAATAGTCACAATTTCGGGAACTCCTATCAATGCGATGGGTGTTGCTCAAAATTATATTGTAACGACGGTTGGTTCTTGTGGTGTTGCGGCATCTCAGGCTTTCATATTAGATATCCGACCAGAAGCTACGATAACAGTTACTAGCGATATTTCAACGATTAACCAAGCCATTTGTCAAAGTGGAAGTATTGAGCCAATTACGTTTACAATTGGAGGAGGAGCAACGGGAATAGAACCACTTAACTTACCTGATAACCTTGTTTTAGATTTTGATGCTGGTACTGGAGTATATACAGTGTCTGGAACACCAGCCACGTTTGGAACTTTCAATTTTAACGTGGTTACAACAGGATGTGTCGCGACACAATTATTTTCTGTTACGAATATTAATACAAATGTTTCTATTGAATTAACATCTGCTGTGGGCACTGACGACCAGCAATTGTGTCAATCCAATTTTAATACACCAATCACCCCAATAGAGTATGCATTATCTGGCGCTACAGCAGTTACTGTAACAGGGTTGCCGCTTGGTATAAGTTCGAATTATGACAACGCCACTGGGCAGCTAGTAATTTCTGGAACTCCAATAGATTCTGGAGAATTCAATTATGCCATAACAACCTTTCCGTGTCAACGTATAAAAACAGGAGTTATAAAAGTCTCAACGCCAATTGCCTTTTTTGATGAACAAGTGACTCAAGTTTCTTGTCATGGTGAGAATGATGGTGCAATTTCAATTGATATTCGCGGCGGTGCTAGTGCAGGAGGTTTGTATGCTATTTCTTGGACTGGACCAAATGGTTTCCAGCAAAATCAAGCAACAATTACAGGGTTAGAGCCTGGAGTTTATACAATTTCAGGAACCGATCTTCTTGGATGTGCAATACCAACAAAATCATATGTAATTGATAACATCCTGCCAGTAGAAATTTCATTACTTTCGACGTCTAATGTGACATGTAATGGGGATTTGGGCTGTGCCAATTTTGATTTTACTGGTGGAACAGGAATTTATACAAACTTTTCTTTAGAGTATTTAGATCCATCATCTGAAACATTAACTCCAATTACAGTTGCAAATAATAACTACTTTAATATTTGTGACCTGCAAGCTGGATTGTATTATTTAACGATTGAAGATAGTAATTCATGTACGTCAACTCCTTATTTGTTCACAATATTTGATTACAGTTCTCTTAATATCGAATACCTTGAATTAGATGATTCATTGTGTGCTGATAATCCAGGAAATATTAGAATTAAAGTTGCAAGTTTAGACCCAAGCCTAACGTTCTATTATAACGATGTTTTAGTTCCTCACATTTACTTAGGGGATTCTACATACGAATTGGCAATTAATAACCCAACAACCCCAACGGCAGTTCTTAAAGTGAAAAATGATCAAGACTGTTGGAACACAATTGACATTAGTACGCCAATTGAGTCACCAGGTTTTGATTATACATCACTTAATTTTGCAGCCTATAGTTCAGTTGATGTTAATGAAAGTATAGAGTTCACCAATACAGTTGATCTCAGTGACATCCCAGCCGAGTATGATTACATTGTTTGGGATTTTGGGGATAATTCGCCTTTCAAAGTATTTTTTAATCCAGAAGATTTAGTTCCGAATTCTGAAGGGGATAGCTTCAAAACAGTTTTCCATTCCTATACGATTGACGGGGTTTATACAGTCACACTTACCGTTTTCAATAGACTGGGTTGTTCGCGATCAGTATCTAAAACTATCAGTGTTGGTCGTGGTGCAAATATTATGACACCTACAGCTTTCTCTCCTAATAATGATGGAATAAATGATTTATTTAGAGCATCATTAATTGGCTTTACAAAAGTTTCCATGTATGTGTATGACTCCTGGGGGAATGTTGTTTATGAAATAACCTCTGATGTAGATTCATTAGATCCTAATTGGGGATGGAATGGTATAGAAAAAGGAAATGATGAGCCAATAAATGGAAATTATAAATACTACGTAGTAGCTACAACTATAGACGGAAAAGTTGTTGAGAAAACGGGTCAATTTATGCTTATAAAATAATACAGACTATGAAATTGAAATCTCTATATATCACCCTTGTAATCTTAGTTTTCAACTTTGGATTTTCACAAGATAATATCATAAAAAACCAAAACAAAATCATGGGTGCTCAAAACCCTAGCTTTTATGCTTTTGGAGACTCTTCAAAAGTAGGAGTGCTAACAGGTTCAGAAGGATTTAATGATGCTAGTGAAGTAGAATCAAAATTTGCATTTGTAAATCATTTCTTTGAGCAAAGTAACTTTTCATTGGCTTTAGATGTTAAGAGCATTGATGTAAAAAGTCTTGGATATTCAGTCTCGATCGCTAACCTACATTACATTTATAGAACACAATTTAATTACAAATGGACGTTTAATCCGTCCGTGTCCATAGGATATGGTAGCAGTTCATTAAATTATAATAGTTTGATTTTTGAAGATCAAATAAATGTATTAACAGGGAGTATTGCAGGAGTTACTATTGATCCTGTAAATGTTGATGGTCAAATTAATTATTTTGATTTGGCTGCAGGGTTTTCGCTTCACAACAACGAAAATTTGTTTTTTGGGCTTAATGCAAAGCATATGAATACTCCTGATACATCTTTTAATTCCACTGCAAAAAACAAGAAAGACTTATTACTCTCCTTGCAAATGGGTTATGAGTATGATTTAAACCCTTACGGCCAAGGTATTTTGCCTTCATTTTCTTATTTGTTTTTATATAATGCTATTACTATGCAAGGCGCAAAATCTAGAATAGATCTTTTTCAAGAAGTGATACTAGGAAATATTTCTATAGGCCTTAACCAACACTTTAACAATTATGAGGGGTTTTCAATATCTCAATTTGGAGCATCTTTAAGTCTCTTTGTTCAACAAATAGAGCTTGGTGTTAATTATTCGATAGATATGGTATCTCCTGGTCCGACAGGCACTGATTTTAATAGTTTTGAATTGTATATTACATTTGATTTTAACCCTGACAACAAGAACAAAAGAGGGAATAATAGTCGCTTCTACGGGTTGTAATGTAAGCTAATAAAATATAACCGCTACAAGTACGAAGAGAATTAGGATTAAAGTCTTTGATATTGCAGTCTTATTTGTACAATTAATTCTTTAGATTTATCAACGTTAAATACAGAGTCACCTGAGCTATAATTGCAAGGTTTATCCAAACTCTGCAACAGCAGCCCTTAAATATTCAAGCGTAAAGGCTCAATAATCAAGTTACAGAAGGCTATGGGGCATTCCTCTAAAATGTAAGTTTAACCTATTTAAGAGGTTTAGAAATAGCAGAACTGAAGGAAGAAGATATGCCTATGGTTTAGTTTTTACTTTATTTAGTTGTATTATTTAAAATACGAGAATAATGATACTTCCAAGTGTTCTTAACAAAAACTCTATTTGAGACATTGGCTCAGCTTGATAGCCAAAAGTATATAAGAAATTTAATGAAGCTATTATAATTACTAAAAT
>ERZ1048068.2047-NODE-2047-length-14678-cov-9.083772_pt1 | contig 14678 bp, 16 predicted proteins | sample MGYA00383098_ERZ1048068 | MGnify/ENA primary metagenome ERZ1048068 (study PRJEB29581, sample SAMEA5548368) | metagenome | biome: marine; feature: coastal; material: water | depth 1 m | study: Short-term variability in the microbial, nano- and picoplankton... | reverse complement strand
CGGCCCAATTATTACCGTGTTCAAGAGGGTAGGGAGGATGCCATTCTTATGGCTGTAAATATTGAGGCGATGCTCAATCCATGAATATTTTAGAGACCGATCACTGGTGTCTGTTACTTCCCCCCGAGTGGTCGGGGGATTATGACGATGACGTGGTTAGAATTGGTGATGCCGATGAGGTGGGAGAAATTGAGATCACTACCTTATGCAAAGACAGCGGGAAGGTAACGCCCTCTGAAATCGTTGCAATGGCAAAGGAGGAGTCACCGGAAGTCGCCAGCTGGAAAGACACTGAGATCGGTCAGTTCAAGGGATTAACCGGAAGCTTCCTCGACGAGGATACCCACGTTCAAGAATGGTATGTTTCGGCCACGTCAGTCCTGCTCTACATTACCTACGTCTGTGATGCGGAGAATGCAGGTATGGATGACGCGGCTGTAATCGAGATTTTAGGAACTTTAGTCGTCGCGGATTAAAGCGGCACCGTCAGGATATTTTCCCGGTAACTCGAACGCGTTTGGTACCGGCAATAACCGGGGCTTTGGTTGCCTCAGATCTGCGAGTTGCAGCGTTGTCCCAAGCGTTTTTACCGGCAATGAGAAAGCCGGTCACGATAAATGCGCCGGGAGGCAGGATAGCCAGTAACAGCGCGGGGTAATCTGCCGAGATTATGAAGTGCCATTGTCGGGCACCATCACCAAAAAGCAGCTGCATGTTTGCAAACAAGCCGCCTGTTCCCAGCAACTCGCGAATCGCCCCCAAGACGACCAAAACAGCACCAAAGCCAACGCCCATGATAAAGCCATCGTAAATTGAGGGTAATACCGGGTTCTTCGCTGCGAAGGCGTCCGCCCGGCCAAGAATGATGCAGTTTGTTGTTATAAGCGGCAGAAAAATACCCAGAATTTGATAGAGCTCGTAGGTGTATGCCTGCATGAGCAGTTCAATGGCTGTCACTGATGCCGCAATGATCATGACAAAAACGGGGAGTCGAATCGTATCTGAGACAACATTCCGCACCACCGATACGCAAAGATTGGAACTGACTAAAACGAACAAGGTGGCTGCTGCCAGGCCGAGAGCATTCACAACAGAGGCGGAGACCGCAAGCAGGGGGCACAACCCCAGTAGCTGCACCAAAGCGGGATTATTTTTCCAGAGTCCATTGTGGGTTAGCGTGGCGTAGGTTGGTGTTGTCATGGGCCAGTCTCCACGGCGGTATTGTGCGTCGGGTCTACCTCGAATAGCCGGTCTCGATGCAGGGCTTGATACTCAAGTGTGCGACGGATGGCGGCAACAACGGCTCTAGGCGTCACCGTAGCGCCAGTAAATTGGTCAAAAGCACCGCCATCTTTTTTGACGCTCCACTCAGGCTGTAAGGGAGACCGTAGCGAACGTCCGTCAAAGCTCAGTATCCAAGGTGACTTTCTGGTGTCGATGCCATCCCCCAGCCCCGGTGTTTCTTTATGAGACACGACTCGGGCACCCGCGATCTCGCCGTCGGCGGTGACACCAACGAGTAATTCGATGTCTCCGCTGTAACCGTCTCGCGCTGTTGCAGGAAGAATGACACCCACCACGGTTTCATCGATTCGCACGGTGTAGCCACTGCGTGCGCTCCGCAGTTCCAATAGTGGGGTGTTGGCTTCAAGCGTAAAACGATCATCGATAAGGCTGTTGTTGTGGGTATTGGCAGGAAAAATTTCTAATAGCTGCCGCGCTTCGGCCTCACGTATTGAACGCTCAATATCCGTTTTTGTTGTGGCCCACGTCCATGCAATCAATGCGGCAGCTAATGCTGCGAAAATACCCAGAAACAGTGCAGAACGTGAAATCGCAACGGCGGCCTTCACTCGTCATCCCTCTTAATAGGTTTATGACCATAGGTGACCGGCTGTGTGTACTGATCAATAAACGGCGCCGCGAAATTGAGAATTAAAACGGCAAAAGCCACGGCATCAGGATAATTGCCCGCCACCCGGATCAGGTACAGCAGCACCCCGACTAGGGCCCCAAACACGAGTCGCCCGCGATTCGATGTCGCGCCGCTGACAGGGTCCGTAATGATAAAAAAGGCTCCAAACATGGTGGCGCCGCTGAGCCAATGAAATAAGGGCGAGCCGCCACTCTCGGAGCTGCCGCTATCGAAACCGATGGCTGCACAAAGCCCTAAAGTGAAAAGCATGGCGACTGGGGCATGCCAAGTAAAGATGCCGCGATAAATCAACCAGGCCCCACCTGCCAGAAAGGCGATGTTCACCCACTCCCAGCCAATTCCCGCCCACTGACCAAACTGAGGACTGTTGTTATAGAGATCGTCCAGTAACAGCCCTTTATTCTGGCGCAGAATATCGAGGGGCGTCGCCATAGTGACGCCATCATAGCTGGCAGGTACTAATAGGGCGGTCAGGGACTCAGCGACGCCGGGTATCTCGCCAAGGCCCCGAGGAGCTTGCCAGCTCGACATTTGTAGGGGGAATGAAATTAGCAGCACCACGTAACCAACCATGGCGGGGTTGAAGGGGTTGTAACCCAAACCACCGAAAACATGCTTACCTAGAATGACTGCCGACAAAATACCGGCTGTGACCAACCACCAGGGAGCGTAAGGGGGGAGTGCAATACAAAGCAGCGTGGAGGTTACAAGCACGCTGTAGTCTTGCAAATACCGCTTTGGGTTGCGGTCTCGAAGGCGCAGCGCGCTGTATTCGAGGGCGAGTGCCAATAGGCCCCCGAATAAAATATTGATTAGGGTGCCCGGGCCAAAAAACCACGTTAAAACCCCAATGCCAGGAAGCGTGGCCAACAAGACGGCCTGCATAACCTGAGTGGTTGTGAGGGGGCCGTGGCCATGGGGTGAAGTGATACGGAGGAAGTTCAAGAGCCGCTTTCCTCATTACCCGCGCTTTCTTTTTTTGCCTTAGCTCGGGCGATGGCAGCAGCGACAGGGTCGTCGGCGCCGCCTGCAGCCGCCTTTTTCTCAGCCGCGGCACGGCGGGCTGCGCGTTGTGCCTCGCGCGCAATGGCTTCTTGTTCTAGTCGTGCTTCACGGGCTTCGAACCGATCTCGAGAGCGGTCTGACCGTACTTTCTCGGCCTTGGACTCGCGTATCATTCCCTTGGCGGCTCGATAATATTGCACCAGAGGAATATGGCTGGGGCATACCCACGAGCACGCACCGCACTCAATACAATCGGCTAAATGATGGCGCTCTAGTTGTTCCTGATCTTTAGCACGGGCATACCAGTAAAGCTGTTGAGGTAACAGTGAAGCTGGACAAGCCTCCGCACAAAGCCCACAGCGTATACAAGCCTGCGCATCTGGGGGCGTTGGCAACTCCTGTTCTGTGGGAACAAGAATACAGTTTGTGGTCTTTACAATGGGAACCGCGGCAGACTCAAGAGCGAAGCCCATCATGGGTCCACCATGAATAAGTCGCCGGTTTTGACTGGGGTCAAAGCCGGCGACGGTCAGCAGATGCTCAATTGGGGTCCCCAATCGGGTACGGTAATTGCCGGGGCGCATAAGAGCGCGTCCCGTCAAAGTCACAATGCGGTCAGTGAGGGGTTTGCCATGACAGACTGCGTCCCTAGCGGCTACTGCCGTTCCCGGGTTCTGGCAAACAATCCCCAAGTCAGCCGGGAGCCCTCCGGCAGGAACTTGTTGTCCGGTCAAAATCTCGATGAGCTGCTTCTCACCTCCGGATGGATATTTTGTGGGGAAGGTCATGACCTTGCAGTGCTCGCCTGCAGTCTCTGCTGCTTTGCGCATAGCCGCTAGTGCTGCGGGTTTATTGTCTTCGACAGCCAGTAAAATATCTTCAACAGCCAATATCCGCGCAAGTATTTGAGCGCCTTCGACAATGCCTGCCGCGTCAACCTGCATAAGCGTGTCGTCGGCGGTAATGTAGGGTTCGCACTCTGTGCCGTTAATGATTAACGTTGTTAAGGGCAGCCGCTCCCTAGCCATGAGTTTTACTGCCGTTGGAAACCCGGCGCCGCCCATGCCGGCAATGCCTGCAGCACTTATGCGGGAGATTAATGACTCGGGCGTTTCAGTGCGCCAATCCTCGCAACCGCGGTATTCTATCCAGCGATCTTCACCATCACAGGCGAGCTCCAAGCACAAGTTATCAAGTGCCGAGGGGTGAGGTACTGGCCTGGGTTCTATGGCAATGACAGTACCTGAGGTGGGTGCGTGCAGCGGTACGCTGACCATGCCGTCTGCCTCCGCCAAGAGTTGCCCTCCCAGCACATAGTCGCCAGGCTTTACGCATAAACTCGAGGGCTTACCGATATGTTGCGACAGCGGCAGAACGAGTGATTGAGGTAAACCTGCATCTAACACCGTGCCAGGGTTGGAAAGGTGCTTTTCCTCTTCTGGGTGGATGCCGCCATGAATGTTAAAAAAAGTGTTCATGCGGCTTCACGATCTGTAGCGATGATGTTGTTTTTATTTTCGCTGGGCTCGGGCAGCTCCCAGCGCCAGTGTTCAATACCGCCCTTGCGCGGCAGCATATCGATGCAATCCACAGGGCAGGGTTCAACGCACAGGTCGCAGCCTGTACATTCATCCGCAATCACCGTGTGCATCAGCTTGGCCGCGCCTAAAATGGCGTCAACAGGGCAGGCCTGAATGCACTTGGTGCAGCCAATACACTCGTCCTCACGGATGTAGGCCACGTTGGGCTCTTTTTCTTCGCCGTGTTCTGCATCGAGGGTTAGAGGCTCGACATCCAATAAATCGGCAAGGGCGTCTATGGTTTCTTGCCCCCCGGGTGGGCACTTGTTAATCGCTCCGCCCTCTGCAATGGCGGTGGCATAGGGCTTACAGCCAGGGTGGCCGCACTGGCCGCATTGCGTTTGCGGTAGCAACTGATTGATTTGATCAACAAGTGGGTTGCCCTCAGTTTTAAAGCGCACTGACGCGTACCCCAATATGCCACCAAATCCCAGCCCCAGACCTAAAAGGGCTAGTAGGGCTGCGAGTAGGGGGTCGCTTTGAAGTAGGGTCAGCATTCTTACACCAACCCTGCAAAGCCCATGAAGGCAAGGGAAGCAAGTCCGGCCGTGATCATGCCGATAGCGGCCCCCTGAAAAGGTTCGGGAACGTCGGCTACGGTGAGGCGCTCGCGCATGGCTGCGAACAACACTAAAACTAAGGAAAACCCCACAGCGGCGCCAAATCCATAAAATAAGGATTGGGTGAAGTTATGTGCCTGATTGATGTTGAGTAACGCCACCCCTAACACGGCGCAATTGGTGGTAATCAACGGCAAGTACACGCCCAACACGCGGTGCAGCAGCGGGCTGGACTTACGCACCACCATTTCAGTGAATTGCACAACGACGGCGATAACCAAGATAAAGCTTATGGTGCGTAGGTAGGTGAGGTCTAGGGGTACCAGCAGCCATGTGTAGGTGAGATAGCTGCAGACCGATGCGAGTGTCAGCACAAAAGTTGTGGCAGCCGACATACCCATCGCCGTCTCAAGTTTATTGGAGACGCCCATAAACGGACACAACCCCAAAAATTGGACAAGAACAAAATTATTGACGAGCACTGTCCCCGCTAGGAGTAGTGCGTAATCGGCCAGCATGCGCAGCTCCGGCAACCCTGAAGTTTAGTCTGGCCCTATTCTAGACAAAACCGAGCGTTACGGTAATGTTTTGGTGTTATATGCTTAAGACTTTCCGTCCTCGACCATAGCGGTAACGTTATCGGGGTCTACCCGCTGCAACAGCGGCTGAAAGTCGTTTAACTCATGGGCCAATAACGGCGCATCGAGGTCATGCCAGTTTAGGTTAACCTTAAGAAATAATTCCGACCGCTCTGCCATGTTGGGCAGAACAGGCTTCAGGTAGGTGATCAGTGCACGGAAAAGATTGATTCCTACCGAGCATACCGCCTGCACCTCAGCCTCGCTGCCCGGCTCTTTTGCGAGAACCCAGGGTTTTTTGTCATCGATGTACTGATTAGCTTGGTCGGCTAAGGCAATGATTTCACGCATAGCACGACTGAATTCACGGGCTTCGTAAAGTGCGGCTATATCGTCGCCGGCGTCGATAAAACGTTGAACTAGGGCGGGCTCTGCACACTGGTCACTCAGGGTGTTGGCAAACTTTTTACGCAAAAACCCCGCGCATCGACTCGCAATATTGACCACCTTGCCGACTAGGTCTGAGTTTACGCGTTTGATGAAGTCATCGAGATTCAAGTCGAAGTCATCAACGCCGGCCCCCAGCTTGGCAGCAAAGTAGTAGCGCAGGTACTCAGGGTCAAGGTGTTTTAGATAGGCACTGGCATGTATGAAGGTGCCGCGGCTTTTAGACATTTTTGTCCCATCAACGGTCAGGAAGCCGTGGGCGTAAATAGCTGTCGGTAGACGCAACTCTGCAGCTTGTAGCATTGCCGGCCAAAACAAGCCGTGGAAGTTGATGATGTCTTTGCCGATAAAGTGGTAGAGCTCAGTGTCATGTCCCGGCTGCCACCACTGATCGAAATCGACGTTCTCCCGCTGGCAGTAGTCAAGGCAGCTGGCAATATAGCCAATGGGGGCGTCGAGCCAGACGTAGAAATATTTTCCCGGGTGTCCGGGGATCTCAAAGCCAAAGTAGGGGGCATCGCGACTGATGTCCCAATCCTGCAGACCTGCGTCGATCCATTCACGTAATTTATTGCGAATAGCGGGTTGCAGACTGCCGCTTGATGTCCACTTTTCAAGAAGTTCGTGGAAATGGGATAGCTGAAAAAACAGATGATCTGACGCTTTTTCAATGGGTGTGGCCCCTGAAAGCGCTGAAACAGGATCGATCAGATCTGTGGGGCTATAGGTGGCCCCGCAGGCTTCGCAGTTGTCGCCGTATTGATCGGGAGTTTTGCAGCGCGGGCAGGTTCCTTTAATGAACCGATCGGCTAGAAAAAGACCTTTGTCGGGGTCGAAAGCCTGAGTGATTTCGCGGCTGCCAATGTGTCCCTGAGTGTCTAATCGGTTGAAAATTTCAGCGGACCACTGTTGGTTTTCGGGGGAGTGGGTGGAGGCGTAGTTATCAAAACCAATGAGAAAGCCCGTCGAATCTTCTAAATGGTTTAGCCGAACGCGCTCAATGTGTGTTTCTGGCGAAGTTCCGGCTTTTTCTGCCGCAAGCATGATAGCTGTACCATGGGCGTCGTCCGCGCACACGTATATACATTGGTGTCCTCGCGAGCGCTGAAATCTCACCCAGATATCGGCTTGCACCTGCTCCAATATGTGTCCAAGGTGCAGCGGAGCATTGGCGTAGGGGAGGGCTGATGTGACGAGTATATTCCGCGTTGCAGAGGTCATACGGGGCTAGAGCCTGATAATGAAGTGAGCGAAGTCTACCGGAACACAAGCACTGTTTCATGCTGAGTTGAGCCAGTTAGGTATACTTGCGCTCTTTTTTACCCAGCCGGAAAAATGGGCAGCCAGAAAATGCAAACACAACCGAAATATATTGTCGCCATCGCCTCCGGAAAAGGGGGGGTGGGAAAATCCACGGTCACCATGAATCTTGCCTTCGCACTGCAGCAGCAAGGTCGGTCGGTTGGTCTGTTGGATGCGGATATTTATGGGCCCAGTCAGCGTCGTATGCTGGGCGTGAGCCCGGAAATTACGCCTGAGCAGGAGGGTGAAAAATGGCTCCACCCTGTTTCAGTAAACGGAATCAAAGCCATGTCGATGGCGTTTCTGACAGATGAGTCAACTGCCATGGTCTGGCGGGGGCCCATGGCGAGCGGAGCGCTGGTTCAGATGCTTGAACAAACCCTTTGGGGGGAGTTGGACGTTTTGTTGGTTGATATGCCTCCGGGCACCGGAGATATCCAGCTGACGCTGGCACAAAAGGCGGCGTTAGCGGGGGCAGTCATCGTGACCACGCCACAGGATATTGCCCTCATCGACGCCAAGAAAGGCATTGAGATGTTCCGCAAGGTAGACATCCCCGTGCTGGGGGTAATCGAGAATATGGCCACCCACGTATGCTCGCAGTGCGGGCATGAGGAACCAATATTCGGCAGTGGCGGTGGTGAGCAAATGGCAGGCCAATACGATGTTGATGTGCTGGCTAGTCTTCCCTTATCGAAGATTGTTAGGGAAACTGCCGATGCGGGTGTCGCCATGCTGCATGAAGCGCCTGAGGATCCTGCTTCCCAGGGCTTTCAGCAGGCTGCGTCCGCCTTATGGCTGAGCCTTTGTGCCGCCAAACCTAATGCAGGGCCCGTAATCACCATGGGCGACGATTGAACCTAGAGCTGGAGTACTGATTTTGACGATTAAATCTGACCGCTGGATACGTGAAATGGCTGACACAAAAGGGATGATTGAGCCTTTTGAGTCAGGTCAGGTCCGACAGAGAGGAGATGAAAGACTGATTTCCTACGGCACCTCTAGCTACGGCTACGACGTGCGCTGTAGTCGCGAGTTTAAAGTCTTCACTAATATAAATTCAGCGACGGTAGATCCCAAAAACTTTGATGAGGGCAGCTTTGTCCATGTTGAGAGTGATGTCTGCGTGATTCCGCCAAATTCCTTCGCGCTGGCCGCAACGGTCGAATATTTTCGGATACCTCGTAATGTTTTGACAGTTTGTTTGGGTAAAAGTACGTATGCGCGCTGTGGGATTATCGTAAATGTCACGCCACTGGAACCTGAGTGGGAGGGGCATGTCACCCTCGAGTTTTCAAATACCACCACGCTGCCGGCAAAAATCTATGCCAATGAGGGGGTCGCTCAGATGTTGTTTTTTGAGTCGGATGAGATTTGTGAAACCAGCTACGCGGACCGTGGTGGGAAGTATCAGGGCCAGCGAGGTGTGACCTTGCCCAAAGCTTAACGGCTGCTATCTCAGGGCTCGAGTGCCAAAGACTCAACGAGAATTTCAATCGTTGAGTTATCTTCCTCGTGCAAAGTGCGAACCATCAAATAATCTAGCGACGGTGCAATCCAAACATTGGAGCGCCGTGATGCCTCTGGCGAACGCACCTGCTCGAAGTGAAGAGTTTGCACGTCGCCGATAGGCGTCGTAAGCGTCTCTTTCCCCAAAAATTTCAACGTTCTTTGTTTGATCCTAGCGCCATCGACGACCTTGAACTTGAGGATATCGGGTGGAGCATCGGAGGTTTGCGCCGCTATTTTAAGATCTAGGCGAAGCTGCTCCTGTTGGCTCAGCTGATCGAGGACCCCCGCTGACCAGGAATGCTCTGTCCAGTCGCCTTTTTTCAAGCTTTTGATGACGCCATCCTCGGGTAAAAAAATAACCTCCCGTCGGCGGCGGACAACAGACTTAAGGTGGTAGCCGTAATCAATGCCTTGAATTTGCTCTCCAATTAGCTTGAATCGAGCGGATTCCTTAATCTTGGCGAACATAGAGCTGCCGTTGCTAGTAAGTGTGTAGCCATCATCGGTAGCCACGAGTTGGCGTTTAATCCGCACCTTCATTCCCATCGCTGTCGTTGAGTAAGTGGCTGTGTAGGGGGTCAGCGGGGTCGGTTCGGCAGCAGCAACGACAGTAAGCGGGCTCAATGCCCATAAAAAGAACAGCCCACCACACAGGAGTTTTTTCATCAGCTAGGCCTCCAAAGCTTCCCGCCGGGCGGGAGTATTTCGTCACCCCACATCACCCCTTGGGCGTTCAGACTGACTTCACCTGTCAGCAAGAGGTTGGCGGCATAGGGGTAAAGCTTATGTTCAAACGGCAGTACGCGACTCGCGAGTGATGCTGCAGTATCCCCATGCTCTATGGGTACCGGGGTTTGTAAGATACCCGGACCTTCATCGAGACCGGGGGTTACAAAATGAACGGTGGCACCGCTTTCCTGCTCCCCCGCATCTAGAGCTCGTTGGTGGGTGTTGAGCCCGCGGTATTTTGGTAGCAGCGATGGGTGGATGTTAATGAGTTGGCCGCGAAAGCGATCAACAAAATTACCGGTCAGGATGCGCATGAATCCGGCTAGAACAATAACGTCGGGTTTAAATTCGTATATTTTTTCCGCGAGGACCTCATCAAAGGCCTCTCTGGACTCATACAAAGTGTGATCGACCACTGCGGTGGCGATGCCAGCGTCTTGAGCAATTTTCAGACCCGCGGCTTCGGGGCGATTGCTGATGACAACCTCAACCGAACCCTGAAGTTCGCCGGCCTGTTGCGCTCGCAAAAATGCCCCAAGGTTACTGCCTCTGCCAGACAGCAGTAGCGCTAGGCGTCCCGAGCCCCCTTTCATCCTGAGAACTCGACCCCTCCAGCGCCGCTGACAATATCGCCTATTTGCCAGGCGGTGATGCCCGTGCCGGATAGGTGATCTAGGGTTGTTTGTGCCTGATCAGCAGCCACGACAACGACCATGCCGACTCCGCAATTAAAGGTACGCAACATCTCGTATTGCTCGACGTTGCCGCCTTGCTGAAGCCATTCAAAAACAGCGGCTGGGCGCCAGCTGCTGAGATCGATTCGTGCGGTACAGCCAGTAGGCAAAACGCGAGGTAAATTTTCGGGGAGACCGCCACCAGTAATATGTGCCATCGCATGTATTGGCACAGCTTTTTGCAGGGACAAGAGCGCGCGATTATAAATCGTAGTGGGGGCCAGTAGCGCGTCTATTAATGTCTGTCCGTCAGAGAGGGGGGTGTCCAGCGCAGCAGATTGCACCTCTATGATTTTTCGAATGAGAGAAAAACCATTTGCGTGGGGGCCACTCGAGGGAAGGGCAATAAGCACATCACCATCAGCGACCTTTTTGCCGTCGATAATGTCTCTCTTCTCCGCCACGCCCACACAAAAACCGGCGAGGTCATAATCCTCGCCTTCATACATGCCGGGCATTTCTGCGGTTTCTCCGCCGACTAAGGCACAACCAGCTAACTCACAGCCCTTACCAATGCCGGTGACGACCTCTGCCGCAACGTCGATATTGAGTTTGCCTGTTGCGTAATAGTCGAGGAACAACAGGGGTTCAGCACCCACCACGGCAATGTCGTTACTGCACATCGCTACTAAGTCGATGCCAATCGAATCGTGACGCCCAGCTGTCATGGCGAGTCGCAGTTTCGTGCCAACCCCATCGGTGCCCGAGACGAGTACCGGCTGCTCAAATCCTTGGGGTATTTCTACCAGCGCACCAAAGCCTCCAATGCCGCCCATCACTTCGGGTCTTCGAGTTGCTGCGGTGACACTTTTCAGGCGATCAACCAATTCATTGCCGGCGTCGATGTCGACGCCTGCGTCTCGATAGGACAAGGTGGGCTTCTTTGAGGTATCGCTCATGGGTGCTAACGCCATTTGGTCAGTGGTGGTGGTGACAGGGTACTGGCTGGCTGTGAACTAGGGAAGCAACGCTCCAAGGTTTTCACTGGTAAACTTACGGCATGTTAAATCTAATTCGCACATTTAAGGGCCGGATCGGTCGAATTGTCCTCTTATTGGCGGTGACATTTCCTGTGTTTGCCCAGTCAGATTTTTACGCTGCCCGCGTTGAAGTGCCTGATCGCAGTGACGCAGCATTGGCATCCGGGGCGCGAGAAGCCCTAAACCGAGTGCTTGTAAGAGTGTCTGGCAATGAAGAAATTGCTAAAAACCCGACGGTTGCGGCCGCGTTGAGAGTGGCCCGCGACCGTGTTTCGATCTATAGCTTCGAGCAAGAAGGAGGGCAGGTCTACCTTCAGGCTACATTCGATGATGTTTTAGTGAAAAGTATATTGCGCGAGTCAGACGCAACTTTTTGGTCTGAAGACAGGCCGCCGGTATTACTTTGGCTGGTTGTGGATGAGCCTTACAGTCGCCGATTTGCAACCGTCAGCCAAGACGGCGCTTTACTGTTAGAGCTATCTGAGGCCTTTACTGCAAGAGGCATTGACCTGCGTTTGCCTCTCCTTGATTTGGAGGATGCAGCCAAGCTGTCCCCTGAAATGGTTTGGCAACGCGTAGCGCGCAGAATTCGCTCGGCGTCTCAGCGCTATGGCACCGAGCATATTTTAGTCGGGCGGTATGTACAGTTGACCACGGGTTCACAGCTTGCGGATTGGCTTTACCTAGACAGTGAAGATCAGCGGCAAGTTCAGGTGCAGGGCAGTAAAACGACGCCGGTTGTGTTGGCTGGAGTCGATCTTGCTGTCGACGCTATGGCCGATCGCTACGCGGTGACACTTGAGTCAACGCCAGGGCAGAGCTTTATTGCCGTGACGGTTACGGGAGTGGAGAGCTTTGCTGATTATCAATCGGTTGTGGGTATACTGCGCCAGCTCCCAGTACTGGATTCCCTCATAATTGATGAAATTTACAAGGATAGGCTGGGAGTTCGAGTGACTGGACTGAGCAACGCTGAGGCGTTGGCCCGGGTGCTGCCCGGTCGATCACGACTGGTTGTCTCGGGTGATGTGTCAGCTAACCGCATAAACTTGCATTGGGGGCAACCATGAGTAACGAAGCTGCTGTAAATCGATGGCCTTTCGTACTGGGCCTGATTGCGGCAATGGCGGTGTTTATTTGGGGTCTGCACCCTATTTTGGCGCCTTTTTTAGCGGGGGCGCTCATTGCCTATTTAGGGGATCCGGTAGTCGATGCCCTTGAAAGGCGGGGTATGGGTCGCTCCTCAGGCGTGATCTTGGTGTTCTTGATGCTCATATTGGTGACCACCGTCATTTTATTGGTGGGGGTTCCCCTGCTCATTGATCAGCTTGATCAAGCGATCAAGAAATTACCGATTCTCTATCGATGGGTATCGACCTCACTGCTGCCGTCGATACATGAACGCATTAGCGTAAGTCCAGTACATTTGCCTCCTATCGACTGGGAGGCTGAGTTAGCTGCGCGATGGCAATCTGTAGGCAAGCTGTTGGCAACCTCGGTAGCCAGCCTCACTCGATCGGGTTTTGGTGTCATTGCTGCGGTTTTCAATATGACATTAATACCCGTGGTGGCTTTTTACCTAATGCGTGACTGGGATCGCATGATGGCGGCGATACTTGACCTCGTGCCTGTGGCTTGGCAGCAAGACTTGAGTCGAATGGCCGCCGAAGCCAATGACGTTCTCGGTGCCTTTATACGCGGCCAGTTTTTAGTGATGCTCGCTCAGGCGTTTATCTACAGTGCAGGGTTGTGGGTTGTAGGTTTGGACTTTGCCTTAATATTAGGAACCGTGGCGGGCCTGGCCTCTATTATCCCCTACGCAGGTGCCGTGCTTGGTGTGGGCAGTTCCCTCTTAGTCGCTTGGTTTCAGTCTGGCGGTGATCTGGGCCTTATCGCTTGGGTTGGGCTGGTTTTTGGCGTTGGTCAAACGTTAGAGAGCATGGTTCTTACGCCGTTGTTAATTGGTGACCGAATCGGATTGCACCCCGTTTTGGTGATTTTCGCACTGTTGGCAGGTGGACAGTTGGCGGGTTTTACCGGCGTGCTGTTAGCACTACCTGTCGCGGCCGTAATTGTGGTTTTCTGTCGACATGCGGTCGGTTACTACCGCAACACTGACACCTATCGCAGCGATTGAACGTGAGGCCAGCGTGGTCGATCAGCTACCCCTGAAAATCTCTTTTGATAGCGACCTTAACCTGGATAACTTCCAGTCGCGTCCCGATCTGCTTCAGTTACTGACCGAGGTCGACGCCTTGCTGGCAGGGGCAGGGCAATCGCTGTTTCTTTGGGGGCCCCTTGGGGCGGGTAAAAGCCATTTGCTTCAGGGGATCAGCCGAGCGATCGGCCCCCGAGCCCTTTACTTACCTATGACGGAGCTTCTTCAGTATCCTCCAGAAGCCGTGCTTGAGGGGGTCGCGACCAGCGATGCGGTACTGATTGATGATGTCCAGCTGACTCTCGACAGAGATGATTGGCAGGAGGCCCTGTTCCACAGCTTTAATCGTTTAAAGGCGGCGGGCATTCCTCAGATTTACTCAGGCTTAGCGCCCCCTGCACAGATGACGGCGGTGTTACCCGATCTTCGGTCTCGGTGGGGTGAGCTGGTGGTCTATCACTTGCCTGCCTTGAGCGAGCACGAGCTGGGGGAATTGCTTCAGTTTCGGGCGTTACAGAGGGGGCTGAAGCTCTCTAACGAGGTCGTGCACTATATTTTAAGTCGCGCGCCCCGGGGTACTGAGGCATTAATGGCCTTGTTAGACGAGCTCGATGACGCAGCTCTAGCTAGGGGGCGCCCCATCACAATTCCTTTACTAGCGGAGCTTAGGCTGTGGTCTGGGGATCGGTGACGGTAACGGCATAGTCGTTTGGGCCAAGCTGTAAGTAGCTACGCAACCAGCGAACCAGCAAATACAAAGGCACAGTGTCTGCAAGGGCTGAGAGTGCTTTAAAGGCGTAGTTACTGCCTATCAGCACCAGCAGCGTGTTGAACGCCATCTCTCCACGCCAGTACACCGCGCCGAAGGTAACCGTGATGACCATAATGGAGTCGACCATTTGGCTCAGCAAAGTGCTGAAGTTGTTGCGTAACCATAGGTGCTTGCCTCGGGTGAGGCGTTTCCAAAAATGATACAGCTGAACATCACAGTACTGCGCAGTGATGTAGGCCAGCATCGAAGCGAAAACGGCCCCCGACGTTGTGGCATAAATCAGCTCAAATAATCCAATCTGTCCGCTGACAATATCGCCATTTGGCAGCGCCACAGGCTCCGCCAGTTGTATGATTTGCCAAGGGGGCATGGTCTCAGGTGGCAC
>ERZ1048068.2042-NODE-2042-length-14699-cov-6.142106_pt1 | contig 14699 bp, 21 predicted proteins | sample MGYA00383098_ERZ1048068 | MGnify/ENA primary metagenome ERZ1048068 (study PRJEB29581, sample SAMEA5548368) | metagenome | biome: marine; feature: coastal; material: water | depth 1 m | study: Short-term variability in the microbial, nano- and picoplankton... | reverse complement strand
CAAGATATTACTAACTATGGTATCATTAGTCAAATAGTATATAAAGGTAAGTGGAAAGATAATTGATGTGGGCAAAAAAATCATCATGTGCAGTCAATGCAATGAAGAGTTTGAAAACGGTTATGATTATCGAATGCACTGGGAAGAAAAACACTTTTATCCTTATATAGGACCAGCATCATTTAATTACGAAAGAGCAAAGAAAGATAGAAAAAGAGATTATGCCAAAGAAGATTTACCCAGAAGGTCAGAAGAAAAAAACTAACCCTTTAGTTAAGGAAGTATGGGAGAGTAAGATTAAACAATCACCTTCCAAAAATAAGCATATTTCATATAGCTCTATTAGTACATATAATAAATGTCCTAAGCTATGGGAGAAGATGTATCTTAGAAAAGAAGTTCCTTTTACTCAGAATATCTATACTACATTTGGTACCGCTATGCATGAAACTATGCAGACATGGCTTGAAACTATGTATCACGATAAAGTAAAGATTGCTAACGAAATGGATAAGCATCAATTATTATATGAAAATATGATAAAAGCTTACAAGCAAGGTAAAGCTCAAATGAATCATCAGCACTTTACTACTCAAGAAGAGCTTACTCAATTTTGGATTGAAGGTAAACATATCTTAGACTTTTTGGAAAAGAAAAGAGGTGCATACTTTAGTACTAAGAGTATGAAATTGGCTGGCATAGAGACGCTCTTATACCAAGAGATACGCCCTGGCGTAATGTTTAAAGGACTAGTTGATTTAGTATTTTACCATCCTAATACTGATAGATGGACTATAATGGACATCAAAACTTCTACTTCAGGATGGAGAGATAATCAAAAAAAGAATCCTAATCTTACTGCACAGGTAATTCTATATAGAGAGTTCTTTGCTAAGCAGTTTAATATAGATAAAGATAAGATAGATGTAGAATTTTTTATAGTAAAGAGAAGAGTACCTAAAGATGCTGAATTTGCTTCTATGCAAAAACGAGTACAGCAATTTAGTCCCTCGTCTGGTCCTAGAAAAACTAAACAGGTATTAGAGTCAATGAATAAAATGATATCTGAAGTTTTAGACCAAGATGGAAATTATTTAGATAAAGATTATAAGTGTACTAATCCTTTCGGAAAATGTGAACATTGTTCTTCTTTTTTATAAAACATATATATTTATATATAGATATATTAATTCAATAGTTATGATAGTAAAAGACGAAAAGCTTACTTCGGTAAAAATCACTCAACCCTTATTCGATAAATTTAAAATGGCAGCTTTAGAAGATAATTTTTCTTTCAAAAAGCTTGCAGATCGTGCTATTTTTCTTTATCTTACAGATATAGAGTTTAGAAAAAGAATCCATAACCAAAGTAATATCAAGATTAAAAAATGACTAAATTAAAAGGTTATATCAAAAGAGAAGATAGGAAAAGAATCTTACTTCTCTGTGATGACATTAGAGTACATTCAGGAATTGCCACTATGGCAAGAGAAATAGTAGTTAATTCAGCTCAAACATACAATTGGTTCAATATAGGAGCAGCTATTAAACATCCAGACATCGGTAAGATATTAGATATTTCTGACTCTATTAATAAACAACGTAACATACCAGATTCAGAAGTTAAAATACTTCCTTCCAATGGGTACGGAGACGCTGGTTTAATTAGACAGGTATTAAAAGATGAAAAAATTGATGCTGTAATGATCTTTACCGATCCTAGATATTGGATTTGGTTATTTGAAATTGAAAGAGAAATTAGATCTAAGATTCCTATAGTTTGGTATAACATATGGGACGACTATCCTGCTCCATTATATAACAAAGATTATTATAGATCAGTTGATAGTTTATTAGCTATATCTAAACAAACTAAAAATATAAATGAATTAGTATTAGATGAATATGCCAAAGATAAAGTTTTAAGATACGTTCCTCACGGAATAGACGAAAAAATATACTATCCTATTAATCCAGAAGATAAAGAGTTTATAAAATTTAAGAAAGAAACTTTAAAAGGAAATGAGTATAAGTTTGTAGCTTTTTTTAACTCAAGAAATATATCTAGAAAACACCCTCATGATTTAGTTTTAGGATATAGGTTATTCTGTGATATGATTGGTAAAGAAAAAGCAAAGGAATGCGCTCTAGTTATGCATACTCAGGTAGTAGACCAGCATGGTACTGACCTGTTAGCTATTAAAGAAGCTCTATGTGATCCTTCTTATGTTAACTTAATGTTTTCTACAAATAGATTAACATCACAACAACTCAACTGTTTATATAATTTAGCAGATGTTACTGTACTTCCTTCATCTAACGAAGGATGGGGATTATCGTTAACTGAGTCAATGATGGCAGGTACTATGATAGCAGCTAACGTTACTGGAGGTATGCAAGATCAAATGAGATTTGAAAATGACAAAGGTGAGTGGATAGATTTTGATGCTGACTTTCCTTCTAACCATAGAGGTACTTATAAAAAATGTGGAGAGTGGGCTATACCAATTTTTCCTGCTAATGTTAGTCTTCAAGGTTCTCCTTTAACTCCTTACATATTCGATGATAGATGTGCTCCTGAAGAAATAGCCAACGCTCTGTTCAAAGCATATAGTATGAATATTAAAGAAAGAAGAGAAAAAGGACTCAAAGGAAGAGAATGGGCGTTATCTGAAGAATCAGGTTTTACTTCTGAGCGTATGACTCAAGGTATCATAGACGGTATAGAAGAAACTATTGATACTTTTGCTCCTAGAAAATCATTTGACTTTATAAAGGTTAAACCAAAAGAACCGAAATATATTAAACATCAATTATCTAATTACTAATATGAATAAAAATACATTTTATATAAGTGCACCAGTTGATACTTATTCAGGTTATGGAGCACGAGCTAGAGATTTAGTAAAAGCTATAATTAATCAAGGTAAGTATGATGTTAAGATACTATCTCAAAGATGGGGGAATACCAGGTTCGGGTACTTAAAAGACCATAATGATACTGAAATTAGTTCTAGAATAATATCTAAAGTAAATATTAAACCTGATGTTTGGATGCAGATAACAGTTCCTAACGAATTTCAACCTATGGGTAAATTCAATATTGGAGTTACTGCAGGTATTGAAACGACTATATGTCATGGAAGCTGGATAGAAGGATGTAATAGAATGAATCTAGTACTAACTTCTTCTGAGCATAGTAAAAATACATTTGAAAAAACTGTATTTGAAAAGATAAATAATCAAACTAATACTAAAGAAGGAGAGTTAAAACTAACAACCCCAGTAGAAGTTTTGTTAGAAGGTGCAGATTTAACTAAATACTTTCCTACTAAAATAGATTCAGGATTAGAGATAGTTCGTTCTTTAGATAATATTGTTGAAAGCTTTTGCTTCCTAACTGTAGGACATTGGATGCAAGGAGATTTTGGACATGACAGGAAAAATATAGCATACTTAATTAAAGCATTTACTGAAGTATTTAAAAACAAAATGAAGAAACCTGCTTTAATTTTAAAGTCTCAAAGAGTAGGTAGTTCTATAATGGATCAAGAATCTATTCTTAAATCTATTCACGATATTAGAAAAGAGAGTAAGGGTTCGTTACCTAACATCTACCTGCTTCATGGAGAAGTTTCTGATAGTGAAATGAATCAACTTTATAACCACCCTAAAGTAAAAGCGATGGTTAGTTTTACTAAAGGAGAAGGATTCGGTAGACCATTGCTTGAGTTTAGCTTGACTGGTAAACCAGTTATAGCATCAGGCTGGTCAGGTCATACAGATTTTTTAGACAAAGATAGGGCTGTATTAATTGGCGGTAGTTTAACTAACGTTCATAAATCAGCTGTTATGAAAGATGCTTTATTAGAAGAAGCGCAATGGTTTAAACCTGACGATAATCAAGCTGGTTATGCTCTTAAAAACGTATTTAAAAAATATAAAGATTATATTAAACCTGCTAAATCTTTAGCTAACAAAAATAAAAAAGAATTTAGCTTTGAAGCAATGGAATCTATTTTACTAAGTTTATTCGATAAATATATTCCTGAATTTCCTAAACAGGTAGAGCTAAAATTACCTTCACTTAAACTTCCTAAATTAGTTAAAAATGGATAACTTAATACAAAGCCCAGTAAGCGATAGTAACGCATGCTATGTTACTAAAATAGATGATAAAGTAAGTTCATATCTAGACTTTGGTAGCGGATTTACTACTACAACATTAATGAAAGAAGACTCAGAGTTAGTTGCTAATGCTATAGAAACATCTCCAGAGCTTTTTAAAGACATTAGAAAAAAAGATTCTGAAGGTAGAGTTTGGTTTCCTGCTACTATCACAGTTCCTAATTCCGGAATGGTATTTGCTGACGGTACTTCAAAAGAAGATTGGGGATGGTCAGCAGTTAAGTCAATTGATCTTTCTGAAGAAGAAATTAATTCAGGTAGATTCCCAGCTGGTCAAACTACTAAAATGGATATAAATAATGCTAAAAAGTTTCCTAAAGACAAAGGATTTATAGATGCATTAGAAGAAATAGGATTTTTCGGAATAGACTTTGATAAACCAGTTACTAAATGAAAATAACTTATGCCATTACCGTCTGCAATGAGCAGTTCGAGATAATTAGATTAGTCGAAATGATTTTAGAAAATAAAAGACCACAAGATGATATAGTTGTCTTATATGACCAGACTAATGGAAATTCTGAAATACCAGATTGGCTGACTAAAAAATCTAAATACCCTGGCTTTCAATTTTGGAGAGGCTTTTTTGATGGACATTTTGCTAACTGGAAAAACCAACTAACTGAGTATTGCTCTGGTGATTATATCTTTCAGATAGATGCTGATGAGTTACCTCATAAAGCTCTTATAGATAATCTACCAGCAATCTTAGAATCTAATCCTGATAATGAAGTTTACTTAGTTCCTAGAGTCAATACAGTAGAAGGTTTAACTCAAGAGCATATAACTAAATGGGGTTGGAAAGTAAATAACGAAGGATGGGTCAATTGGCCGGACTATCAATGGCGTATATGGAAGAATAGACCTGAGATTAAATGGAAGAACAAAGTACATGAAGTACTGGAGGGATTTAAAGCTTACGCACCTTTACCAGCAGAAGAAAAATTAGCATTATATCATCCTAAGACTATAGATCGTCAAGAAATACAGAATAAATATTATGAATCTCTCATTAGTAAATAATTATTTTCAACCTCATAGAGTGTTGGATATAGGAGCAAATGTAGGACAATTTAGAACAAACGCTCAACAGTATTGGCCTCAAAGTTATATTTTTTCAATCGAAGCTTCTGAAGCTTGTGAAGAACATTTACAGAAGTTAACTGACGATTATTTAATTTGCTTACTAGCTAAAGATGATTCTAGGTATGAATATTTTAGCAGGAAAAACGACCCTACTTGTACTGGTAATTCAATATATAAGGAACTGACTGAATTTTATTCTGATGATCAAATAGAAATAATTAAAAAAGACGGAATAATGTTGGATGATTTATTTACTTCAGAATCTATATTTGATTTAATTAAAATAGATACTCAAGGTTCGGAATTAGATGTAGTTGAAGGAGGTAAAAAAATATGTAGTAGAGCTAAAGGTTTACTTTTAGAAGTTTCATTTAATGAGTATAATGAAAAAGCTCCTCTTTATGAAGAAGTACTAAACTATATGGAAGGATTTAATTTTACTCCTACTATTGTTTTAGACATTCAAAAAAATCATGGAGCACATCAACAGGATATATTATTTTTAAACAATGAATATAATAAATTAGATCAATAATGAAAGAAAATTTACTTATAGGAGCTATTAGCGGAAACTACGGTGTAGAAGATATAGAAACGTGGGTAAATACTTCTGAGTTTGGTTTTAGTAGAACCTTAATAGTCTTTAATGCTAAAGATAATAATAGTTTAATTCCTTATTTAGATTCTAAAAACATAAATTATATTCTTCCCAATCATGACTTTTGGGGTAACAGTAAAGACTTTTTTGAGCACCATACAGGTAAAATGAATTTAGAGAATAGCTTTGATCTTATTCATAATATGAGATTTATGTATATTCATAGGTATTTAAAAGAATGCCCAGAGTATAAAAAAGTATTAGTTACAGATGTTAAAGATGTTAAGTTTAATTCAAATCCTTTCGATAAACTTCCTGCTGATAAATTAGTAGCTACTGGGGAAGTAATAAAGTACAAAGAAGATGATTGGAATATGGAGCATTTAATTTATAATATAGGAATATTTGGATTTGATTTTAAGGAAGAAGAGGTACTTAATGTAGGAGTGTTTGGAGGATCGTCAGAACTAGTTAGAGATATAAGTAGAGATATATTTTTACTTTCAGCTGGTAAACCTAAAGTAGCAGACCAAACCTCTTTTAATTATTTAGCTAGAACTTCTTATAAAGATAAATTTACATTTACATCAATAGAAGATAAATTAGCAGTTCATTTACAAGTTATAGTAAACGGTTCAGTAGAGTTTGATTATAATACTATACCGGATTACCCCATAGTACATCAATATGATAGAATAAGAAATGTATAGTATAATTATATCTTATAGAAACAGAGAGTCACATTTAGAGACACTTCTACCTAGGTTAGAAGAAGTATTTAAAAGCAAAGAATACGAAATTATTATAGCTGAACAAGATGATAATGATAAGTTTCAAAAAAATAGCTTATATAATTTAGCTGCTGCTAGAGCTAAAGGAGATACTTTTATTTTCCATGACGTAGATTACTACCCAGCTGAAAATATTTCATACGATACTGATATCGATGTTCCATTTTATCCTGTCGGTAAGGTATTATTTTTAGATAATAATAATCAACCTAGAAAAATAGAAGATATTCCTTCTGGTTACAGAAATTTCCATGTCACTGTAGGAGATCATTCAGGAGGAGTATTTGTTCTTTCAAAAGAATTATTTTTTAAAACTAATGGACTTAATCCTTTTTTCAAAGGTTGGGGTAAGGAAGATGATGCAACTAGAGATAGATTAAGATTTTTAGGATATGACTGGAGGCGTAATCATGATGCGTTATTTTATGCTCTATATCATGAGGATAGTAAACCTAATGATAATGACAGTGACTTTATCAACAATAGTAAGCTTTATATGAATCTTACTTCAGATACAAAAGTAGGTTTGAATAACGTTAATGCTAAAGTAGAAGAGTTTGATCTACCTGATCATTCTAATGTAAGATGGTTAAAAATAAAAGATTTTGAATATAAAAGTTAATATTTCACCAGGAGAGTTATTAGATAAAATTTCTATTATAGAACTCAAACTTTTTAAGATAAACGATACAGCTAAACTTAAAAATATTATGATTGAGTTTGAAGCTCTAAACCCCCAAGTAGTAGAGTTATTAGAAAAATATAAAGAACCTCTTAAACAAAAGTACTTACATCTTTCAGAGGTTAATGAAACGTTATGGGATATTGAAGATGCTATTAGAGTAAAAGAAAAGAATAAAGAGTTTGATAGTAAATTTATAGAGCTTGCAAGATCTGTTTATAGACAAAACGATAAGAGAAGTATAATCAAGAAGTTTATAAATCAAATGACTGACTCTAGTTTAATTGAAGAAAAATCATATGAAGAATACTAAAGTTTTAGTTATTACTTATGGTTTCTTCGGAGATATAGCTTTCTCTTCTGCTTTAGCATCATTTTTAACATCTGAGTATAGTCAAGTTGACTACTTGATAGGTTTTCCCCAAATGAGAAAACTTATAATGAACAATCCTTTCATTAATAATGTATATGTTCCCAGGAGCCCTGGACCAGCTCCTACAACTAGTACTGAATTTCAACTAACTTATGATAAAGTAATACAATTAGGTCCTCTATCTTTTACTAAACCACCTGTAGTTCAATATAAACAACAAGCAGGTATAAAAGATACTAGTCCTGATTATAAATTATACACAGATAATAATTTAGATTCAGCAGTGCAGACTTTATTTACTGATTTACCAGAAGATAAAAAAGTTATTGCTGTAATGAATAATTGGAAAGAAAAAACTTTTACTTTTACTGAAGAGCAATATAATTCCGGAATAGATGTTCCGAACTTAGGTTACGGAGGTGCTCATAGAGATACAGATAAAATTATCTCGGTACTCTCAGATTATTTTACTATATTAACAGTAGGAGTAGAAGGAAGCAATCAGCAACAGACTGTTAATACTGATGATCACGATTCTAAATCTATTCTTTTTGAGACTTCAATTATGAAGTACTGTAATGCTTTCATAGGTGCTGAAGGAGGTTTATGTAATTTAGCTGCAGGTGTAGGAACTAAAACTATTATAACTGGAGATTTTGTTCATCAGCTTTATGGATGGAATGGAGTCTTAAAAAAGATTGAAGAACCTAAATTAGGTCCTAAATATTATTTTAAGGATGAAGGTCACGTTACTCTTGATCCTTATTTAACAGATGATGAAGTAATAGAACAAATAAAGTTATTAGTATGAAGCTAATTTATAGAATATCAGATTCGGGGTACAATAAAGTAAAGCCTGATTATATTACAAATGAAATTTGTCTAAAGAACTTTGTTGAGGTATTTGGTTGGGAAGATCTTGATATAATTGCTGATGGAATATCAAAAGATACTGAAAAAATGATTTTAAAGTATGTTCCTCAAGTACATATAAAGCATGTTAATGTAGGACATGGAGCAGGAACATTTAATCTAGCGTTAGATATAGCTCTTATGTACGAAGATGAAGAGATAATTTACTTTATTGAGAATGATTATCTACACACTTCAGATGCTAAAAAAATATTAAAAGAAGGTTTCGATATCGGAGCTTCTTTCGTATCTTTATATGATCATCCTGATAAATACTTAGCTCCTGATAGAGGAGGTAATCCCTATTGTGATGGAGGAGCAGAAGATACTAGAGTTTATTTAACTGATAACTCTCATTGGAAAATAACTAACAGTACAACTATGACGTTTGCTGCTAAAGCAAAAACTTTAAGAGAGAATGAAATGATATTAAGAGACTTTACTAATGGAACTCACCCTCATGATTTTCAAATGTTTCTTAAATTAAGAGAATATAATCAACTATTAATAACCCCAATACCAGGTAGGTCAACTCATGGAGAAACCGCTTGGTTGTCCCCTTTAACTAAATGGAAAAATTATGCATAACAAGAAAATTTTAATAACCGGAGTAGCTGGTTTATTAGGAAGCCGATTAGCAGAATATATTATCGAGAAGAAACCCGGTAATACTGTTATTGGAGTAGATGATCTTTCAGGAGGATACGAAAGTAATATACCCGAACAAGTAAAGTTTTATAAAGCTAATACCTTTGATGATAAGATAAAAGATATCTTTGAGTTAGAGCAGCCTGATATAGTATATCACTTTGCAGCATATGCCGCCGAAGGTCTATCTCCTTTCGTTCGTACTTTTAACTATGATAATAATTTAAAAAGTACTGCTTCTATAGTAAATGAGTGTATTAAACATGATGTAGAGAGATTAGTATTTACTTCCACTATGGCAGTTTACGGTCATGGGTGGGAAGGTAAGAGACCTTTTGAAGAGACTCACCCTCCTCAACCAATAGATCCATATGGGATTGCAAAGTATGCTTGTGAGATGGATATTCAATGTGCCGGAGTACAACACGGATTAGACTGGTGTATACTCAGGCCTCATAATGTCTATGGTCGTAATCAAAATATATGGGATAAGTATAGAAACGTTCTAGGCATTTGGATGTATCAATATATGAATGATAAACCTTTGACTATCTTCGGTGATGGTTCTCAAAAAAGAGCTTGGAGTAGTGTAGACGATTGTTTAGAGCCGATATGGAAAGCAGGTTTTATTCCTAAAGCATCTAAAGAAATTATCAATCTTGGGGGTACAGAGTTTACCACCATTAACGAAGCTTGTAGAATAGTAAGAGAAGTAATAGGAGGAGGAGATATAGAAAAAATGCCTGCTATAGCTTTCGAAGAAGCTAGACACGAAGTTAAAAATGCTTATCCTACTTGGAGAAAGTCTGAGGTAATATTAGGATTTGAACATTTAACTGAACTTGAAGACGGACTTAAAGAGATGTGGGCATGGGCACAAACCCAACCTAACAGAGAAAGATTCGTTTGGAAAAATTATGAATTAGAAAAAGGAATATATAGCTATTGGAAAAATGATAAGTCTAATAATACCAACTTACCGAAATCCGAAGTATCTGGATATTTGTCTTAAGTCTGCTGTAGAAGGTAGGGTTAACGAAGAGAGCGAAATTATAGTCGTTGTAGATGGCTTTGTTGATGAAAGCAAAGAAGTTCTAGAGAAGTATAAGAACAAAGTTCAAGTACTGCCTTTGGAAGAGAATCAAGGAATGCAAATGGCTCTTAATTTAGGAGTTATGAATGCTACTAATGAACGTATTATGATTATTAATGATGATAACGTTCTATGTTCCGGATGGGATTCAATATGGGCTGATATGTCTGAAGGAGAAGTTATTACTATAAATCAAATAGAACCTACAGGCCCAGGTATATTTAATTTTCCTGTTAAAGACTTTGGTAGAACTCCTGATGAGTTTGACTATAATAGTTTTATGGAATATGAAACTACAATAAGCTCTAATGAAGTATCAGATGATGGAGGTATATTTCCTTTCGTCTTATTTAAAAAGAACTACATGATGGTAGGAGGTTTTGATACTTTATATAAGTCTCCTTTTATATGCGATTGGGATTTCTTTTTAAAATTAGAACTAGCTGGATGTAAGTTTACTAGAACTCATAGTCAACATTTTTATCATTTTGGTTCTACTGCTACTAAGAACGGCAAAGAGGGAGAAGCTTTTAGAGCTACTGAAGCTCCTGCTGCAGAAACTTATATTTATAAATGGGGTACGCCTCCTGGTATATACGAAAATAATTCTCATGTACCTAAAGGTAAATTAATCAAAGGAATACAATTTTAAAATGGAAAAGAAATACCTAATTGAATTTACTCACGCTGACGGAACTACAGAAGAAGTAGAATTAGTAACCGATAGATTAAAATGGTCCATTGATCAGTGGAGTAGAAATAGAGCTATAGTAAGTCATAAAATAATAGAAGAAGGTAAGTCAAATGCTAAAAATATGTTGCTAGGATGATAGGAATTATAGGACAAGGTTTTGTAGGTAATGCTGTTTATGAAAAATTTAAAAGCTTTTATGAAGTATTAACTTATGATTTAGATAAAAACAAATGTAATTCTACTTTAGAAAATTTAGTATTTAAAAGCGAATTTATTTTTCTCTGCCTTCCTACTCCTATGAGTAAAAATGGTTCTTGTAATATAAGTATAATTAGTAAGTCATTAGATAGTATTGACTTAATAACAGATAATTTAGAAACTAAAAGAACTATAATAATTAAATCTACTATTCCTCCTTCTACTACTGAAAACCTTAATAAGAAATATGATAGTTTAAACATAATATTCAACCCGGAGTTCCTTACAGAAAGAAATGCTGTAAAAGATTTTGAAAATCAAACTAGAATTATTTTAGGAGGTCCAAGACCGGTTACGACAGAGGTTAAAACTATTTTTAGCAAAGTATTTCCAAAAGCTCATATTATTAAGACTGATTCTTCTTATGCTGAAATGATAAAATATGTGACTAATACTTTTTTAGCTTCTAAGATATCATTTGCTAATGAAATATATGAGCTTTGTAATAAAATGAATATAGATTATGATAAGGTAGTAGAGTATGCAACTTTAGACCATAGATTAGGAAAATCACATTGGGGAGTTCCAGGTCATGATGGAGACTTGGGGTTTGGTGGCCATTGCTTTCCTAAGGATTTAGCAGCATTGCTCTACTTATCTTATCAATATAACACTGTCAATGGAGTACTAAAAGCTACTCAAGAGACAAACAATAAAGTTAGAAGCGATAGAGATTGGGAAAGAATGAAAGGAAGAGCTGTCTCATAGCTATTTATAATGTAGTACCTATATACTAATATACAATCATGAGTAAAAAAATCGAACAATACGTAAAAAAATTATTAAGCGAATCTGCTAGAATTAAATTTGCAGGTCATTCTTTTGTATTAAAAGTAGATACTAATGAAGACCCTCAAAAGAAAGGAGTAAAAGTTCAATTTCTTCCTACTCAATTCGGCAATATAACTCCAACAGAGCAAAATGATATTGCTATTGAGCTAGAAAAAAGATTATCAAAAGGTTTAGAGCAATTCGATATGAAAGTTGAAAGAGATAGAAACCTAAAAGATAAGACTATTATCGGCTTCTTTATCTACATTGAATACTTTGATAGAATTATAAGAAAAGCATTGTCTGGTACTAACCCCAACGCAGAATTTAAACCTAATGATGCTAATGATAACGATGATATTTAGTAAATGGCATTATATGGACTCTATAATAAAGAAGTAAGCAAGCGAGTATTTAAACGCTCTAACATAGTTCCCGATGATCCAATGGACAGAATTGAGGCCGGTAACCCTGTAGTAGCAAGAGTTAACTTCGTTCGTAAACTAAAACTTTCATTTAAGGAATTCCAAAAATTATACTCCGTTAGAAAAATAGCTTCACTAGATTCATTAGATATAAAACAAAAAGAAAATATTCTTTTAGCGGCAGCGGTAGAAGAAGCTTCAGTAATAGCTACTTACGAAGATAGAAGTAAGATTAAAACTGAGGAAGCTACGAGACGTTCTGGCGGTTCAGCTTCGGTGTTAGTTAATAGAGACTTTAAAGCTCATTACATGTATGATCCTGAAACAGGCAATGGAGTAAAGGTTAATACTTTTGAAGATCATAATTACTATACTGAGTTAGGATACACTCATGATAAACCTGTTGTAAAACGTATACCAGAAGAATCTACAACGGTTACTTTAATTCCAAAATCAGAAGAAGATCTATCACTTAAAGCTGAATTAGAGCAAAAGAGATTAAATAATAGAGATAGTAAAATAGATAAATTTAGAACTAAAGAGGAGCAAAGAAAAAGAGTTGATCAAAAGAAAAATCCTTTTTCCACAGGAACTAAATTTGGTCCTAAAAAAAGAATAAACGCCCCAGTTTTTGAAGTTGATACTAATACTGAAGAAGTAGTTACTACTAAAGATAATACGGAAATAGTTAATACTCAAGCTCCTATAGAGGATAGTAGTACTGTTTCATATACTTCTTCTGGAGGTGGTGGCAGTTCTAGCAGTTATTAGTTTCTTTTCTGAATCTTTTTTCATATATTTATATACATGACACATAAAAATACAGTCAGACGAGCATTTAATAATTACTTTGATTTGAGAGTTAGAATCTCAACTAAGGAAGTAGATAAAAGAGTTATGAATAAAAGCTTATTTTTAAATATTATAAACAACCTTAAGTCAATAGAAGAAAGAAGAGATTTCATGCAAGATGAAATTGGTATGGATATGACTACTTATGAGGATAAGTTTTTTCAAGTCATAGAAGACTTATTTAAACTTAACTTTAATAAACCTCAAATAAGCCTTATACAAACATATATTTACGAAGCTACTAGACCAGAAGATTGGAACGGTACAGTAACTATAGAGGTTGAAAATAAAAGCGTCAAGACTTTTGACCTTAAAACTCCAGAACAACTCTGGTCAGTAGTAGAACTATTAGGTAAAAAATAGTTGCTTTTTCGAATATTTATTCTTATATTTATATCTAATTTAAAAACGGTTATATGACTCAAACTATGCAAAGTATTCAAATGTTAAAATGTCCTGCATGCGGTGAAATGACTCTCCATCCTAAGAGAAAGGAAATGGGCTATCACGTATGTGTTCATTGTTCAACAGCTAAACCTGTAGTAGGTATAACTACTGTGGAAGGAACTGGTGATCATACTTTTAATGATATTATTATAATGGATCAAGATAGAGCAAGATCTATTGCATTAAAAGAAGCTGAATTAAAAGGTCAAAAAATTAACATAGAGTTACTAGATCTCGATACTGATGAAACCGCAGTTTCTCAATCAGTTAAAGAGGCTGTTAGTAATGTATTAGAGGATGAAGAAACTCCTTTTAATACTTTTGACCCTAATGAAGAGAAACAAGGTATAGAAGGAATTGATTATTAATGCCTCGTCCAAGTAAAATATTAACTAAAGAAGATATTGTAAGAGCTCAGACTGTAACAAGGTCTAATATGGCTGCTGCAAGGTACCTTCATGTTTCTTATAATCACTATAAAAAGTATGCTAGGATGTATAAGAATGAAGACGGAGTCACTTTGTTGGAAGCTCATAAGAATCAATCTGGAGAGGGTATTCCTAAATTTGCAGTAGCTGGAAATAAAGAAGTACCTCTTTTAGACCTCCTAGAAGGTAGAGTTCCAATAGAGCATTTTGACCCTAGGAAAATAAAAGCAAGGCTACTTAGTGAAGCTAAATTAGTAGAAGTATGTGACAAATGTGGATTTGCTGAAAGAAGAGTAACTGACCAAAAAATACCAGTTATTCTTAATTTTAAAGATGGGAATAAAAAAAATTGGCACTTAGATAATTTAGAGTTTCTCTGCTATAATTGTTCGTTTTTATATGCAGCATCACCTATAGAAGAAAAACGTGCGGAGGCAATGGAAGATTACGTTA
>ERZ1048068.2038-NODE-2038-length-14720-cov-6.187044_pt1 | contig 14720 bp, 10 predicted proteins | sample MGYA00383098_ERZ1048068 | MGnify/ENA primary metagenome ERZ1048068 (study PRJEB29581, sample SAMEA5548368) | metagenome | biome: marine; feature: coastal; material: water | depth 1 m | study: Short-term variability in the microbial, nano- and picoplankton... | reverse complement strand
GAGAGTAAGCAGCATTTTTCGAAAATTCTCTGCTTGTAACGAAACGTCTTTATCTTTTTTTAGACTAGAAATTTTTGTTAATCCATCAACAATTTTAGCAATGGTTTCTCCAAAAAGCTGCTGCAAGTCGTTAAGGGTATAGGAAGAATCTTCCACTACATCGTGAAGTAGAGCAGCGCATATAGAAGTGGCGTCAAGACCAATTTCTGAGGCCACAATTTTGGCAACAGCAATGGGGTGCAAAACATAGGGAATACCCGATTTTCTGCGTTGGTCTTTATGAGCATCAACAGCCGTGTCAAATGCCAAACGAATTAACTTTTTATCGTCTTTTGTTAGCAATTGATAACTGATCTTTAGGAGTTCTTTGTACTCCTTGGCAATGAGTTGATTCTCTTTTTCTACATCAATAACCTGCATACCCTAAAAGTAGGTATTTTTTTTCATTTTTAGGATTCCTTTGCGTCCATTTTTTCAATTCGTTGCAAAAGGGTTGGATGTGAATAGTGCCATTTTACATAAAGAGGATGTGGCGTTAAATTGCTCAAGCTGGTTTTGGACAACTTTTTGAGAGCTGACACCAAAGGTTCAGCAGCGTATGTGCTTTTGGCATAAGCATCGGCTTGATATTCGTACTTTCTAGAAAGATAGTTCATCCCTAAACCGGTAATTTGTGACAAAGGAGTGTATAGAATCACAAATGCAATGAGTCCCACATGAAAGCTTGGAATAGATACGTGCAAGGCTCCAGAGAGTAGAGGCATATTTACACAAAGCGACAACAAAAACAACATGATTCCTGTTTGAGCTGTTGACAAAAACAAGTTACTCAGAATGTGCTTTTTCTTGTAGTGTCCTACCTCGTGAGCTAATACAGCTACGATTTCTTCGACCGTTAGTTTTTCAATGAGAGTATCATATAGGGTGATCCTTTTTTGTTTTCCAAATCCAGAAAAATAGGCGTTTGCTTTTGTTGAACGTTTGGATCCGTCGATAACAAAAATATTGTCAAGTGTAAAACCGACTTGTTTTGAATAGACTTCGATTGCTTGTCTAAGTGCACCGTCTTCAAGAGGTTTTTGCTTGTTAAAAAGTGGCACAATGAGCTGGGCATAAAAACGATTTATCAGAATAGAAATCATGGTAATGAGTCCCCATGCATACAGCCAAAATAAAGGTCCCGATATCTCGTAAAACCAAACCAATCCTGCCAAAACACTTCCTCCAAACAAAATTGTGATCCCCCAGCCCTTTAGTTTGTCTGTAACAAATGTTGTAATATTGGTTTTGTTAAACCCAAATGCATCTTCGATTACAAATGTATTGTAGTATGAAAAAGGAATTCCTATGAGCTCGTTGGCAAGCCAAATAATCCCAAAAAACAAAAGAGCAACGGTAATAGGATTTTCAAAATAAGATCTACTAAACGAATCGACCCATGCAAAACCATCAAAAAGAAAAAAAGCAAGTGTCACTACAAAGCCAAATCCTCCAGAAATTTTTGAGAACCGATAACGAGTTTGACTGTAGGCTTGTGACTTATGATAAGCCTCTTTGTCATAAACATCGCTCAGTTTTTTAGGAATAGGATTTGAAAATCGTTTTGCATTCAAAGAATTGAGAAACGTGTCAAAACAAAATGAAGTAATCAAAATTCCAATGATAATGTAAAAAAGAATGGTGGGAGTCATAGAGTTGTATCAATTAAGTTTGCGTTGTCTTTTTGCTTCAAAAATTAAAACGGCTGCTGCTACCGAAACGTTCATGGAGTCAATTTTTCCTTCCATGGGAATATGAATATTTTGTGAGGCATTTTCGAGCCAGTGATGGGTAAGACCTTCTGCTTCTGTTCCCACTACCAAGGCAGTTGGGGCTTCAAATGAAACGTCTGTATATGGGAGACTTGATTGCAAACTTGCTGCATATATAGATATTTTACGCTGTTTTAAAAACTTAATAATCTCAGAGGTACTTCCCATAGCAACAGGCGTAGTAAAAATTCCGCCTACACTCGATCGTATAACATTGGAATTGTAAAGATCTGTTTTGGGATTGGCAATCAACACACCGTCTAGCGAAGCGGCATCAGCAGTGCGAAGTAATGCACCAATATTACCCGGCTTTTCGGGTGATTCAGCAACGAGTAGCAGTGGATTCTTGGTTTTTAGAACAAAAGCATCTAAACGGTGATCCTTTTGCTGGATCAACGCAATCAATCCTTCAGTTGAAGCCCGATATGCCAATTTTTCATAGGCTTTTGACGACAGACTGGTTATAGATATACTGTTTGAATAATTTCCTAAAAATGAGAACAATGCTTCAGACGAAAGTAGGTTTTTACAATAAAAACATTCCACAACGGTATATCCACTTTGAAGAGCAAGTCCAATTTCTCGAACTCCTTCAACCACGAATTGCTGTTGATCTTGTCGCACTTTTGCTTTGGTTTGAAGCTTTAAAAGATCCTTTATTCGAGGATTGTTAGGACTTTCTATGTGTTTCAATGGAATATTGTTTTAGCTGTAAAATTAGTTAAAAAAGAAAGATGTGTAATTTAAATTTCTGTTAGTTTCGAAAATAATCATTTAAAATTTATATTTTAAAAAAAATACAAAGACTCCTATTCTTATGAAATATACCGTTGCTATAGTTGATGATGAGCACAAAAATTTAGAAATTCTAGCATATTATATTGCATCCTATTGTCCACAACTAGAAGTTGTTGCACAGCTTTCAACTAGAAAAAGCGCCATAAAATATCTGAAAGCCAATCCGCCGCAGATTTTATTCCTAGACATTGTATTGGATGAGGGAAGTGGTTTTGATGTGCTGGATGCATTTGATTATTCCCAAACTCAAATTGTGTTTTGTACAGCACATGATGAGTATGCCCTAAAGGCTTTTCGATATCAAGCCCACGACTATCAGCTAAAACCGATTGAAATCAAAGACTTGATAAATACAGCCGACACTGTTATAAAAAAAATCAATGCCAATACGTATCCAGCTAACGATGCTGTAGGAACTCTAAAAAACCAATTCCATAGCGGCAGCACCAAACCAAAGCGCGTAAAAATTGTTCGAAGGACGAAAGTAGACTTTGTAAAGGCAGATGACATAGTATTCTGTCAGGCTTTACCGGGTTCAAAATCCGAATATCACACCATTGATGATCAGGTGTTGTATTCCAATCAATCATTGGTAGAACTAAATACCATTCTTGATAAATCTATTTTTTTCAAAATCAGCAGATCGTATATCATTAATATGAACCATCTTTCTGAAATTGACAAAAATGTTTCCTACAGTTGTGTTATGAGTAACCACGCCCGTCTTCCTATCACAAGAAGCAAATACAAAGAATTGTTGCTCAAAATTGATGAGGTGTTTAATATATAAGTTTGGAAAATTGTTTTTTCCGCTATGAGTATTTAAATTCGTACTTTTACGCAGGCTAAAATTTAGAGCAATATCAACTTTCAAAATCTTTGTCAAATGATTGCAACGAACCAACAATTATCTCAAGAGTTTATCGATTTAGAACACCAACACGGTGCTCACAATTACCATCCGTTGCCTGTAGTTTTAAGTAAGGGAAAGGGTGTTTATGTTTGGGATGTAGAAGGAAAAAAGTATTACGATTTTTTATCGGCATACTCTGCAGTAAATCAAGGACATTGTCATCCCAAAATTATTGATGCAATGACAGAGCAGGCACAAAATTTGACATTGACTTCTCGAGCATTTTTTAATGACATATTGGGAAAGTACGAAGCTTTTACAACTCAGTTTTTTGGTTTCGATAAGTTATTGCCAATGAATACAGGGGCAGAGGCTGTTGAAACTGCTATTAAATTGGCAAGAAAATGGGGATACGAGAAAAAAGGTATTGCACAAAACGACGCCAAAATAGTTGTTTGTGAAAACAATTTTCATGGAAGAACCACCACTATAGTTTCTTTTTCGAACGATCCAGTAGCGTCCAAAAATTTTGGACCTTATACTCCTGGATTTGTAAAAATTCCTTACAACGATCCAGAAGCGTTGGAAGTTCAAATTAAGAGTGACCCCAATATTGTTGGGTTCCTTGTAGAACCTATTCAAGGAGAAGCGGGAGTTTATACCCCTTCAGACGACTATATGGCGAAAGTTCAGCACATCTGTAACCAAAACAATGTTTTGTTTATCGCTGACGAAATTCAAACTGGGATTGCACGAACAGGTTCTTTGTTAGCCGTTTGTGGAAATTGTACTTGTGAAGCTCATTGTGAACGCCAAAGTACGTATTCACGACCGGATATTTTGATTTTAGGAAAAGCTCTCAGCGGAGGAGCATATCCTGTGTCTGCTGTGTTGGCTGACGATGCTGTTATGCAAGTGATTGGACCAGGTCAACATGGAAGTACTTTTGGAGGAAATCCCATCGCTGGCGCTGTTGCAATAGCAGCTTTGGAAGTGGTGAACGAAGAACATCTTTCTCAAAATGCTCGTGCCTTGGGAGATTTATTTCGTTCTGAGATGAATAACTACATTAAAAACAGCAACATTGTTTCATCCATTAGAGGGAAAGGATTGTTAAATGCTATTCTGATTAACGATACCGAAGAAAGTTCTACCGCTTGGGATATATGCGTTGCTCTTAAAAACAATGGATTGCTTGCCAAACCAACACATGGAAATATTATTCGATTTGCGCCTCCTTTGGTTATGACCCAAGAACAACTCTTAGAATGTGTAACCATTATTATCACTACCCTAAAACAATTTGAATCATAATTCAATGGATTCGTCTGTATATTTTGATAATGCGGCCACAACACCTTTACTTCCTGAAGTAGTGGAGAGAATGCAGACGGTATTGTCAACTACTTTTGGCAATCCATCGTCAGTTCATGAAAGCGGAAGAAAAGCAAAGACTATTATTGAAACGGCACGAAAAACAATCGCTTCCGAACTGAATGTCAGCCCACGCGAAATCATTTTCACATCGGGAGGGACAGAGTCTATCAACATGGTTTTAAATAGTGCCGTTAGAGATTTGCACGTAACGACCATCATTACTTCAAAAATCGAACATCACGCAGTTTTACACGCAGTTGAATTGCTTCAAAAACAACAGCAAGTCCATGTTCATTATGTGAATTTGCATCCCTGCGGTACTCCAGATTATGAGCATTTGGAAGTGTTGCTACAAAAAGACAATTCCAAAAAAATAGTGAGTTTGATGCATGTCAATAATGAAGTAGGAACTCTTTTAGACATTCAAAAAGTAGCTGATATTTGTAATGAAAACAATGCATTATTTCACTCAGACACCGTTCAGTCAGTAGGTCATTTTAAAATGGATTGTCAAAAAATTCCTATTGATTTTTTAGTTGCTGCGGCTCATAAGTTTCACGGTCCTAAAGGAGTCGGATTTGTGTTTATCAGGAAAAGCACCAACATTCAATCTCTAATTGTAGGTGGAGGTCAGGAGCGAGGTTTTAGGGCTGGAACAGAATCTGTTCATAACATTGCTGGAATGGAAGCCGCGTTTGTAAATGCATATAAGAATTTAGAAAAAGATCGAAAGTACATCACTGATCTTAAAGAGTATTGTAAAAATCAGCTTACCAAACACTTGCCAGGGACCATTTTTAATGGAAAGTGCGCTGATATGGAGAACAGCTCTTACACCATACTCAATGCCTGTTTGCCAATTGATCCGGCAAAAAACGACTTGCTATCCTTTCATTTAGATCTTAACGGTATTGAATGTTCCAAAGGGAGTGCTTGTCAATCAGGAGCCAGTGAAGGCTCTCACGTTCTTAATGAATTATTAACTCCAGAAGAACTTAAAAAACCTTCGTTGCGATTTTCTTTTTCAAAGTTTAATTCTCAATCAGAAGTAGATCGTTTGGTTTCGTTTTTGAAAGAATACGCCAACAATTAAAATTGTAGTGTGGTTTTGATATTAAAAACGCGAGGTGTCATATAGTTTGGGATTCCAAACTGCTGTTTTGTATATACATCTCGAACCCATGTATTGGTGATAGAGTTTTGAACATCAAAAACATTAAAAATTTCAACACCAATAGTCATTTCCCGAATGTTTTTTAAGAATCTCATTTTCTTTGTGCTATTGGGTGTGATTATAACATAAGACATTCCAATATCCACTCGTTTGTAATCTCTCAGTCGCTGGAGATATTGATAAGGATCAGCATAACTGGGCGAACCTCCTGGCAGTCCCGTATTGTAAATCAAGTTTAAATTCATTTTTAAGTTGGGCATTTTTGGGACATAATCTTGAAACAACATCGCAAACTTGAGCCGTTGATCGCTAGGGCGGGGGATGTATCCTTTATTGTCAATATTTTCTTGAGTGTTGAGGTATCCAATACTAATCCATGATTCGGTTCCAGGTACAAACTCGCCATTCAGTCGAATGTCCAAACCAGTTGCAAATGCTACCGCATTGTTTTGAGCTTTGTATCGAATACGAACATTTTCTAACGTATAAGGATTCACACGCGTTAGGCTTTTGTAATAAGCTTCGCTAATCAATTTAAACGGACGACCCCATAGCAAAAAACTGTATTCGTTTGCCAACAAATAGTGCCACGACTGTTGTGCTTTTACTTGAGGTTGAAGAACGCCAAGTTGGTTTCTTAGTTCTTTGTATATGGGAGGCTGGGCGTAGTTCCCTACAGAAATTCGAAACAGCATATCTTTTTTCCATTGGGGTTTGATTGCAAATTGAAGACGAGGACTTAGGACTTGTTGTGAGTTTCCGCTATCGGAAACCGACCATTGATGTGCTCGAATCCCTGCATGATACCAAACTTGATGTTTGCCCCAATCTTGTTGAAAGCTCCATTGCAAATAACCTTCTATTCGGTCGATTACAGAATGGTTGGTAGCTCTTACATTTTGATAGGCTACCAAAGGCCCTGAGAAGGGAGTGTAAGGTTGATCGTTACGAACAGTTACATGAGGAGGTCGTAATGAAAATCCAGCGGAGTCAATAACTTCCCACTCTACGATTCTATCTTTAATATCCTCGCGCTTAAAAGAAATTCCCGCATCAATTTGATGCTCATTTTTCCGATACGTTCCTTTAAAAGCTGCTTTTGCAATAATGCCGTCCAAATGATTGCGAGCGTGCGTGATTTGGGAACCTACTCCTTTTGTGTATTCAACATTTCCCAAATTTTCTCCTCCAATATCAGTGCTTGGTTCGCCCAAAAGATACTGAGCCAAAATATCGAAATTTTCTGTTTCTTGGGTATGATAAATAGATGTAATAGCCTTTAATGTAAGGTTTTCAGTTGCTTTAAAGGTTGTTTTTAGCGCAGCCGAACGGGTGTTGAACTTGTCTTTTTCCATACCTTCATAATACACAACCAAAGCTCTTGGTTCTTGTAGCGTTCCAAAGTTTGTTTGACGTGTTAAGGGTTCGTAATTGTATTCGTTTATAGACAAACTAGCCAGCAAATTAAGCGACCATTTTGGATGTAGCTTGTATGTCCAAAACGATTGAATGTCTGCAAAACGAGGTTTGAAATTGGTTGCGGTTTCTTTTTGATTTACAAGTAAAGAGTTGTCTCGATAACGAACTCCAGTAACTCCTGACAACGTGTTTTTTGCATTGACCATTTCATAAGTAACACTTCCTCCCAACAAACTAAGCGATGCGTTTGCTTTTGATTCCAAGGGTTTTTTATAAGTAATATCCAAAACGGAAGATAATTTATCGCCGAATTTTGATTGAAATCCACCTGCAGAAAACGAAACATTTTGAATCATTCCTGAGTTCAAAAAACTAAGCCCCTCTTGTTGCCCTGATCGAACTAAAAAAGGACGGTACATTTCAATTTCATTTACATAAACTAGGTTTTCATCATAATTTCCGCCTCGAACCGCATATTGAGTGCTGAGTTCGTTATTTGAATTTACACCGGGTAACGAAGTCAATAAATTTTCAACGCCTGCATTGGCACCAGGCAAGTTGCGAATAGTCTGAGGGCTGAGTGTTTGAATCCCTTCCACAAATTTTCTACGATTGTTTTTAACAATGACTTCTCCAATTTGTTGGATATTTTCACTTAAAATAGGATGAAATTCAAATTCCTCATTGGGTTGTAACGTTACGGTAACAGATGCTTTTTTGTATGCTATATGGGAAAAAAAAATTGTGATGGATTGATTCGATGGAACGGATAATTCATAAAAACCATTATTGTTTGTGGTAGCTCCTCCATAGTTTGTATTGATATTTACTCCAGCCACTGAGGTATTATCTTTCGAAGTGACCACCCCTTTTATGACGGCTGTTTGTGCACTTGCAAGACCCGTTATCAAAACAACACAAAGACAAAAAAATCTATTCATAAGTTTTTCGATAAAAAACGGCGTTGTATTGACTGCTGTTTCCAACCTTATCTTTAACGGTAATTTCAATAAAATGTTTTGTTCCTTCCAAGGGATAGTCATCAAAAGTAAAAGTCAAAGACTTTTTTTTGTATTCATACTCAAAAAGCACCCATTTCCCATCTATTGTACCTCGATAATGACCTATTCCCGTATCTGCATCATCAATAATAAACGAAAGTTTGCGGTAGTTACTAATCCATTTCCCGTCTTCAAAATTAACGGGTTCAATAGTGGGCGGTAGGGTATCTCGACCTACAATATATTTGCCCAATGCTTTTGTTCGCGCTTTGAAAACCCCTTTTTTGTGATCTGACGACACAAAGTTAATGGATTTTTTTCCAGACACGATGCCCAAATAATCTCCTTTTTGAATGCTGTCAGGCTGGTATGAAATCTTGATATTTTTATATACAGGCACTAATGGGTTTTCGACCACAAGCGTATCGCCAGATTCTTTAATATCAATGATTGCATCCTCAAAAAAGGTGTTTTTGGCGAAATACACACTGCTTTTGTCGAAGGTGTACAAGTAGTCTCTGTCTGTTAAAATAACTTTTCCTTGTTTCTTTTCTTCCGAATTAGAAGCAGTTTGTTGAACTCCTTTGATTGGAATTTGAAGGGTAACAGTGTTGTTTTCAAAATCGCTTACTTTGATGCTGTAAACATAATTTAGCCCTTCTTTTACAAGAAAACTTCCTTTATTTGAAGTTGTGTAGAATTCGAGCTTGTTTCCTTTTGTTTTAAACAATTTAATAATTTTTTGTCGGTGTGTTTTCATTCGCGGATAATCAATAAACGTATTGATAAAACTTGATTCTTTGAACGAAAACTTGTTCATCTCAAACGATTGAAGCAACGCCCCATTCAAGTGCGTACTGATTTTAAAAATCCCATTTTGATTGTATGCCAAGTCTTGTCGGTCAATGGTGTTGATTCCAAAACCAATAGTTCCGATAGCATGCACAGGATCAGCAGTGTATAACGAATCGTTTACTTTTTTAAAAATAAGTTGAATGGGAGTGTTTAAGGTATTAATGACACTAGATTCTGAAAGCGGATACCCAACCAAGTTCCGAATAATTGGGCGTTGATGATCTGCAATATCAAAGCCAAAAAGCAAGGGATTCACGGGTTTTTGACTCAAGGTTTCTCGAATTTCGAAATGAAGATGTGGACCACTAGAGCTTCCCGTATTTCCCGACAAAGCGATTAACTCACCTTTGTTGACTTTGATTTGATTTGATTTTGGGAACAATTCAATCTCATACGTTTCTTGATTGTATTGTTGTTTTTGAACGTAAGCCTCGATGCTCGGTGCAAATTTTTTCAAATGAGCATATACCGAAGTATATCCGTTGGGATGCTCAATGTAAAGCACTTTACCAAATCCTCCATGAGCAATTTTGATACGTTTCACAAATCCACTTCCTATGGCCTGTACCTCAAAATTCTCTTTTTTCTGAGTTTTTATATCCAATCCAGAATGAAAGTGATTGGAGCGCAACTCTCCAAACGTCCCTGCCAAAAGCAACGGGATGTCCAAAGGAGCTTGAAATTCTTTGTGAGTTTCTTTAAGCTGTGAATGACCAATGAACACTACAAAAAGTAATAGCGACGATACAAAGAATATGAAATGTTTCATGACTTTCAAAAGTAGCAAATTATAAACAATCTTAAAATAAGAATTTCAACTTGGAATATTGGACTAGGAATGCTAACTTTGATGAGCATATGTAAAGTTTACTATCGTATGAGTGAAACAATGCAAGCCATTGATTTGTTGGAAAATACCATTCGAACAATGATTCAAAAAATGAAGATTCTTGAAAAAGAAAACGAATCGTTGGGTCAAAAAGTAAATCAACTCAAGCAGCTTGTATCTGACCAAAATAAAGACAGTGCTCTTTGGAAGGATAAATATCAGTCACTTGTCATAGCAAAAACATTGCAAGGCAGTAGTAAGAATACAACCCATGTTAAACACACTATAAGTAATCTCATTAAGGAAATAGATACGTGCATAGCGCAACTAAATCCTTAAAAATAACTTGATAAGTGCAGAAAATAAAGCTTACAATCGCAAATAGGGTGTATCCCTTGAGTGTTTTTTCTAACGAAGAAGAGGAGGTTTTGAGAAAAGCCGTTAAAAAAATTGAAAGCATGATTCAACACTTTGAAAAAAATTATGCAGTGAATGACAAGCAAGATGTTTTGGCAATGTGTGCCCTTCAACTTGTTGCTCAAGCTGCTCGAGATGACCATAGCGAAGTTTTAACAGAGAAAAAAATAGGAAGTCGCATAGAAGCTTTGAATCAAGAGTTAGCCACATTGCTAACTTCCTAAACGTTCATTAACATATATAAAATACTGCCTGCATCAATTGCATTTTTTGATAAACTCAACACCAATTCTATTAAAAGAGGTGAGTGAAGTTGCAAAAGCAAGCCGTCTTCGAACGGATCCTTGACCAACTTAGTAGCCTCAAACCTGTTTAATATGAGTTTATACAAAACCTTATTGATGTGGGCTTTTTTTATTTAAAAAAACAAACAAAATGGAATTTAATACCTATACCATCGCTTTTGGTATTGCTGGAATTGTACTGGGACTGATTATTTCAAAAATTCTTAAAAAAAGCAGTGCAAATAAAACAATTTCCAATGCTAAGAAAGAAGCCTCTCAAGTTATTCGAGAAGCCAAAAAAGAAGGTGAAATTATTAAAAAAGACAAACTCTTTCAGGCAAAAGAAAAGTTTTTAGAGCTTAAGAGTGAACATGACAAGGTCATGGCTTCTAAAGAGAACAAGATGAATGAGGCGCAAAAGCGTATTCGTGATAAAGAGTCTCAGGTGTCCAATGAAATATCGAAAAACAAGCGCCTCAATCAATCTCTCGAAGACAAGCTGGCAAGTTTAAATAAAAAGTCAGAATATATCGACAAGAAAAAAGAGGAACTCGAAAAACTTCATCAAAATCATGTCAGCCAATTGGAATCAATTTCAGGCCTATCAGCCGACGAAGCCAAACAACAGCTCATTAGCTCACTGAAAGAAGAAGCCAAATCCGATGCGTTAGCCTTTGCCCAAAGCGTTATTGAAGAAGCCAAATTAACCGCTCAGCAAGAAGCAAAGAAAATAGTTATTAGCACCATTCAACGAATAGGAACTGAAGAAACAGTAGAAAACTGTGTGTCGGTTTTTAATTTAGAATCGGATGATGTCAAAGGACGGATTATTGGTCGAGAAGGTCGAAACATTCGTGCCATTGAAGCAGCTACTGGTGTTGAAATTGTTGTTGACGATACTCCAGAAGCAATTATTCTTTCATGTTTCGATTCGGTTCGAAGAGAAGTTGCACGTTTGTCGTTACACAAACTGGTTACCGATGGGCGTATTCACCCTGCTCGAATTGAAGAAGTGGTTCGTAAGACAACCAAGCAAATTGAATCTGAAATTATTGAAGTAGGAAAACGAACTGTTATTGATTTGGGAATCCACGGCCTTCACCCCGAACTTATAAAAGCTGTGGGTCGAATGAAGTATCGATCTTCATACGGTCAAAACTTATTGCAACACTCTCGCGAGGTGGCAAAACTTTGCGGTGTGATGGCTTCTGAATTGGGTCTCAATGCCAAAGTAGCCAAGCGTGCGGGACTGCTCCACGATATTGGAAAAGTACCAGAAGAAGAAACAGAAACTCCTCACGCTATTTTGGGAATGCAATGGGCAGAAAAATACGGAGAAAAAGAAGATGTGTGCAATGCCATTGGTGCGCACCACGATGAAATCGAAATGAAAAATCTTATCTCTCCCATTGTACAGGTTTGTGATGCGATTTCGGGTGCTCGTCCTGGAGCTCGACGACAGGTGTTAGATAGTTATATCCAACGACTTAAAGAAATGGAAGATATTGCTTATGAATTTACGGGAGTTACAAAGGCCTATGCCATTCAAGCAGGTAGAGAGCTGCGGGTCATGGTTGAAAGCGAAAAGGTTTCTGATGATGTTGCGGCTCAACTTTCTTTTGAAATATCTCAAAAAATCCAAACCGATATGACCTATCCAGGTCAAGTAAAAGTTACTGTAATTCGTGAAACTCGTGTGGTAAATATCGCAAAGTAACTAAGGAATACACATTGAGAACAAATAAAAAAACCATCAAATCGCAATTTGATGGTTTTTGTTTTAAGAATCGAAAAGAGTTTTAGTCTCTATTTCGATTGCGATTGCGATCACCTCCTCGGTTATCGCGTCTATTATTGTCTCTACGCGGTGGACGCTCAACATAGCCTTCAGGTTTTTCTAACAAGGCTTTTCGAGATACCTTTTCTTTGCGAGTTCTCGGATCCACTCCAAAATACTTCACATCGAAAACATCTCCCATGTTGACTACATCTGACACGTTTTCTGTACGTTCCCATGCCAATTCACTAACGTGTAACAAAACTTCGTTTCCAGGAGCTTCTATATACTCCACAACAGCTCCAAAATCTAACATCTTGATAACTTTTACAGAATAAGTAGCTCCTTTTTCGGGCTTGAACGTAATCGAGTCAATTTTAGCGAGCACAGCATCAATTCCCTCAGCTGAAGTTCCTAAAATTTCCACGATTCCTTCTTCGGTTTCAGGATCCTCGTTAATAACAATCGTACATCCTGTTTCTTTTTGCAACTCTTGAATTACTTTTCCACCAGGTCCAATTAGGGCACCGATATAATCGTTGGGAATTCTTCGAGTTACCATTTTAGGCGAATGTGGCTTCACATCTTCTGCGGGTGCAGCAATAGTAGCTACTAGTTTTTCCAAAATGTGCAAACGACCATCAAGAGCTTGTTTCAGCGCTTTTACTAAAATCTCATAGGACAATCCTTTGATTTTGATGTCCATTTGACATGCGGTAATCCCATCTTCGGTTCCGGTCACCTTAAAGTCCATATCACCAAGGTGATCTTCATCTCCCAAAATATCAGACAATACAGCGTATCGCTCTCCATCGGAAATCAATCCCATAGCAATTCCTGAAACAGGTTTACGAATTTGAACTCCTGCGTCCATAAGTGCCATAGTTCCAGAACAAACCGTGGCCATTGAGGACGATCCGTTAGATTCTAACACTTCCGATACAATACGAACGGTATAAGGACAATTGTCAGGCATTACTTTTTTAAGAGCACGTTGAGCTAGGTTTCCATGACCAATTTCTCTTCGTGAAGTTCCACGAAGTGGGCGCGCTTCACCCGTACAAAACGGCGGGAAATTGTAGTGCAAATAAAAATTTTCTTCTCCTTGATGAGAAGGCGAATCAATAATATTCGCTTCTCTGGAAGTTCCCAAAGTAACGGTCGCTAATGCTTGTGTTTCTCCTCGAGTAAAAATTGAAGATCCGTGTGTAGAAGGCAAATAATCAACTTCACACCAAATAGGACGGATTTCGTCTGTTTGTCTTCCGTCCAATCGTTTTCCTTCGGCCAAGACTACTTCACGAACTGCTTCTTTTTGAGTTGAGCTGAAATATTTAGATATTAAGTGGCCTTTTTCTTCTTGCTCTTCTTCACTAAACAGAGCAATAACTTCGTCTTTAACCAGACCAAACTTTTCGCCGCGCTCTTGTTTGGATGAACCGGCTTTGGCTATATCGTAACACTTTTGATAGGCTGCTTCATTAACTTTGGCAGCAATAGCATCATCGCTTTCTTCTTGTTCGTATTCGCGAGTTGCTTTTTTACCTACAGCTTCCGCAAGACGAATTTGTGCAGCGATTTGAACTTTGATAGCTTCGTGACCAAACTTGATGGCTTCTACCATTTCTTCTTCAGAAATTTCGTCAAATTCACCTTCTACCATGGCAACAGAATCTTCGCTTGCACCGATCATAATATCGATGTCTGATTCTTCAAGCTGCGTTCGGCTGGGGTTGATAACAAACTTTCCGTCAATTCTTCCTACACGAGCTTCAGAAATAGGATATTCAAAAGGAATATCAGACAATTGAATCACTGTGGAGGCTGCTAGTCCAGCAAGGGCATCACACATAACATCGTCGTCATGAGACATCAGTTGAATCATTACTTGCGTTTCGGCGTGATAATCTTTCGGAAATAGAGGACGCAATACACGATCGACCAATCGCATGGTCAATATTTCGTCGTTGCTAGGTCTTGCTTCTCGCTTAAAGAATCCACCTGGGAATCTTCCTGCAGAGGCAAATTTTTCGCGATAATCTACTGTAAGTGGTAAAAAATCGACAGGACTGGCTTTTCGAGCCGATACAACGGTTGCTAATAACATAGCATTTCCCAATCGAAT
>ERZ1048068.2035-NODE-2035-length-14729-cov-20.488892_pt1 | contig 14729 bp, 13 predicted proteins | sample MGYA00383098_ERZ1048068 | MGnify/ENA primary metagenome ERZ1048068 (study PRJEB29581, sample SAMEA5548368) | metagenome | biome: marine; feature: coastal; material: water | depth 1 m | study: Short-term variability in the microbial, nano- and picoplankton... | reverse complement strand
ATACATTGACTACCACAGCCATGTCTGAAGCTGTTGTGGTTGCATAGACGGGCAGGCTAAGGCCTGCAGCGAATAGCAGCACAGGCGACAAGCTCAATATTTTAAGCAGTTTTTGGTTTCTTGTTTTTTTCACACGTTTGCTCTGACTAGTAAGAAAAGTCAAAAAAACAGGCCGCAAGCGGCCTGTTCAAGTGCTGGTATTAGCATCAGTAAGTGATTGTCACCGCGACGGTGTCTGTGAAAGTCCCGGCGCTAACTGTTTGGCTCTTAGTAATCGCGCCATAGACTGTAGTAGTCACCGCGGAGCCGGTTCCAGTCAAGCCTTCACCTGTTGCATCAGTATTTCCCCATACAGCTGTGCGGTCGCTATCACGGTACAAATGGTAAGCCAATGTTTGTGGTGTTTCCCCGGCGGTCTTCATCGCGCGCTTTGGAACGGAGGTGGTCGAACCGGTGAGTTTATTAGCACCCTCACTCATTGTTATCTTTGCCGCTCCGCCCGAAGTGCAGGTCGATGTTATCGTGCCAGTAGCCTGATTATCCGCCGAGGCGGTCGGATCATAGGAACCGAACGACAACGCTCCGGCTGAAATAGTGCAGGCCGTCGCAACTGTCGTGGTAACAGCCATGTTGCTCGTTGCCGTGGCAGCGGAGCTAGTGGCGCTAAGCCCCATGGATCCGGCGACGATTGCCGATGCGATTGCAAGTTTAAGTGATTGATTAAGTTTAGTTTTCATGTTTTTTTCCTTTTGTTAATAAATGCAGTTTGCTGCAAGAGATAGATTACTTATCGTCCGCATCGAACTGACCTGGGACGATGCAATTAAGGATGCTATCTGCGCGTTCTCAGAAAGTCAACAGATTTGTGTATTACACAAATTTGTTGATATATAAGATTTGATATAAAGTTAAATTTAACACATAATATAATTTATTTGATAATAAAATCTGAATGCTACAAACTATCAGTATGAACCAGTGAAAAAATAGATTAAAAGCAAAAAAAAAGAGAGAGGTTGGAGCAGTTCAACTAATGCTGATCAAAGCTTTTATCGGTCGACCAAATGGCGATATGCCGTGAAAACTAGAGGGTGCTACAGGAGATAAAGGTGCTACAGGAAATAAAGGTGCTACAGGTGATAAGGGTACTAAAGGTGCTACAGGAGATAAAAGTGCTCCTGGCGCTCCTGGCGCTATCGATGCTACTGGTGCTACTGGGGCTGCTGGGGCTACTGGCGCAACTGGGGCTGTAGGAGATAAAGGTGCTTCTGGTACTAATGGTAATAGATACAGATATATTTTTGTCGACGCTCCGGCGTAATTATAATGGCAAGCAGAATAGGTTTTAAGGTTGATGAAAAACGATCAAGGGCAGGGACATGGTGCAAACTTTAATCGTGAAATATATCTACGCCTGGTTAACGCCCTTTTAAATGGACGCTATATTATCCCAGTCCTCGTAACCCTAATTGCGGCGGTAGCCATTATTTATGCACTTCTTGCGGCAGCAACTTATATTGGGTTGCCCGGCTCGCTAGTGGGTGCTGCGCTGGGGATAATCATTGTGTTGATTCGCTTTGAGACGCGTATTACCGCGGCGATTGACGCAGCAAACAATCTTGATTATCAAAAGTCACCGGCTAAGATTTCGTCCAATGTGACTGTCAGAGATAATCAATTAACACCCGAAGAGCTCGATGCATTAAGAGAAATCTTTTCAGACTCTTATCAGTAACATCTGGATTCCAGCGTTCTAAAGTCTATTTGAAGCTAGGTGGATTCAATTTTGTAAAATTATGATTCAATGTATAAAAGAGGCAACGGGGCACGTTTGACTTTGCTACCTGGGGGAGGAATACTCATTAGAGGGGCCAGCACCTGAAACTACCGTGTCTACCAATTTCACCATCCGGGGTCTGTAAAATGATGATCTTGAAGTTGATGCAGGAGCTTATGACAACTCATTTTCAGACAGAGTTTCATTACAGTATTTGGAGTAAGCGAGCTATAACTCAAACCCCAGATATTAGATTCATTTACGCCTTTAAAACAATGAGTTGATGGGCTGATTTTGCATATTCCTACCCAGCGTTACATATTCTCGCGTTTTACACTTGGGAATCTGACTCGAGTTCTTTAATGCGAAGTTTTCAAACTTACTCCAATGACGTCTCAAGGATTGGCTTGCATAACCGTCTGCTGTATAGCTCGGGTATTGTCAGTCACGCACTCAAAGAGGCGGCAATGGGTGTCTTTATCCTGCTTTACTATAAGCAGGTGCTGGGCCTGTCGGGGACGCTGACCGGTCTTGCCATCGGCATTTCAATTATCTGGGATGGTATCAGCGACCCACTGGTTGGCGCCTGGTCAGACCGTTTGCGCTCGCGCATTGGCCGCCGCCACCCGTTAATGATTGCCGCTGTTATTCCAATGGCTGCGGGTTTTGTCATGCTGTACGGGCCACCCGGCAGTGTGCTGAGCGGCCAAGGCCAGCTGTTTACCTGGCTGCTGATCAGCTTACTGCTGGTGCGCACAGCTCTGACCTTTTTTATGGTGCCCTACCTAGCCCTGGGTGCAGAGATTACCGAGGACTATCACGAACGTACACAGCTGGCTGCGGTGCGCACCAATATAGCCTGGGTTATTGGCACTCTTGTCTCGGCCACCGCGTTGATTTTAATATTTAAGGAAGAAAATGGCCTTGACGGTCGCTTCGTCATCGACAATTACCATTTTTTTGGCTGGGTTAACGGCCTGCTCGTCATACTATTTAGCGTCATCTGCATTATCGGCACTTGGCAATACATTCCTAAGCTCGCCAGCGGTGCAGCAGATGCCGACTGCAATATGCTGCGTGATATATTCATCACATTTCGCAACAAGAACTTTTTATACTTGGTGATGTTGGATATGGGCGTGGGCGGTGTCGTCAGTATTACGGCTACATTGCTAATGGTGACCTACGTCTATTTCTGGCAACTGGATGCGATCCAGACTTCCTTACTGCTTTTCGGTCCCATTATTCTCGCGGCACTGTTGTCGGCCGTGTTTTCCAGATCACTGAATCGGCTGTTTGAAAAACAACAGATACTGCGCCTGACCTGTGCCCTGACCAGCATTAACCTGCTCTGGCTGACACCGTTGAAATTGTTTGACCTACTGCCAGATAACAGCACGGTGGTATTTGCCTTGATCTACTTCAACTGGGCAATACATACGATTATGGGTATTACGCGCGTTATCACTGTTCACTCGATGCTGGCTGATATCGTGGATGAGCAAGAGTTGGTCACTGGCAAGCGAAAGGAGGGCGTTGTTTTTGCTGCAGCTTTCTTTTCCTCCAAATTCATGGGCGCCTTTGGCTATCTGATAGCGGGCCCGTTTCTGGACGTGATAGGCCTTCAGGCTGGAGCGCAATCAGGCGAAGTATCCAGCACGGTAATGTGGGGTCTGGGCTTGATTATGGGCCCGGGGCTGGCGATTATTATGCTGTTACCGATCTGGATGTCATTCAAAGTGAATATGAGTCACACCAGTCAGTTGGAAGTGCGCCAGGCCCTGTCACAGCGACAACATGCAGTCGAAAACGGCGACAGTGCCTCCGTCAGCACACCAAGATCGCACTGAGAGCCGAGTCTAATCAGCAGAAATACCACTAAAAACCGTCTGGCAGGAGTGTTTAGGCGTCTCAGTGCTGGGATGACCGGACGAAATCCAAGAAGAGGGTGATACGAGCATTATGTGCCGCGGAAATTGGCGGCGCTTTTAGGTATGCATTGCCTGACGTTACCTATTAGTTTGATCTGAGTGAGTTGGCAATGCCTCCGCACAAACTCGTGGCTAATAACTTACTTGATAGTGCCATAAACTACAGGCTGTTGAGATAGTCAATTTCTTCGATCAACGAAACGTGAAGCTCGGCACTGGCATCGGCCGCGTACACCAAAAGTATGCCCTTAATGGCCTTGCGACGAAATTGATTCAAATCAATGTAGCCGAGAACCCAGTCAATTCGAGCAAGTCGGTTGCTATCGTGAACTTTTCTCATGATTATGCTGGGATCGACATTTCCTAACAACAGCCCTCGCTCGTACCACTTCTTATTCGGTGCTGCCAGTTGCTGTGCTTGCTGGAAAGGTCCATCTGGAATTCTAGGGTCAAAGAATCTTAGGTGCTCTGCAGACATAAGTGCGGCGCGATAAAAGTTTATATCTTTCTCGAAGGTGTCAGCCAAGTTATTGACGAAGAACTTTGTATTTTCAATAGGATCGATAGGCGGGTTGAGGGTAATACTCTGCATTTCTTCAATTAAATTCGAAACCAACTCTTTAATGATGTCACTTTTTCTCCCGAATAGGTTGTGAATCGTTGGCGTAGTAACCTCAGCCTTTTCGGCAAGTTTACTTATAGTAAAGTCTTCTAAACCTTGTTCAGCGATTAGACGCTTTGCGATATTAAATATACGTTCGCGACGCAATTTTTTATTTGCCTGGCGGGTTACGTTTCCTAATGCTTTTGAGGGAGTTTTCATGCGCTGTAGAGTAACACGTGACAGACGATCAAACTAACACTTTTTCCTATGAGTTAAAGCTGCAGTGACAAGCGGTCTAATTTTTTAAGGAGGGTAAATACATATTGGAAAGAGACGGTGTCGGACGAAGAGTAGTTGTTAAGGATAAAAGTGCTTTACGCCAAGTGGAGTTGAACCCATTATTGTGTCTAAACGACTATAAATATCACGACCAATAAAAAAAATAGTAAAAATAAAGGTTTAGTTTCTATAAAGCAGAAGGATAGACCTATAACTTAACTAGGTATACTTTACTCTGAAATACTATAATAACCGCCGCAGATACCTAAAAACTCAATAATTACCTCTCCGACCAATAAAAGTGATAGTTGCGATCCCCGATCCTTGGAAAAAAAATAGGCCACAAGGGGATTGTGCCAGTGATCGTGTCAGCATCAGTAAGTAATTGTGACGATGAGCTGGTCCCTGTAAACCCCTTGCGCGGCTGGTTGCGCTGCCAGGACTCTACCATAGGCCGTAAAAGTTTGAGAGGCGCCAGATCCGGTAAGCGCCACACCTGTGGGGGCGGTATTTCCCCATACCGCCCCGCGAGCGACGTCTGAATAAACTTGATAAACTAGATACTTTCCCGCTCCGGCAGTCATTCGACGAACTGGCGCATCAGCGGAACCCGATCCTGCGGAGGCACCAGCATTCAGAGTGATCAGGGCCGCTGCGCCTGAGGTGCAGTTCGAAACTATCGTGGCAGTGGCTTCGAGAGCGGTCGAAGCATTTGCACCAATACCGTCATAGGCTCCGAATGCCATTGGGCTGGAGCCCATAGAGCAGGAATGTTCAACTGATACGCTAACGTTCATGGTTGAAGTGCTTGAGCCAGCGTGGGTATAAACACTAAGAGCAGCGGAGCCAGTTACCACGGCCGATACGATCATGAATTTAAGAGCGCTTTGATTGGATTTCGCTTTTATGATTCGTTCCTTTCATTAAAAATTCAATTTTCTACAAGAGAATATTCATCCGTTAAATTCTCGTTTCAACTCTGCCAATGTAATTGACACACCAGGTGTGGCAGTCAAGTTAGCATAGCATGTTCGATTCAATCGAATCACGATACTCTATTAGGTGTAGAGTCGCGGATTAATTCTAGGCTGCGGCTAGTTCCATCTTGTAGCCGCCGAGAAATGGGCGCGTCTTAAAAAGGCAGAGCTCGAATCAGTCCCATCGCCTAAATCTAAAGTAGTCGAAAGCTACACGATGGACTACTTGCTCCATCGCTACATCGACGAAGTTCACTCCCACCGGCCCTTTGAACGTAGCAAGATGACCACTATAAAGATGACCGCGGAGCATTTTAAAGGTGTGCATGTCACTCAGCTAACGCCCGACATGATATTTAAATACGCCGAAAAGCGAAGGGCGGGGTACAAGGGCCGAGCGCCAATTGGCAAATCTACTCTCAACCAGCAGCTTACTTACGTTGCTCAAACTATAGACCAAGCTCGGACGTTGTGGGGCGTAGACCTGCCTTCCAACCCCGCGAGAGACGCGTTGTCAGCGCTGTCAAAGATAGGGTTGGTAGGCGGTAGTCGCAGGAGAGAGCGCAGAGTGAGCGCTCAAGAGCTCAAACTACTCATGCACGCTAGTACTAAGCACAGGTCGGGTTGGATAGGCCCGATAATTATGATGGCAGTTGAAACTGGCATGCGGCAAGGAGAGATCCAAGCCCTGCAGTGGAAGGATGTCGACTTTGAAGGGAACACTATATTTATTAAAGACCGGAAGCACCCAACTGAGAAGGCACGAAACAACCAGATAATCCCTGTGTCTAATAAGGCGCTGCAGGTACTAAGGGATTGGGGGCCGATAAAGGCTAAGAGGTCGGGCGCTATTTTCCCAGACGTAAAACTAGCCCAGTCGATAAGCGACCGATTCGTAAAGGTACGCGCGTTCGCTGGGTTGCCAGAGTTGCACTTCCACGATTTTAGGCACGAGGCAATCTCTCGATTCTTCGAAAAGGGCCTTCAAATCCAAGAGGTGGCGAGGATATCAGGACATAAAGACTGAAAGCAGTTGCTGCGGTACACACAGCTAAATGCTTCGTCTTTAGCTGATAAGTTAAACGCTAATTAATAGAGGTTTCTTTGACAAAGCCAACCTGACTACCCTGCGAGCAAATCCTTGGCCTCCTGAAAGTTGCTACTCACTGCCAGGTGTAATTCTCCGGTTTTTATTTTGCGGTATAGTCTGCTACCGCATTTGACTTTTCCCCCAAAACCTAGCCCATGACGACGATGAGATTTCCAATTAACCTTACGGGATGGAGATCTCACTATGAAGAAGCGATACCCGAAGAACAGATCAGCAAGGCGATCAAAGAGCACGAGGCCGGCACCAAGGTCGATGACCTTTGTCGGCAGCTGGGCATCTCGTCGGGGACGTTCTATAACTGGCGTAGCAAGTACGCCGGCCTTTAAGTAAACGAAGCCAAGCGACTGCGCGAGCTAGAATGAGGGAACGGCAAGCTAAAGAAGCTACTCGCCGAGAAGCTTTTGAAGTGCGAAGCGATGAGGGACGTTCTCATAAAAAAACTGGTGAAACATGCTTCTCGCAGGCTAGCCGTTGCTCTGAGATGGTACCAGTGGGCGGACTTGAACCGCCACTCCCGCAAAGGAACCGGATTTTGAATCCGGCGTGTCTACCAATTTCACCACACTGGCACAGAGTCGTTGGGATGGGCGCGATTATAGCAGTCTGCTCGCGCTTCGCAATGTGATAATGCGTGCTTATGTCGGTTACTTTCCTGTCCTACTTGGGTGGTGATGGGCTCCCTGAGCGCGTAAACTGCGCGCCGACGTTCACCAAGAACCGCGTATCTAAGGACCCACCACCCATGCAGCTGTCTGATTTCGACTTCGATCTACCCGAGCGCCTCATCGCGCACTACCCCGCCGAACAGCGCCGCCAGAGTCGGCTTTTGTGTCTCGATACCGGGACTTCTTCAATTACTCACCGTGGTTTCGCCGATCTGCTGTCGCTTGTGACCGAGAAAGACCTGTTGGTCTTTAACGACACGCGCGTGATTCCCGCGCGGCTTTTTGCCCATAAGACCTCTGGTGGTCGAGTCGAGGTAATGGTTGAGCGAATGATGGAGGACAATAAAGTGCTCGCGCAGCTTAAGGCGAGTAAATCCCCCAAGCCGGGCACGCTGTTGACAATCGATGGCACTGAACTCGCCCCGATCGAGGTGATAGGACGGCAGGGAGATTTTTACATTCTGCAATTCGAAGGCGGCGCAGCACCCGAAGAGGTCTTCGTTGAGCATGGCCACATGCCGCTGCCTCCCTACATCAAGCGCGAGGACGAGGCGTTCGACGAGGAGCGTTATCAGACCGTTTACGCGCGCGAAAGTGGTGCTGTTGCCGCGCCAACTGCGGGGCTGCATTTCGATGAACAGATGCTTGCCGAGTTGGCGGAGAACGGCGTGGAGACCGCCTATCTTACCTTGCACGTGGGTGCGGGTACGTTTCAGCCGGTGCGCGTAGACAATATCGAAGAGCATAAGATGCACACGGAGCTTATCGATGTGGGCGAAGACGTGTGCGTTAAAGTCGCTGCCTGTCGCGCCCGCGGCGGCAGAGTAATTGCCGTGGGTACAACGACAGTCCGCAGCCTTGAGTCTGCAGCAGCCAGTGGTGAGCTGGCACCAACGCGTGGCGAGACAGATATCTTTATCTACCCGGGCTATGAATTTAAAGTTGTCGATGCACTGATTACTAATTTTCACTTGCCACAGTCGACGCTATTAATGCTCGTGAGTGCGTTCTGCACTCGTGACGTGCTGATGGAGACGTATGAGCAGGCGGTCGGAAATGACTACCGCTTCTACAGCTATGGCGATGCGATGCTGCTTGGCAAGGGCGTGTGATTAGGGCTGTCTTGGCCAGAAATTGTGCCTGACTGCGGTAGCAGCGCTAAAAGATTTTTTTTGCTACTATGCTCGGCCTAACAAATCCCTTACGTAACTAGTAATCCATTAATTTTTTAATTTGAACCCCTAAACTATATCCCCAACAGGAACTCAAGATGAAAGCACCAGTACGCGTCGCTGTAACCGGAGCCGCAGGCCAAATTAGTTATTCCCTACTGTTCAGGATCGCCGCGGGCGAGATGCTCGGTGCCGACCAGCCTGTAATTTTGCAGCTGCTGGAAATTACGCCAGCGCTAGGCGCGCTTGCCGGCACGGTGATGGAAATCGAAGACTGCGCGTTTCCTTTAGTGGCGGGTATCGTTCAAACCGACGACGCGAATGTTGCGTTCAAAGACGCCGACTACTGCCTCTTGGTAGGTGCGCGTCCTCGCGGCCCGGGCATGGAACGTAAGGACCTGTTGGAAGCCAACGCAGCCATCTTCTCGGCGCAAGGTAAAGCTATTAACGACAATGCGAGCAAAGACGTGAAAGTGTTGGTAGTGGGCAATCCAGCTAACACTAACGCGCTTATCGCTTACCGCAATGCGCCGGATCTAAAGCCGGGCCAGTTTACAGCCATGACGCGGTTGGACCATAACCGAGCGATGGCGCAGCTTGCCAATAAAACTGGCAAGCACAGCACTGACGTCGAGAGCATGGTCATCTGGGGTAACCACTCAGCGACGCAGTACCCAGACATTTATCACTGCACGGTGGCAGGTGCTCCGGCGGCTAGCCTTGTTGACCAAGACTGGATCACCGGTGACTTTATTCCCACTGTGCAGCAGCGCGGCGCAGCAATTATTAAAGCGCGCGGCCTGTCGAGCGCGGCCTCTGCAGCGAATGCGGCCATCGAGCATATGCGTGACTGGGCGCTAGGGACTAATGGCAAAATCGTTAGCATGGGCATCCACAGCGATGGCAGCTATGGCGTCACCGAAGGCTTGATCTATTCATTCCCTGTGACGTGCGCTAACGGCGAGTACAGCATCGTTCGGGATCTTGAGATCAACGCGTTTAGCCAAGACCTGATGGACAAGTCTGAAATTGAGCTCAGTGAAGAGCGCGCTGCAGTGGCGAGTCTGCTTCCGTAAATAAGGCTATGGCAGCTGAGAGGCTGCCATTGGCTATCGAGAGGCGTGAGTTTAAGTTTCAACTCAAAATCATATGGTTGAGCGGCATCTCTGTTTTGCTGACCACCTCGCGCATAATAAAACTCGAATGCACATCCGTGACCCCTTCTATACGGGTTATCTTATTCAGCAAAAATGCTTGATACCCTTCCATGTCCGGTACCCGGACGCGCAGCTGATAATCGGCTGATTGCCCCGTGACGAGCAGACATTCGACGACCTCCGGGAAGTCTGCCACGGTTTTTTCAAACTCTTCAAAGCGCTCGGGTGTGTGGCGGTCCATATTTATGTGAATAATCGCCGTGAGCTTTAGATTTAATTTAGCGGGGTTGAGTAGCGTGACTGTGCGCCCGATTACACCACTCTCCTCGAGCTGCTTTACCCTGCGCGCGCAGGGCGAGGGCGACAGTCCTACTTTGTCAGCTAGCTCGAGGTTGGTGATGTTGCCATCGCTCTGGAGCTCGGCGAGGATGCGTCGGTCGATTTTGTCCATTGGTATTCCTCTGTTTTCGCTCGTGTCGAATGAATTTATGGGGCGATGGCTGTTGCTTTCGCTATCGAAAATCGGTTATTGAGTGATTGTAGCTAATTTATTATTATAAATTGACTATATTATCTAATAATAGCCCATATTAGTGTGATTCATGAGTAGAGTCACCCCTGTAAAGTCACTACAATGCATTTCTCGAGTCTATAAGCAGAACGTTAAACAGACACGACGCTTGCAAATAGAAATCCCAAAAGGAATAAAGAGATGTTCGACCATACGAAATACAAGCCTTTCACCACTATCGACATAAAGGATCGCACTTGGCCCGATCAAGTGATTTCCGAGGCGCCGAGGTGGTGTAGCGTTGACCTTCGTGATGGCAATCAGGCTCTGATCGAGCCGATGTCAGTCGAGCAAAAGAAGAAGATGTTCGCACTGTTGGTGGAAGTTGGCTTTAAGGAAATTGAGGTCGGCTTCCCAGCAGCCTCGCAGCCAGACTTCGACTTTGTGCGTTACCTCATCGAAGAGAACAAAATTCCCAGCGATGTAACCATCCAAGTGCTCACCCAAGCGCGGCCCGAGCTGATTCAGCGCACGTTCGAGTCTCTCAAAGGCGCGCGGCAGGCGATACTTCACGTGTATAACTCAACCTCGGTTGTGCAGCGCGAGAAAGTATTCAAGACCGATAAGGCGGGAATCATCGCGATCGCGAAAGCGGGCGCTGTTGAGGTTCAGCGCTGTGCGTCACTCGCGCCAGAAACCGATTGGATATTCCAGTATTCGCCCGAAAGCTTTACCGGCACCGAAATCGATTTCGCTGTTGAGGTATGCGATGCCGTTGCCGATGTATGGCAGCCGACGCCTGACAAGCAAATCATTTTCAACTTGCCGTCTACAGTCGAAGTATCGACGCCCAATGTCTACGCCGATCAGATAGAGTGGTTCTGCCGCCATATTAAAAATCGCGATTCGATTGTGGTTAGCCTGCACACGCACAACGACCGTGCCTGCGCAGTGGGTTCGGCAGAGCTCGCAGTCATGGCGGGCGCTCAGAGGGTCGAAGGCACGTTGCTCGGCAATGGCGAGCGCACGGGCAATATGGACATCGTTATTATGGCGATGAATCTCTATAGCCAAGGTGTCGATCCGAAGCTCGATTTAAGCGACATGGATAATATTGTCTCGGTGGTGCGAGAGTGCACGCAAATCGACGTGCACCCGCGTCAGCCCTATTCAGGCGATCTCGTGTTTACCGCATTTTCGGGTAGCCACCAAGATGCGATCAAAAAGTGTCTCGACATTTATGAAGAAGGTAGCACCTGGGAGATCGCCTATTTACCGATCGATCCGCGCGACCTCGGCCGTACCTACCAAGATGTCATTAGAGTAAACAGCCAGTCGGGCAAGGGCGGTGTCGCCTATGTGCTCGCTAACAAATTTGGCTTTGAGTTACCACGCTGGTTACAGATTGAGTTTAGCCGCGTAGTGCAGAGTGTCACCGAGCAAAGCGGTGGCGAGATTCAGCCCGATTCAATCTGGCGATTGTTCAATGAGCACTACCTTCAGTCTGAAAAGATTGTCAGCTTAGAAGATTTTAGTATTCAGAAAAACCAAGGCCGCGAAACCTTCTCGGCCATGCTCGACCTTTCCGGCAAGCCCGTAGAGATAAAAGGTGAGGGCGACGGCGTGCTCGATGCGTTTATCGAAGGGCTGAAGCGGGCTCTCAATATCGATTTCGAAGTAATGGAATACGGTGAGCATGCGCTAGGGAAAGGGTCAGACGCCGAAGCGGTAACTTATATGCAGCTTAAGTTCGGTGTGCGCCGGTTTAGTGGGGTGGCTGTTAGCAAAGATATCATTTCCTCTTCGCTTAATGCGCTTATGGGCGCGGTAAGCGAACTGCTTAAAGAGACAGCAGCCGATGCCTCCGTTTCTGCGGAGCGTGCTGCGAGCTAATTCCGTTTCGCCCTCCCGCGCGCCTTCCTGGCGCGCGCTTTCACCTCTTATGCAAACTATCTTGTCCGTTGTTGCGACTTAGACTCTATTGCCAGTATGCTGAATCGATAAGGACACGCATGCCTACTGAAAGGCTTGTGTTCAATACTAGTTTAATCCGGACCGATTCATGGCCTCGATAATCGACGAAGATCAGGCGTTAGTTGCTGCCGCTGCCGCAGGCTCTAAGCAGGCGTGGGTTGATTTGGTCGCGCGTTACGAGTCGCGAATTTATAATCAGGCACTCAGGTTAACAGGCAACAGCGCCGATGCGTTGGATCTTATGCAGGAAGTATTTATAGGTGTTTTCAAAAATCTGCATCGATTTCGCGGGGAGTCTAAATTCAGCAGCTGGGTGTTTCGTATCGTACACAATAAATCGATTGATCTAGCGCGGCGCTGGCGACCGCCAGTTCAGCAACGTCAGTTCGAAGACACAGACGATCTCGCGCTATTGCCTTCGGCTTCGGCTAACGAGCCCGATGAGCGATTGGTGCAGGATCGAATCAACATGCAGGTGCAGGCGTTGCTCGCCGAATTACCGATCGAGCAGCGGCTGGTCGTCGAACTCAAAATATTTCAGTCACAGACATTCGAAGAAATTGGCGTGTTGCAAGACATCTCAGAAAACACGGCTAAAACGCGCTTTTACAGCGCGCTCAAAAAACTTAAAAACGTATCGGAGAAGAATTATGCAATGCCCTGAAACGGCGCGCTGCCTCCCAGCCTATGTTGTCGATGAGCTTGTTCCTAGCGAACGAGAAACCTTTGAAGCCCACTTGCTTGGCTGCGGCGAATGCAGCGCCGAGCTCGCCAGCTTTGCGGGCGTTAAGAACGCTCTTCATGCTTGGAGCGATACGCCATTGCCTGCATCGGCTGCCGCGCATCGCGAGCGAGTGCGCGCTCTCGCTGGGCCTGTGTCTTCGCGCGGGACTGTGAACGAGAGTCGTTGGCCTAAGCTGAATTGGTGGCAATGGGCGCCTTCGGCTATCTCCTTTGTGCTGCTCGCGATCTTGCTTGTTGACGCTCGATTCCTCGCCACCGACGATGGATTTAGTCTGAGTTTTGGTGGTCAAGACAACGCAAACAAGACAACTGGTGCCGAGGAGATGATCAGTCGGGAGGAAGTTCAACAACTCATTACACGATTGGAACAGCGGCAAGATCAGAACACTATTGCGTTAATGCAAGCGGTACTCAGCCAGACCCGTGAGAGCAACGAGGCAAGTTTTCAACAGCTATTCGCGTTCTTCGAGCAGCAGAGGCTCAACGATTTAGAGCAGGTACGCGCGAGCTATGATCAGCTCGCTAGCAGCGATTTCGAAACTCTGCGCTCGCTGCAGCAGCTGGCGAGTTATGTCAGTTTTAATGAATCGGTTAGGTAGGGGGCGCCATGGCACGGATTAATGCCGCGTGTAAAAAGCTCGCGCGTTTATGTTGCAAGTCCTCGGCTGCCACCTCGTTGGCCTTATCCTTGGTTGTTAGCTCAGCGATTGCGCAGCCCACTGCAGAAGCACTCGAGCGCTCGCGTCAGGAGCTTGGTGTTTTTTCTGATCTTTTGTCAGTGGGTCTCGGTCTCGATGAGCCAGGCGGGCTTTTTGGCATGAACGTAGGCTCGATTCAGTCGCGATACCTTTTTGGGCAGGGCGCCTATCTCGAAATTCGCAGCCCTCTCGCCAATCGTCGGCAGCGACTAAGCCTCGCGGCGCTGAGCTCAACAATGCGTGATTTACAATCCAGTCAGAATCCTTTTTCACGCTTCTCCGCAGCGCCCTCGTCTCAAGCATTGGATGCTGGTACAGCAGATTCCGCCTTGGTGGCGAGCCTCGCAAGTCGCATTCAGGATGTCGACTATGAGTTAATCGTTAGTTCGGCGCTTAGACAGGCTGCCGAAGCGGCAGAGGCACTGCGTTCGCTGGAGGGTATTGATGATGCGACTTATGCTGATATTCGCGGGGAGCTGGCGGAACTGCGACGGGACCTGCAGGCGAATTTAAGCGAGATGAATGAAGCGGTTGCGCGCGCCAATTCTGTACCAATGGGTACCCCCGATGCCGTAGCCGTGCCTCTGTCAGAGCGAATAGCGCTGCTGCGACAGCTCGCGCAGCAAAAAGCAGAGGAGCTGGGCGAGCAACTCGAACAGGCTCAATCCGACTACGAGCAGCGTTGGTTTGCTGAGAGAGAGGCGTTCGAGCGCGCTGTGTACGCATCGGCGTGCACGGCGAGTGAGCAGCTAGTGAGCTTCGCAGACTCGGAAACGCTCGCCATAGTGCTTGCAGGTTTGGGGGATGAGGGCGCACGGATGAGGCCTGATAGGATGCATATGCTCTCGATCGCTGAGTTAAGGCGGTGTGCGAGCGGGGCTATTGCCCCAAGTGATATTAGCGCGGTGGTGTATAGCTACTGATACAAAGTGATATCAAGGCTTGGTCTTGGTGGTAAAAACTATTATTATCGGGACGGGTGAGATGTCGCGTGATTGCATCCATACAATAAAAACAACAGCGCTATTTAGGCAATGCTAGGAGAGTAAGATGGAATGCCCCAAGTGTAATTCGGCAATGCATGAGATCGAGATCGAAACGTTGCACGGCAAAGTAGTCATCGATAAGT
>ERZ1048068.2030-NODE-2030-length-14737-cov-6.750238_pt1 | contig 14737 bp, 13 predicted proteins | sample MGYA00383098_ERZ1048068 | MGnify/ENA primary metagenome ERZ1048068 (study PRJEB29581, sample SAMEA5548368) | metagenome | biome: marine; feature: coastal; material: water | depth 1 m | study: Short-term variability in the microbial, nano- and picoplankton... | reverse complement strand
CGACGCTTTTACTTTTATAGACATACCTAACTCAAGAGATATGACTCACGCGGATGTTATGAGTCTTGGTGTTACAGAAGGTAACTGGGGTAGCGGTGACCTGCTTACATGGGGGACGACAACAGATTGGTGGTCGAACTCTTCTTTATTGGTAGAGGCTAAAGAAAAAGCGTTGTTTGCCGTGGATCATACAAACAGTAAGCTCTGCCGCATGAACACGAGTAGAGGTTTTTCTGGCTCACCGATATCTTGTTTTATTGAGTCGACTAAAATAGATTTAGACTCTGTGATAGGTACAGCTAACAACACCATAAAACAAATAAACGGAGTTATGCCTCAAATGGAAGGCTCCGGCAATGTCACAATATCTGTTGGTATATCCAACACACCCAGTGAGCCGGTAAATTGGATTGAAGTTAGAAATTTTGATATAGATTCCGACTACAAGATAGACGTCCGAGCTTCAGCAAGATATTTAGCTTTTAGAGTTGATAGTTCTAATTCTTCAGATTTTTGGAATTTAACAGGTTTAGATGTAGATGTAAGAGAGGTAGCGGGTCGATGAGTTATAAACCACAAATGGTTAATTCAACAACTACGGGCAACATTGTTAGTTGGGTTTTTAGAGAGCTTACTCGCATATCAAACAATTTTACTCAAGAGAAAGCTAACACTAATATACCTGTCATACATGAAGAACCAGAGAAACCGCAAGTCGGGGACATTCGTTTTGCAGACGGGACTAATTGGGATCCAAGCCACGGTGCGGGTTTGTACTTGTACAACCAAAGTGGAAACTGGGTTAGACTTAAATTTAATCACGAATAAGACAAATATATAAAGTAGGTACACAAAATGGCATTCGGTTTTAGCAGCAGCAAAAGCTCATCTAAACAGTCGGCAAAAACTTTTGTCGATAAAGCGCAGCAGCCTTTTTTAGATGATGTCCGCTCACAAGCGAGAGACATATATCAAGACCTTCCCGACCAACAAGTGGCGGGTTTAAACCAAAACATATACTCTGGTTTAGATAATCAAGCTGCTTTAGGTGGTTCTCAGTTCTCTGCCGGTCAAGGTTTGATGTCTCAAGGGCAAGGCATGACAAACGCTTACGGTGATTCTGTGGGTTACGCTAGTCAAGCCACTAATGTTAACAGGGCTGGTGAGGGAATAGGTACAGCTATTGCCGGTGGTCAAAGGGTTGGTTCTGATGCGGCACAATCAACCGCTGCGACTAATCTGGGTTTTGATCAAAGTAATTTAGATAGATACATCAATAACGATGTTCTGCAAGGTCAGATAGACGCCTCTACTCGTGATGTTGGTCGCGTGTTGAACGAGCAAACATTAACAGGTATTCAATCAGCCGCAGCCGGAACCGGAAACAGTGGTTCTAGCCGAGCCGGAATGATGGCGGGTGTCGCTGTCCGTGGGGCTCAAGATAGAGCTGGCGATATTGCCGCTGGTATGCGTGGTCAGGCTTACAACAACGCTTTAAACATTGAGGCTCAGAGAGCATCGCAGAACGCTGGTTTTAATCAGCAAACCAACCTAGCTAACGCTGGCGCTTTTAACCAAATGTACGGCGCCGGTTTAAACACAGGGCTGGGTGCTTTTAACACAGGTATTCAGAATCAACAGTTTGGCGCTAATTTAGGTCAGCAGCTTGGTACCGCCGGTGTTAATAACATGGTTACCGGTGGAAACTTAGCTGCCAGTGGTTTTGGAAACCAGATAGGGTCTGGTGAGTACACAAGAGGATACAACCAAGAGCTTCTTAACGCTCAGTTTGCTAACTCTATGAACCCGTTTGCTGGCACTGAGTTCTACAGTAACATTATTGGTGATCCTACGGTTCTTAGTGATTCAACCAGCACTTCTAGTAGTAAAAGCACAGGGTTTAGTTTCTAATAGGAAATAATTATGGCAGGTTTTTTTGATTCTATAGGTAGGTTGGACGAGAACGATCCGACGCTCCAGAACTACCGTCTTGAAGACTCAAGACAGGGTAAGGTTTTGGATGAACTATACCCCTCAGAATTTAGCTCTCAAAGCGAACGGACTATGCACTTACCAAGTGCTAGTCAACAACGTGACGCTTTAAACTCTGGTCTTGTTCGTATTGGCGATAGTGATAAATTCACTACGCCTTCTATGATGTTGGCTGGTGCTAAAGACCAAGACACAAAGGCTCGTATGGGTCAGATGGAGTCTGAGTATAAAAGAATCCGTAACAGTGCTGGTTTTAGAATAGCTGACACTTTGGCGGATACAGGAAGAGCTTTTTTGTCTCCTTTGTTTTGGTTGGGTGGTGAAGATACCACTCGATACGACCCTTCTGCAAAGTTAGAAGCCGGATACCGTCAACAGTTTGCAGCGGCGGAGAGTATGCGTTCCGCTGTTTATACCGCTGCTACTAACCAACGGCAGACAAGAGCAGCTTATCTTGAGCAGCTAAATCAAAACAGAATAACTAACGACCTAAACGAAAGACGTTTTGGTTTATCGCAAATGCAAGCAGGAACCGCTGCTTTGTCCGCTGCGACAGCGGCTCAATCTGCTGGTTTAACTGATACAGATAAGAAATTTAAAAATTGGACAGAGTTAAATTACGGACAGGGTGCTTACGAAAACTTAAAACAAGACACAGAACTTTTCCGACAAACTTTTGAGGACTACAACGTAAATGTGACTGGCGATATGCTTCGCGTACAACCTGTCGGAGACCAAACCCCTGTCGTTATGGCTTCTAAAACATATGATGAAGTTGAAAAAATAGCGGGTGGGTATAAATCTGATCCTTTCAGAGAGGCAATATCGAAACATAGACAACTTGTGGAAGCTCTTGACATAAACAACCCTGCCGGTGACATAGCGGCTGTGTTTAGTTTTATGAAAGCACTAGACCCAACATCTGTTGTTCGAGAGTCTGAGTACCAAGTTGTGGCTGGCGCTGGCGGTATAATGGATAAAATACGTCAGATTGAAGAGAAGTTTTCCACTGGTAACTTCTTACCCCCAGCGGTTAAAGAATCTTTACGGGCGTATGCAGATCAGTTGATGGAGATCAACATGATGACCTTTGACGCTGGTAGAGCGTCCGCCCTTAATAAGATCGGTCGTTTTGGTGTTACGGATGAAAACGGTTTAGCTCAACGCTTTATAGGTGGTGATGTTTTCTCTGAGTTTAGACCGGAAACACCACAGGCTCCGACTCCTATAGGGACAACGGACGACGGTGTTGATTACTTTGAAGATGGTTTAGGAAAATACATACTTAACTCTGACGGATCTAAAGTTTACGGAGATATCCAATAATGCCTGTTTTTGTACCCGCTGACCCTAGAGAGGTAGAGGCTAAACGCCAGCAAATGGCTTTAGATGAAGAAAGAAAAAGACTTCAAGGTCTCAACTACTCTAATCTAAACCAAGACGGCTCGGCTTTAGGTCTTAGAGCCGCTGTCGCAACCGCGCAAACACCTGAAGATAAACTAGCAACTCTTAGGAGTCGATACCCTACAGCCACGCCGTACGGTGACGGCAACTATGCTTATATCGACGAGAACGGTGCGCCACGGATTCATAATCCAAGAGGTATAGATCGTGGTGATTTTATTGAGCAGGGTCGTATTGGCGCAGAGATTGTCGGCGGTATTGCTGGGTTTGCTGGTGGAACCGCTGCGGCTGTACCTACGGCTGCTACCGGTGTGGGAGCACCTGTCGCCGCCACTTTACCGTATCTCGGCGCGGGCGCTGGCGCCACGTTGGCGGGTGAGATTTATGATCGCGGTGTTAGGGCTTTTACCGGCGCAGAGGATACACGCTCTGCTGGCGATCAAGCTAAAAACATCGGTTTAAATGTGGGTCTAAACGCATTACCTATTGATAAAGCTATAGACGCTGCAAAACCAGTGTTAGGTGGTTTTGGAACTAAACTAGCAAATAACGAAATGATACAGGCGGCAAACCGCAGAGGCTTCCAGCCAACACTGGGGATGATAAGCAATAATCCTGCGATGCAAAAGATTGAAGCTGCTTTTTCTGGTATGTTTCTTACCGCCGGATCAGCTAGAAAAAGAGGCGAAGAGGCTGTAGACAGTGCTAGACAATCAATAGATGATTTCTTTAACGCTGGCGGCGGTCGTGGTGATGCGACAAGTTCGGGTTCAGATATTATTAATTTAGCAGAAAACACTAAGGTTGTTTTTATAAATGAGAAAAACAAACTTTACGACGCCGTGGATGATCTTATTGACCCATCCAAGATTGTAGAAACTCCCAACTTAACAGCTCACTCCGACACGTTAACGTCTGCTTTCTCAAACGAGCAGTTAGCGGCTCTTATGAACAAGGGGCTTGTTTTTGACATAGCTAAGTTGGATTTATCACAGCTACCTTATAAAGATTTGAAAAACCTTCGCACATCAGTTGGTAAAATTCTTGATAGCGGTAAATCTGACACGTTAACGGGGGCTTTAGAGACTGACCTTAAGAGTCTTTACGCTGCTATATCTAGTGATATGGGGATGGCGGCTAAAGAAGTTGGAGAAAACGCTTTTAATACTTGGAAGAAAGCAGACTCTTTTTACAGTGATGGCGCTAAAGTTTTTAAAGATGTTATAGATCCGCTTACAAAAAGCGCCTCTGGGGATTACCTAGCGCCTGAAGTGGTTTTTCAAAAGTTAAAAAGCCAAGCGACCACAAGCCCCGACACGCTTGCTAAGACAGCAGACGCGGGTATGGTTCCAGAAAGTGCTGGTGGTGCTTTAGTTGAAAATCTTGGTAAAGCCACGCCACGAGGTCAAAACGCCGCCGAGACTGCTGGGTCTTTAGAAGGTATACTGACACAAACATCTAAAGATAAAATACCTCAAGCGTCGCAAGATATTTTGTTTAACGGTACTCAAAAAGAGATACTGTCTGACCTTAGAGTTTTTGCTGAAAACGCAAGAGATGTAACTCAAAACCTAAACAGGTCTAACACCGCTGGCGTTATGGCTGTGCAGGGTGGTTTAGCATCGGTGGGTTTAGTCGGCGCTAGTGTGTTAACCGGTGATTTGACAGTTGCTTCCGCCCCCGCTGTGGCTGGACTCTTGACGACCTACTTAGCAGGTAAAGGTTTTAGCAGCAAGGCTTTGAGAGATTGGGCTATGCGAGCACCTTCAGATCCTAAAGCGTTAGCCGGATGGAAAAGAGCCGGACTTAACATTGCTTCGGCAAACGGTTTAGAAAAAGTATTTAACGCAGCATTTAACAATGATAGTGATGGTCAAGGGGTGTTAGCAGAATGATAGAATTTTTAGCATCGTTACAGGGTATGGGTGCTAACAGCCTTGCCGCGTTAGGTAGTGCGGAGACGGCTTTAGCTGGGATTACAGACCCAATAAATCAACTAGGCGGTTTACTGGATAAAAAATCAAATGAGCTTTCTAATAAACTTGACTCTGGTTTTAGGAACACTGCTTTTGGCAAATCTGGTTTTGCTAAAGGTACTGGTCTTGACGGTTTGTTTTCTCCTTCAGACAACCCTAACATATCTAAGCACAGCGCCTACACGCCTGTGTCTATGCCTAATTCTGTATCTAATTTTCAGGGTGTTAACCAACTAACTAACAACCCGTCTGTGGGGATGTTGTCTCAAGAACAGCAAGGTCAAGATGTTGGAATACCTTATGTGTACTCCCCAGCTTTGACAGACAGTGAGGAAACAGGCATAAAGTTGAAAAAAGACGAGAACAAGGCGGTGCAAGACGTTATTAACGCAGACCCCGCTTTAGCCCCTGTTGAAGTTGTCCAACCTGTAGACTATGAGCATGGTAGCTTGTACGAAAAACCTGAAGAAGTTTTATCTGTTTCTGATTTTATTAATGCAGGTCAGTAGTAATGAGCGTTTTTAAAGCTGCGGTTAAAATAGCTGAGGGTCTTTACGACGAAGCCGCTAAACTTAAAAGAGCTAAAGACCAAGGCTTCGGGGAAGAAACATTTTATCACGGCACTGCCGCAGATATAAAAGAGTTCGATAACTCAAAAATAGGTACGGTAACCGACGACGGGTGGTTTGGTAGAGGGCATTATTTTAGTCCATCTTCAAAATACTCAGAAGAGTTTATTCCTGACGGTTTGGTCTACGACGCATATATGGAAAACATAAAAAATGGCGGGGGTAGGAAATTTGCTAAAGGTGGAAACGTAATCCCTGTTAAGTTGAGAGCGCAGAATCAATACGACTGGAGAGCCAACGAGATAGAAAGCGAGGGACGTGGGATGGCAAATGCTAATGCTGATCAGCGTCAACACAAAACCGACGAGCTTATTAAAGCAGGGTACTCCGGTGTCGATGTGTTCGACGACAAGGTAATGTTGGGAGAGGATGAGACTTTAAGTCCAGAACAATTTAAACTTATTCAAGATTACTACGCAAAAAACCACTCAAGCACAGGGCTTCCCCCAGCGTGGCTTAAAAAAGAAACAGTTGAGAAAACACTCAGAGTTGGCGCTAATAAAGATGCGTATGTTAAAACCTATGGTGAAGATTTTGTTAGTAAATTGCCTATAAAAAGAATTTTAAAAGAGAGAATGGTTTTTGACCCTAAAAACATTAGGTCTGTTAACGCTAAGTTTGATCCGTCTAAGACAGATTCTTCTAACCTTTTATCTAGTATTTTAACCGGCGGGGTTGGCTTGTCGGTTTTAAACAGTGAGAAAGAAGAACAATGAGTATGTTCAAGACAGCCGTTAAACTTTTAGAGAAAGTAGACTTTGACAAGATGAAAAAGTTTAAAGATTTGTCTGCGTCTGAAAAACAAGCTCGCAAGGAAAACGTGCTATCTGCTGGTGGTTTTAAAAGCGAAGATGAGATGTTAGATATGCGAAGCACCATGTCGGCAAACCCCAACGCTAACACCGGTAAAGACTTAGAAGCTATGGAGCTTGTTAGGAAAGTAGAAGAAGGCAGTATGTCTTTTGATGAGTACCGTGATTGGTGGTTAGCTAACAGAGCCAAAGAGCCTGCTAAGTCGGCGCCTGAAGTTGTGCCTACTGACAGGGCTTTAGCGAGTGTAGGTAAGAAAGTTTATAAGACAGGTTTAACCGGTCAAGGCGGAACAGTTAATATCCCTGACGGAACACAAGTTGCTTCTCGTTTAGATATTCCAGCTTACAGCAACAAGGGCGAGTATGTTGAGACGTTGCACAACCCCGCAAAACAAACCGACGTTATGGGTTATGGCGGCGGTAGCGATTTGAAAAACGTAACCTTTGGTATTAACCCCGACGCAGCTTTAGGTGTCGCTACTAATAGAACAGACAAACACCCTTTCCATATGATGAAAGGTGAGTATCAAAACAACCCTAACATTGTCAAAGACATGAATAAACTTATGAAGCAAAAGAATGTTATTCAGGTCGGTGCTAACCCACAAAAGTCTGGCGCTTTCTATGACATAAAAACAGGTAAGCCGTTAGAGGGTGCCGACCGTGTTATCCAAATTGGTGATACACTTGTGGCTAAGAATCCAAAATATATTCCCGACGGAGACCCTAGATTGTTTACCAAGGGTGGTGTTCAGTTTGGCGGAGTTGCGGGTGCTGCGTTATTAATGGGAGATGACGAGTAATGGTAAGTATTTTAAAAAACATAGCTACTGCGGCTACGGCTGCGGCTGCGGCTACTCAATCTCAAGAAGCTGAAGCTGTTTCGGTGGGAAGACTTGTTCGCCTTGGTTTTTTAGACAATCAATCTGCTCAAAACCCAAGAGCCGTAAAAGGTGCTTTTACAAAATACAATAAAGCTAGGGAGCAATCTTCTGGTTTTAATTACAGGGAGTCTTTGTCCGAAGCGGGTATGGATGAAACTGTTTTTACTCCGACAGATTTAGGTGCTAGAAAGCAAGTTAACCTTGAGAGTTTAGTAGGTAGACCTATTGTCCCTGTAAGAGGCGACCAAAGTAATCTTGGAGTTTTGCATAAACTAGGCGGTATAGATATACCTAACGGTTCACCTGTAGAAGCTGGAAATAAATTTTCTCAGCAACACGCGGAAACCGGTAGAGGGTGGATGTCTATGTCGGGTGTTGCTAAAGGGCAGCAGGATAAGATAATTAAAGCTGCTGAAGATACTGGGGAGATTCCTGTAGGTGTCTACAACTCAATGAAAGACACGACTGCTGATTTTTCTACGGCGGTCGCACAACCTATGATGGCTCAGATCCCTATTTTAAAAATAGCTAAAAAAGATAAAAAAGAGTTTGACGACGAGTTGCGGCGTGTTTTTCCATCTTGGGTCGGGTTAGATTCACCGGATGCAATGGATCAACTGCTAGGTAGAAATGGATTTGCAAACATAGGTGCAAACAGAACTAGATTCTCAAATATGATGGGTAAATCTAAATATAGAAATAAAGGTTTTCCTAGTTATTCTGAAATTTTACCGGCGATTAACGATCCTGATTTAGCCGGAGTTCCTTTAGGCACTTCAGGTTTGTCCATGTACGATGCTATTTTAACGCCAGCATATAAGGACATAGGTGTACATCAAAGCTACGATACTGTTATGGCTGGGAAATATATCGGCGGATCCGGTAATGTTCCTTTTGATGTTATGTTCCCTAAACTTAATAAAAGATTTTCTGCCAGTATGACTGGCGAAAACGCCCCGATTAAAGGGGAACCAAGACCACTTAACCAATCGGAAATAATAGACGCGGCTAACAAAAGAAAAGACGGTTATGAAATTGCCGACCAGCAGTGGTTAGATGGTGTTTCTGAGTTTATAGAAAGAAACAAAAAAGCTGGCGGTACTTTGTTGACTGGCTCTGGAGTAGCGGGTGCTAATGCAAGCGAAGACTCCTCTGTTATAAACGACATACAGGCTGGTATTGATTTTGCTGATTTTGAAAGAGAGCAAAACACTTTACCTAACAGGATTAAAAACTATTTATCATCTCCTTCCGACGCGAATGTCGCTATCTACGACGATATGAGACGACGAGGCGAGGACACAATAGAACCAAACAGATCGCCTCGTGCAACTAACATAGCTAATTTTATTGACCAATATAGTCCTGATGTTCCTATCCTTGGTCAGTTTATAGGTTCTGGTATTTCGGATCAGTTAAGAGAGCTGGGTTACAATAAAACAAAGGGTAAGGTTTTAGGTCAGTCTGCTATGTCTGCTTTAGATATTGCTGACATAGCCGGTGCGGGTATCCTTCTTAAAAACGCAGGAAAGCAAACTGTCACTCGCGGCGGTAAAACTATGTACCACGGGACTGACGCTGGTAAAGATTTTGATCGTATAGATCCTAGTAAGCTGCAAGGTAGAGACGCTGGTTTCTTAGGTAAAGGTTTTTATTCTGGCGACCCTGTTATTGCTAGTAGATACGCTAAGAACATGGAAGGTGGCAACGTGCAACCCGTAGAGACTGCCGCTGGTAAATATAAAAACTACACGCTAGAAGACAAACAAAAATTAGGAATGGCAGTTAAAAAAGATCCTAGCTTATCGGAAATGCTTACGCAGCAAAACACCTCGGACGGTTACATTGGTGCTCGCGTGTTAGACGGTAAAGGTAACGTAGTAGAGCAGGTTAATTACTTTCCTACGCGAGATGTAGATAACGCCATTACACCTTTTAGCTTTTAAAGCATTTAACAAACTCAAGAAGGGCGTCTTGTGACGCTCTTTTTTGTTGAAGCGATTCAAGCACAGCGTCGTCTGCTGTGTTCTCTCCTAATATATGTATTATTCTTACGGGGTTCTCTTGACCTTGACGGTGAAGCCTTGCGTTGAATTGTTGGTAAAGCTCTAAACTCCACGGTAAACCGAACCACACAATTATATTACCGCCGCGTTGCAGGTTTAATCCGTGACCGGCGCTTGCTGGGTGCGCTAGTAGTACGGGTATTTGTTTTGTGTTCCATCTGTTTATTGTTGCGGGATCCTTGTCGAGCTCTACCGCTTGAGGTATTGCTTTTTTCAGTCTTGCTAGGTCGGATCTAAAGTTGTAGGCAAGCAAAATGTTTTCGTTAGATGTAGAAACTAAATCAACAATGGCTTTAATTTTCTCTTCGTGCATGACTGTGTATGCGCCGTCCTCGTCGTACACACTTCCGTTAGATATCTGTAGCAGCTTACCTATTTGTACTGCTGCGTTAACAGCCATTATTTCTCCGCCGTCGTAAGACAATATAAAATCTCGTTTCATGTCTTCGTATTTTTTTCTGGCTTTCGCTGGCATTACGGTGTAGATGTTTGAGTCTACTCGTTCAGGTAGTTCTAAATAGTCTTCGGCGCTCATTCTCAAAGCTATGTCAGAAACTTTTTTATGTATGCTGTCAACCTTGTCCGGTCTTATAGCGTATTGGTTCCACTGGGGATTTCCGACCGTCTGGCAGTAGTGCTCTAAAAACTTACCTCGTGTGGGGTATAGTCTTTGCCCTTTATCTAACAGGTATATTTGTGACCACAAGTCCATCAGGTTGTTCGGGGCGGGAGTCCCTGTTAACTGAATCATCCGGTCTATCTTCCCTAGAACTTTTCTCATCGACTTCCATCGTTTGGCGCTGTGAGATTTGAAGCTGCTGGATTCGTCTATTACTACGCAATCGTAATGCCAATCCTGACCTAAAAGTTCTACTAACCAAGGTATGTTCTCCCTGTTGATTATGTGTATGGGTGTGGATTCCATGACAGCCTTTGTTCTTTTGGCTGGAGTAAGACCCGCTAAGATTGTGTACTTTAAATCCTTAGTGTGCTGCCACGCAGCAATCTCGGAAGACCAAGTGTGTTGCGCTACACGCAACGGCGCTATGACTAAAGTTTTTTTAACGTCACCGGAATCTATCATATCAGATAAGGCTGTGAGGGTAGACACAGTTTTACCTAAACCCATGTCGATCCACAGGGCTGCGTTTTTATTTTTAAGTATGAAGTCTACTGCCTTGGTTTGGTACTTGTGAAGATTTGATCTTTTTAACATAGTATCTCTGCTCCGCCTTCTACACTGTCGACTATATGCACTTTAATACCTACTGACTCTAGTTTTCTATGAACTGCCTGCTGGTATGGTGTTGCTTTTTTACCTGTGGCTTTGAACTCAACGATCACACATTTACCGTCTTTAAAATATAAACGGTCGGGAACCCCTCGCTGCGAAGTAGAAACCCATTTAAAAGATAACCATCCTAGCTTCTTAGCGTTCTCTGTTACTTTCTTTTCTATTAATCCTTCTCTCATTTCTTTTTGTAAGTGCAAGCGCAAACCTTACACATACCGTTCGATACATACCTTTTTGGTGGGTGGTTTTTCTTACACGGTTTACCTATATAGTATTTAGAGCCTTGCAACGCGGCTTCTAGTCTGGCTGTTTTTCTCATTACTTTTTATAACGAGTAGACTCGTAACCTTCTGCTGTTACGGGAATGCCTTTAGCCCACTCAGGTAGTACGCACATTAAATCTGACAGCTCGTCCACGCTTCCATAACCCACAGGGACGTCGGCTACTATCTCATCGTGGACGTGCAGCACCACTGGGTACTTGTTTTTCTCTAATCGCAGAACCGCTTCGGCTAGTAAATCTCTAGCCACTGCTTGAGTTATAGATTGAACTAAAGAACCACCGTATGCTTTTATCTGACCCCAGCGGTGCGTGTGGTTGTTCATACCACTGTAGACTAAATCCATACCCCTGTCACCTTGAACCATTTTTGCTTCGGGAAAAGACAGTATTCTACCGCTTGGTAATTTAAAAAGCAGGTCACCCTTTACAAACTTAAAAAGACCTTTGCAAGCTGGCGACTCTTTGCCGTAACTTATAGCGTTTCTTGCAGCTCTCTCAGTGTCGACCCACAACTTTACTATCGGCTTGTTGGCTTCTCTCCAATCGTTTCGGATTGTTAACGCTTGTCTTTCGTTTACGTCTGTTCCGTAAGCCTCTGCCATTTTCTGGAATGCTCTGACCCCACCTTGGTAGCCAAGGGCAAGTGTCGCCACTTTACCCACGAAGCGTTGATCTTTAGTTACTTTATCGTAGTCGCATCCGTACATCGTTGCGGCTGTAAATTTATAGATATCACTTCCGTCTTCAAAAACTTTTATAACTGATTTATGGTCAGACAACCACGCTAGAACTCTAGCTTCTATACTAGCGTAGTCGCTAACAATAAGGCGGTTACCTTCACTTGCTATAAGCATTCCCCGAAGACAAGATGACATTGACTCCATCGGCTCTCCGTCTATTGACGAGGGGTCTCTTTGTTTCATCTGCTCAATAACACTGTCGGTGTCATCTACAGTTGGGCGTGGTAAGTTTTGCGGTTGGAAGTGCCTACCAGACCAACGACCTGTCGCAGCACCGTGATACATCAGAACCCCGTGAGCTCTACCGTCTTTACCAATTACTGTTTTCATTGAGTCGTATTTTTTAGTGCTAGACTTAGACATTGCTTGTCGTATCTCTAAAAACTCTTTTACTTTTTCAGGGCATTCGTCGTCTAAAGCACACTGCACAGCCGCTTTGTCGTAGCTGTCCATTGAGTAGCCTTGGTCGTTTATCCACTTAAGAGATTTAGCTCTCGACGAGGTGCTGTCTAAGATACCGCCGGTCAACTCGTATATTCTTTTATTTAATGCTGCACCGTGTTTTTCAATAATAACTAAAGCGTTGTCTATGCTTTCTTTGTCGAGACGAACGCCACGCCAGTTTACTAGCTGGTCGTGTTCCCACACTTCCTGCTCTAAACCTCTGAGGTCTCTTAGCTTTTCTCGTATGGCTCTCTCCGCTACCACATCCTGTAAGCAGTAGTCGTACAGTTCTTGATAGAGTTTTTTATCTATAACACGCTCACCCCTGTAGGGTTTGCAGCATCTTTGAATAAGGATCTTTCCGCGTTTATCTTTTGCGGCGTCACCTGTTAAGCCGAGAGCTTCGCCACACTTACCTAAAGCGCGAGGGAACGCTTGTGCTGCGGCAAGTGCAGCGGTGTCTCTCCACTGGGAGATGGGTATTTCTTTCCAACCTAAAACTAAGTTCCAAGCTGACATTTCAAAAAAACTATTCCACGCCCAAATAAGAGCGCCTTGATCAATCAAATCTAATAGCCTTTGCGGTGGTGGCATGTCGGGAGTCCACAACTCCGGATCCTCGTTATCTACGCACCAAGCGAGACATAAAACTTCGGTTGTGTCGTGGTCGTTGTAAGCATACGCACCCGCTTTTCGTATATCACACTCGCTGTACGTCTCGAAGTCTATAGATATATTCATTTATTTTTAGGTTCACTTTTGTTGTATTTTAGTTCTTCGCTGGAAATGCAATCTATAAAATCGCAAGACTTGTTGAGCACGTTAAGACAGAAATGACCTAGCAATTCTCCGTCTTTGTTTTCAACCGGCTCTAACACGCGGTTGCATTTTGGACACGCTTTTACACTTTTCATATTTATCACCTGTTAAAGTAATGCGCCCGTCTCCGAGCGCACACACATACACACTACCAACTTACGCCGAACCAAATACCTATGCCGTGAATCATCCCGACAGGGAAAATAAAACCACCGGCAATAAGTAAAAGATATTTAGCGTGAACAAGGCAGTGGATGACGTGAGTCACCCAAGCCAACATACACGTTAAAACCGTAATCAGTATAGCCGTACCACCTTGTTCGTCAGTCATAACAATCTCCTAGTTTAAAAAATCATCTTCTTCGGCGTCTTTAGCTTGCTCGCTAGAGATGTCGTCAAAGAGTTCGTTAACCTTCACACCGCCGCCGCCGAACGAGTCGCCGTCTTTAACAAACTGGATGGCGTTCAAGTTGCAGTTGACACGTTTACCAAACTGGTTGTTTTGAACCCATAAACTTAATGCAGCGTTTACATAACAACCGGCATAGATTTTTTCGTCTTCCTCTGTGAGCTGTGAGCGATCACGATCTAAGACAACGGGTCTTTGCATTGTTGAACATGAGATAAACATAGCGTTTTCGTAACCGTCGTAAGCCTTCTCGACGCCGTCACCTAAACAAGTTTTGAGACCTTTGGGGATATCACCGTTAAAAGATTCTAAAGCAGCAGCTTTAATCGCAGCTTTAAATTCCTTAATCTGGTCTGCTTGACTGTCTTTGTCTAACAAAAAGTTAGCAGAGTATTTTGCTTTTTGACCTTCCATGTACGCCTTTGGCGTCCAGATTTGTGGGAAGGATAGACGTACATTTTTTAATTGAATAATTGACATTAGGACTTTTCCTGTATTTCATTAAAGTAATCAGCAATGTCCGGTTTCACCGCAGGACGTGGATCTTTGTCTTGCGCTAGAAGCGGAGCACCACCAGTTTTAGCGACGAGATTTTCTATCTCATCGTATCGCGCCTTTCCAAGCAACTTTTGAGCTTGTGAAGGTGAGATTAGTTTTTGAGAGACGGCTTCGTCTCCCAGTAAATCAGTTAACACAGCTTGTGCTTTGCTGTCATCCACCCAGCTTCTCCTGTTACGACCAGCCACCAATTTGTGACCGTCAACAATGCCGCCGTTGTTGAGAACTTTCTTAGCGTGAACTTCTACGGCTCTCGCCCAGCTAATTAGCATAGGAAGTTTAGGTAGCAGCTTGCCCATTTCTACCGGAGTCATTGCGGTGGGGACTTGTACAAGAAGAGGTTGGTCTAAATCGTCAAACTCAGACAGTGTTGTTTCGTAATTAAATTTTGCTAAGGCTCTGCAAACAGGTTTAGCTTTGCAGAACT
>ERZ1048068.2024-NODE-2024-length-14765-cov-19.775527_pt1 | contig 14765 bp, 27 predicted proteins | sample MGYA00383098_ERZ1048068 | MGnify/ENA primary metagenome ERZ1048068 (study PRJEB29581, sample SAMEA5548368) | metagenome | biome: marine; feature: coastal; material: water | depth 1 m | study: Short-term variability in the microbial, nano- and picoplankton... | reverse complement strand
TCATACGTAAAACTTTGGGTATTTTCAAGACCTCCGAAATAAAGAACTTGACAAAGTAGCTGAAATAAAATATACTTCAAAGCATGGCAAATTATAATATTACAGTAAACTCTACTTCGGGGTCGAAAGGCACCGCAGGAACCATAACAATGGTTTTTCCTGGAGGCTCAACAGGAGCGGGGTCCTCACCGACCAATAGACTTACTATCAATCCGGGTGATACTGTAAGTTTTGTGCCAGGCACGCTAAGCACTGATACAGGTATGAGCCCTTTAAAGTTTGCAGAAACGACTGTTTTAACTCCAAGCATTAGCATAGGACTCACAGGAATTACTCCAAGTACGGACACAATTGTAAGCGGAGGCTCTACTCGCGTAGGAACTGTAAATGTCTTTGCAGGAAACTTTCAAGTTACACTTAGAAATCCAAATACTGTTCTTGCTGCTTCTGACACGGCTTATTTTACAATCTCCGGAGACAGCGACCCAACTATCACAGGAAGTGGCGGACAGAATATAAGCGCAGGCACCTCGCTTAACACAAGCTTTACAAAAACGTACACAGTCGGAGGCCTTGGCTCTTCGAATAAGGCAAGAATATACGCTGCCGGAAACGCAGAGTTTAAATTAAACTCAGGAAGTTTTAAATCTACAGGCTACTTTGACGTTGTAAATAACGACGTTCTTACAATAAGAGCAATATCTCCTTCAGGATATAACTCTACTTTTAAAGTAGGCTTTTATGTAGTAAATCCAGTTACAGCAGCAGCCACATCTTTCCCTGTTCTTATTAGTACAGGAAATGCACCCAGCGGAGGATATGGGCTCGAAACGTTTAATAGTAGTGGAAACAAAACACTTTCCATCTCTTCTCGGTCTGCAAGATATGTAAGCCAAGGTACTGGTAGTGTAAATGTAAATAACTCTGCGGGAAGTTTACCCGCAGATTTATCAGACACAGACACAATTTCTGTAACTGGAATGGCAAACAACGATACTTGGCTTGTACTTCTTGATACTTCTTTTAATCAATTTGTACAAGACTCTGCGTGGGAAGTTGTAAGAGGTAGCGGGTCATTTACAGTTCGTTTTGCTGGAAAAGTAAACGCGGGTCAAAATGTAACCCTAAGCTATAAGTATTACGTACTGAGAGGAGGGTAATATGGCATACGGAATGGAAGTAACAAATGCTGATGGCAGAACTGTTTTCAGCAGTAGTGACCCTGCTTCAACATTTACAGCAGGAACTGCAACAAGTCTTACAGGCTACAACCAAACTTTACCTACTCTCAGCACAGGACAAATTTTACTACTAAGACCTTTAAATAATACAAGTGCAACAATTGCTACAGAAGATGGAACAAAAACGCTTGGCAGTACTTCAAATATGCAAACATTTGCACAAGCGTCGGGAGCAAAGTACAGAATAGCAGAAATAGCAACTGAGCTCACGCCCTCAACTTCAGGGTATGGATTAGAAGTTTTTAACAATTCTTCAGAAATAATTTTTACTTCAGAAGCAGGAGCGATTCCAGAAATACTTGCATTTGGAGAAATAGGAAACGGACAGTTGTTTACATTTGATTCTCCAGGTACAATAGCTTTTAATGAAATTTACGTAATGGCTCCTACTTTAAAAGTAACCACTTTTAATGGAACAGAGACTATACGAGGTTCTTGGGCTATATTTGACGATGCAAATGAAACTATAAAGATAACGGCTGCTACTTTCGCAACTACCTCTCAACGAGAACCTACCGGAGTAGCCCCGAACGACGGTATTTTTAAAGTAAAAATACCTTTTTTAATATTTGGAGTAAGAACATGATTCAAGTAGTTTTTGTAAATTCACACGGAGAAGTAAAACAATGGTGTTCTCCTGCTTTTGACGATATGTATACAAACGGTTCAGTATACAACGGCCTAACTGCAGTACATGTCGCTTCGGACCTTGACGTTGCAGAATACATAAAAACAAATGTATATGTAGATGGAGCTTGGACAACTCGAACAGCACAGCCTACAGGCCACTATGTTTGGGAAAGCGGTGCTTGGGTTTTTCAGCAGACAGAATTTGACGGCGCACTCAGAGCAGAGCGAAATCGAAGACTTGTAGAAAGCGATTGGACTCAAGTAGCAGACAGCCCCCTCACGGACGCAAAGAAAGCAGAATGGGTTACATATCGAACAACTCTTCGCGATCTACCTATTATAAATGAAGCAACCAACATGGATAATGTACTATGGCCGACACGCCCGTAATTGAATTTTCTAATAGTGTAACTGTTGAAGAGTTTAACACTGCTTTTAACGATTCTTGGCAAGATATAGTTGATGACAATCTTGAGCAAATTATAGGAAGAGATGCTCCAGACAAAAACACTTTAAAGACTAAATTTTATCGATTATTTATAGATTCTTCTCCTCCTTTAAAAATTACTGTGGACGGACAGCTAGCCTTAATGTACTTAGGTCGTCATGTAGAGGATACTTATCACTGCTCTTACTATCTTACAGCAAACATAGACGGAAGTAAGGCACACTTGCATGACAACGCTGCAGCATATTTTATGGCACAGCGAGATTGGTCAGTAGCAAACGGAATCACAAGAGTAGCAACAGGAGCCATAAAGCCTAGCAGTAGCTACGATTATTACTATGTGACGGAGCGAACAGCATTAGACGCAGTGGCTACTATATCTGAGCAGATTACAGAAACAAGGGTTGATGGCAAACAGCTTGCTAGGCACAACTGGGAATATACTACTTCCTAAAAATACTCCTTGACATTGGACCTCCTATAACATATAATTAGAGAATCAAAGTTAAGGAACCCTGAATGTTAAAAGTAACTTACAAACATTGGAAAAGTGGAGTCAGGCTGGAAGCAATCGGTACTATGCCCAAAGGAGTTAATAATGGGATGAGTGACCGTATTGTAGTAAAACAACGTGATGGTACTTACAAAGATATTATTAAATCAACTATTATAAGGGTAGAGGAATGCGACCCAGATTAAAATACATATTTGCTGCATTACTGTTCTCAGTCCCAGCAATTGCACAGGAAACAGAAGCACCAGAGCCGATTATTACAGAGTCGACGGTGACAACGAAGCAGGATACGACTTTGAAGTCCCCTCCTTCATCGGCAATAAGTCCTACAATCAACACGAGCAATTCGGACTTATGTACTTTCGGCGTAGCGGGTGCAGTGCAAACTCAGATACTCGGTGTATCAACCGGCACGCAGATTACGGACGATAACTGCGAAATGCTGAAAAACGCGAAAACTTTGTACGATATGGGAATGAAAGTTGCAGCGGTATCAGTCATGTGTCAGGACCAACGAGTATTCGATGCAATGATGAATGCTGGAACACCTTGCCCTAAAGATGGATTAATTGGACAAGAAGCGAAGGCAGCATGGGAAGTAGCAGACGCAGAAGAGCCTGAAGAGCTCACGGAAAAGATAAGGGAATTTACGAGTGACCAAAAGACTCTCATGGGCAGTGGCATCGTTGCTACTTTGGCCCTCCTACTCTTACTCTGAAGAGATTTACGGCTCTACAAATAACGCTGCGGCTTTTGGGCTGAACTGGGTAATGACAAATATACTTCCTGCTCAAGCTGGACTGGAAGTAAACGGATTAGTGTATCAGTACACGGCGGTAAAAGACCCAGAAACTGGAATGATTGTATACGTACAGAACGAGTATGCGGATGGTAACGGATATATCTTTCGAAATGAAGATGACTGGACAGGACTGCCGGGCAACACACTAAGACGAAAGTTTGCGTTTCCGAACTTATCTGCGGAACTCTGGGGCCCTGGCTCGATAGAAGTACAAGGTGATGGAAGTGTACAGGACGCAAGTGTAATTTATACTTATAAATACGATACTTGTTTTGACCCACAGTCAGATCCAAGTTGCCCCGGATACGAAGAGAAAGTAGAAGTACCAGAGATTCCAATCTATGACCCACTGCAGGACGAGTTTGTGCAGATGGAAATGGCAAGAAAACAAAAACAGCAAGACCAGGAAGAAGAACGAGAGCGACAGCGTCGTCGAGAGCAGTGGGCAATTAGTAATGCTCTAGAAGATTTACTGGGAGACGGAGAGAATCCTTCGTTGGTAGATCCAGTTGCAGAAGCGATGGCAATGGCGCTTACAGGCCGTACACTTCCTACAGATTACTACTATGGTTTAGAAGGACGAGAGTACTTTGACACTGTAGTATTAGATGGAGGGGATATTCCCGATAACTCCAATGCAAGACGAAGCAACCTTGCACAACAATTGCTTCATCAGCAAATGATCGACTCGCAATATGAGTCAAGTCAACAGGAGAATAAGTAATGTTGAAACCCGTAATCATTTTAGCCGGTTCACTTTTAGCAACAGGAGCGGCGGGACAAACAGAAATTGTAGGTAATGTAGATTCAAAATGCATTATCATCAGTGAAACCCCCGGAGTCTATGGTAACCCGAATCCTTATCAGCTTACCACTTCGGCAACTGACGGCGGTGTACAGCCTATCATTCGCTACGACGTACTTGCCGCAGACTATTACAAAGCTGTTATTGAACACCCAATCGATTTCTCTTCTGCACCTACACTCGATGACGTAGTGAATTGGACCGGAGATGTCGAAGTATCAGAAATGTCAGACACAAACATGGCTGACTACGATACAAACAAAGTAGAGTATAACAATGCACATGAATATGAAATGACCGTTGCAGGTAGCACATGGTTTAAGATTTCATCACTTGCAGATTATGGCTTTACAAAATCGTTCCCTGCAGGTACTTATACTGCAATCGTTGAAGCGGAGTGTATTCCGCTCTAATGAGACTTTTATTTTTACTCCTGTGTGTAAGTGGGTACGCAAGTGCCCACGAGCTTACACCAACATATCCAGAGTTACGTTCTTCGTATATGCAGGATGTATATGAAGTAAATTTAAAAATGTGGAACGCTCGTGGCGATGTAGAATATTATAAGATCGAAGTTACGGATGAAGACTGGAATGATGTCCCTTTCATAACTAGAGAGAAAGTATTTAGATTGAAGCACTTCGAAAGAAGAAATATTGATATTTTTCTTCCGAATGACACAACTGCCACCTACATATGTACCAGGTCGATGTTAGAAAAAGGAAATGCGCAAAGAAGCATTGTATCATCAAAAGTTTGTTCAAAGATTAAGTGAGGCCTCGTATGAGACTCTTTTACATTTTATTACTGATACCATCAGTTGCATTTGGTCAGTCTGTGAATTTACAGATGCCCGGATCACCACAAAGTTATCAGTCTGATCGATTTCGCCACGGAGACATGGATTGCTCTAACGCGATTGGATCGTCCACAAACTTAGAGTTTGGGGTTCTTGGACTAATCGACGAACCAGACTATATGACACAAAACTACAACTCGGGCGGAAGTTCTACTGGAGTATACGCTCGAATAACAATACCACTCAATAAACCAAAAGAGAGAATAAATTGTAATACATTATACCAACTTGCACTAGAAAGAGAAAGACTCGAAGTGCAACGGCTCAAACAGGAGGTGGCGAACTTACGTGCGCTTCAGTTTGAAAATGATAATTAAATGGCAGAATTTGAATTTGCGGGAATGAATTTTAAGGGCGGAAAGGCTGCAATAGTCTTTACTGCCCTTTCGACTTTAGGGGGAGCACTCTGGGCAGGTTTTGAGTTTTATGCAGACTACATGGATATGCGAGAAGTTGTACAAAATATTGATGTAGGAGTTATAGATGCTCGCAATGCTGTAATCGAAACAAAGCTCGATGAAGCAATTACATATACTCGAGACATTAAAAATTCTCTCAAAGATGACATTACTAGAATTGAGCGCGTTTCTGATAATGCAGCATCTCGAGTAAAGGTTATACAAGATGACATTGATGACAGGCTTAGACAAGTTTCTAACTTAACGCGAGAAACTGAAAAAGACGTAAGAGACAGTATGAGAGCTCTCGAGGATCGTATAGAAGGCGATATGGATCAACTCGATGAAGATCTTAGAGACACACTTCAAAAAGCTCTTGATAATCCTTTGTCTGACAACTAGTCCAATAGCAAGCGCAGAATTTAGGCATTTTAATGATTGGACTACAAAAGAAAAAGCATTATACACAGGACACACTTTCGTTTCGTATATAGACTACTCGCAAACAAAAAGTGCTTTGTCAGACTCATGTGATTGTTACTCTGAAGGAAATCCAATTTTTGGTAGCCAACCACACGCCGATACTATCTTAGCTACAAATATACTAATTTCAGCGTATGCGTATTACAAGATAGGAAGTAAGCCTCCCGACGATTTTAATAAAATTATGGCAGTAGCAACAGGGTTGAGAACAGCCATAATAATAAACAATGATCGATTAGGAATATCTTGGTCGGTAGGGTTTTAATAAAACCTGGAAAAATAATTCTTGACTTTGCAACTGGTATGGAGTAGAATTGCAACATGGGTAAAGAAGTTACGACAATATCGCCAGAAGGTCTTGAAATTGCAAATTGTTATCTACAGTACGGCAACATTCGTGCTGTCTGCGACTTTATGGGCGTACCAGAAAATCAAGTAGTAGAACTACTAAATAAGCGCGAAGTCAAGAAGTACATTGATACTGTATACCTTGATATGGGCTATCGCAATAAAAACAATATTGCAGTTGTCCTTGATGAAATGATCGCCAGCAAACTAGAGGAAGCGCAAGAAACTGGCGTATACTCTTCCAAAGACCTAGCAGACTTATTACAAATGGCACATAAAATGCGTATGGATGAAATCAAAGCGCAAGCAGAGTTACTTAAAGCCGAGACAACAAGTATTCGTAATCAAACTAATGTTCAGATAAACGATACAGCTCTCCCCTTTGGCCAAGGCAATTATGGTAAACTCATGGAGAAATTGCTAAATGGACCAGAGTGATAGAACACAACGATTTCTTGATACAGCGGACAGAGTAGAAAGTTTAGAAGAGCGCGTTAGAGAAATCGAAATCGAAATGGCACAGCATGATGCTCAGTGTGAAGAAAGATGGAAGACAACTTTTAACCGTTTGTTAGGTATAGAAGACGCAATGAAACAGATGGAAAGTCGTTTACTTGTAGGCGCAGGAAGTATGATAATATTTCTTGCTGGAGTCATTGTGACTTTACTGATGAGATAGGATGCCAATTGAATATGAATTTCAACCAAAAAGAGGTAAGTTTTTAAAGGATTTTGTTTTTGCATGCTCTATCGGATTTAACGTAGGGCTGGTAATAGGCTTGCTAATGCTAGCCTTTTCGTAGGACACGACTATGGTAAAATATATCAAAAGATATAATAATTTTTGGAAAGTAGAGCATGGCGTAAAAACGCCTGTTACTATGGAAGAGTACCTTAGAGGTAGAGACCAACTACCCTTACCCGAAGTAAGAGAGTACGACTCAATAGAAGAAGCCATTGAAGGCGAAGACGATCTAATCGCAGAGGAAGACTAGTGCCAGCAGGAAAAGGAACTTACGGTAAAAAACGCGGACGCCCCGCTAAAAAGGGCAAAGGTAAAAAGAAGGCTATGAGCGGTGGCTTAACAGCGGCTCAAAAGAAGTTGCCTCCAGCGTTGCGTAAAGCAATCATGAAGAAGAAGCGTGGCGGTAAGAAAAAGAAGTAGAAAAACTGCTAAGAAGCGTCCCGTGCCTACAAACAAGAAGTTGTACGCTCGGGTAAAAGCACAAGCAAAACGAAAGTTTGCAGTATATCCTTCTGCTTATGCTAATGGTTGGCTGGTAAAAACTTATAAAGCCAAAGGCGGTAAATACCGCATGGGAAAATAAAATGGAATTTTTAATTGGATTTGTAGTAGGTGCAGCATGTTGGTGGGCCTGGGGTAAGTGGGGTGCTGGTAAGCTATAATGGCTAAACCAAAAGGAGGCCTAAGCAAGTGGTTCAAGGAAAAATGGGTAGATATCTCCCGTCCAAAAAAGGGCGGGGGGTATATGCCTTGTGGACGTAAAAAGTCTAAAAAAGGAAAATATCCTAAATGTGTTCCAGCATCAAAAGCTGCACGTATGACAAAAGCTCAGAAGAGATCTGCTATACGACGTAAGAGAGCAGCCGGCAATCCGGGAGGAAAGCCAACTATGGTGAAAACATTCGCCAAGCGTAAAGGGAGAATGAGACGTGGCGGCAAAAAGAAAAGGTAAGAAAAGAGACCCGCGATTAGCTCGTGCAAGAGTAAAAGGATTCAACAAGCCTCGTCGAACTCCAGGACACGCAAAAAAGTCTCATATTGTCGTAGCCAAAGTAGGTGACAAAATCAAAACGATTCGATTTGGGCAAAAGGGTGCTAAAACCGCAGGAAAACCTAAAGCAGGAGAAAGTGCAGCAATGAAAGCAAAGCGTAAGAGTTTTAAGGCTCGACACGCAAAAAATATTGCTAAGGGTAAAATGAGCGCAGCTTATTGGGCCGATAAGGTAAAATGGTAGTGTTTGATAAAGAGATTGAAGAACTAAACTCTACATGGGCGTACAAGTACGACATTGATCAGTACGCAAAAAGAGAGCACTGGCAGATCATGAAGGAGCACCCTTATGTAGGTGACTGTGAAGATTACGCTCTTACGCTTCTTTATCTTATTAGTGGTAAGTCTATGTGGAAGTTTTGGTGGTACTTATGTACAGGCAAAGCACAGATTCGTAGAGTTATTACAAAGAATGGAGGTGGACACGCTGTTCTTCGTTTTGGTAAAATGTGGGCAGATAACTGGACCAAAAAGTTTGTTAGCTGGGAGGAGATGGAAAAACTAGGACATAAAAAGCACTACTGGTTTTATCTTCCCCAAGACGTAGCAGTAAAACTTGCTACGGCTAAATGGAAAAAGTAATGGGAGAAGATATTAAAGAAGCAGGGTACCATCCAGCAGACAGCAATGGCGATGGCAAGGTTGATAACGAGGAAAGACAGATGTATCTAGAGTTCAAACGTAAAGAACTCGAAGATCAGGATGCAATGCGAGATGCTCAACGTAAGATGACATGGTTCGCACTTGCAGGTATGCTCCTTTATCCCGCTACTGTAATGGCTACTGAAATATTTGCCTTACATCAAGCCGCAACTATTCTTGGGGATATGGCAGCAGTATACTTTGTATCCGTAGCAGGTATTGTTGCAGCGTTCTTTGGTGCTCAAGCATGGTCTGGCAAAAAATAGCGCCTGTTTTATTCTTAACAGGGTGTGTGGCGATGTCACCTAATTTAGAGCAACATGAAGACATTGTCACTGGACAAGTGTACTATAGTTTTGAATTAGGTATATCCTACCCCAAGAAAAAGTTTATGACTCCGCAGGAGTGGGAAGAGTATCACGAATCTCCAGATAGTCAAAAGGAAGCACTATATGTTACTTACAAAGAGCGGGAAGAAATTGAAAAAGATTGGGAGCACTTTATTGAGAATTGCCTCCTGGCCGCTACGTTGGATTGTTAGTTTTTTCTTTAACGAGTGGGAAGTTACTATTTGGATAGATCCACAAAAGAAGACACAATATCACTTTAAATGGCTTGAAAAGTGTGAGCCTAAACATTTAAAAGGTAAACTTACTTCTGGTGAGCCCTTTGAGTTGAAAACACAAGATGCTTTTAACTTTCAAATTAAAAAGGTAAAATAATGATAGGAATGATAAAAATGCTGCCCCTTATACTGCTACTAGCAGGAGCAGGATATGCATACCATACTACAGTAGTTAGCCAAAAAGACGCAGTAATTGCTCGTTTAGAAACTAATGCAGTTACTTTAAAAGAAAATGCAGTACGGCTAGAAACAGCTTTTGAAAGCGAAAAACTTTCAAGAGAAAAATCAGAAAAGAACTTGCAAGTACAGTTACAAGCAGTAGGCGCTCTAACAGAGAAGAATACTGAAATGCAAGCAGAGATGGACGATTACTTATCTATATTTAAACGTCACAATCTTACAAAACTTGCACGAGTAAAGCCAGGGTTAATAGAACCGCGTATCAACAATGGTACTGCGGATGTCTTTCGAGCAATAGAAGAAGCGAGTAAAGAGGTCGAAGATGCGGATTCTCAGTAGTATAGCAGTACTGGCACTATTAGGAGGTTGCTCGCTACTACAGCCTCAACCGTTGCCCGTACCAGAACCTATTATTAAAACTGTAACGGAGTACAAAAGTTTAGAAATATATCAGCCTCCGTTACCTAAAGCAATTGACTTACAAGACGTAGAGTTCTTTGTAGTCACAGAAAAGAACTTTGATGAGCAAGTATCTAAACTTGAGAAACTTCAGGATGGTACATATGTACTCTTTGGACTAACTCCTCAAGACTATGAAAATATGGCGTATAATCTTCAGGAGCTGCGAAGATACATTCGTCAGCAGAAAGAGATTATAATTTACTATCGTCAAGCAACACAAGACGATGAAGACACTGATTCAGAAGACTGGCTCGAAAGAAACGAAGACACAATAGAAGAGCAACAGTCTAAGTAGGTTATTATGGCAGTACAAATTAGTAGAGCTGATATAGCATCAGAACAGTTTTTAAATTTACACTCTGAGACACGCTTTCTCAAATTACCAGCAGATGACTATCTAGAACTGCTCGGCGTTACACCACTACCTTCACAGGTGGCTATCATAAATGCGATTAATAATCCTAAATATCGCTTTGTTTGTGCAGCAGTATCACGCAGACAAGGTAAAACATATATCGCTAATATAATCGGGCAACTAGTATCTTTGGTCCCCGGTTCTAACATTCTAATCATGTCTCCTAATTACTCGCTGTCTCAGATTTCTTTTGATTTACAAAGAAACTTAATAAAGCACTTTGATCTTGAAGTAACAAAAGACAATGCAAAAGACAAAGTCATAGAATTGAGCAACGGCTCAACAGTTCGAATGGGCTCGGTAAACCAAGTTGACTCCTGTGTAGGTCGTAGCTACGATTTAATTATATTTGACGAGGCGGCGTTGGCAGACGGACGTGATGCGTTCAACGTAGCTTTACGTCCTACCTTGGATAAAGATAACTCAAAAGCTATCTTTATTTCAACCCCTCGGGGCAGGAACAACTGGTTTGCGGAGTTTTTTGACAGAGGATTTAATGATGAGTTTTCAGAATGGTGCTCGATACGCGCTACTTATAAAGATAATCCTCGCATGTCTGAGACGGATATATCGGAAGCTAGAAAATCTATGTCCGACGCAGAATTTAGGCAAGAGTATGAAGCGGACTTTAACACTTATGAAGGACAAATATGGAACTTCAATCACGAAAAGTGTGTGGCCAATAACGAAGAGCTTGATACTAGTCGTATGGATGTATTTGCTGGTCTCGACGTTGGTTATCGTGACCCGACTGCATTTTGTGTTATAGCGTACGATTGGGATGAAGGAGTGTACCACGTATTAGATGAGTATCTTGACGCCGAAAAAACTACGGAGCAGCACGCGTCTGTTATTCGAGAATTATCAGACAAATGGGACATCGACTATATTTACATAGATTCCGCAGCACAGCAAACTCGATTTGACTTCGCGCAAAATTACGACATTAGTACTATAAATGCTAAAAAATCAGTTTTAGACGGTATCGCTCATGTCGCGGGTGTTGTTGACAATGATAAGATGATGGTCGATCAGCGATGCGGTGAAGTAATGTCTTGTTTAGATCAATACCAGTGGGATCCTAATCCAAATCTTGCAAGAGAAAAGCCAAAACATAATCGAGCATCGCACATGGCAGATGCTCTCCGCTATGCACTATATTCATTTGAAACCACGCAGAGCGGGTTCTAAGGATACCTACAAAAAATAGTGTTTGACAATTTATCTTACAAGGGCTATAATTCAAAATGAAAAAGCTAAAAAGAGATCCTGTAAAATATATACGGGATCGCGCTAAATCAAAGTATAAGAAAGGTACAGAGTGCCACATTTGCGGAGCTGATACCGAACTCGATTTTCACCATTTTTACACTTTAGCTCCTTTATTAAGAGAGTGGCTAAAGCAAAAGACAAAAGAACGACCAGAGCATTATACAGACGAATATATTGTAATTTGGCGAGACGAGTTTATAGAAGACAAGTGGGCAGAGCTGTACGAACATACAGCCACACTATGTCACAAACATCATTTGGAACTGCATAGATTGTACGGCAGAAATCCAGCCCTAGCGACTGCTACAAAGCAAATGCGCTGGGTAGAGATTCAAAGAGACAAACATGGCATGGTATGATAGAATAATAGGAAAAACGCCGGAAGCTGAGGAAAAGCTCAATCCAGCACAACCATATTATGACCATAAAGTAGAACCCTCTAGAGAAAAGGTAGTAAACTACGAAAGAGCATATGAAGACCTCGAAATTGTAAATAGAGGTGTCAACTTAATCGTAGATGATACGGCAGAAATCCCTATTACTGTAGGACCACAAGTCCAAGGAATGTCGAGTATTGTAAAAGGAATCAAGCGCTCACGAGTAGAGCTGCTTTTAAACAAAGAACCAAACCCTTTTCAAGATATTAGCACTTTTCGACGTAACTTAATTACTGACTTTTTACTTGATGGAAACATTTTCATTTACTTTGACGGAGTACACTTATACCACTTACCTGCAAACAAGATGACAATTCATGCGAGTGATAGTACTTACATTGAAAAGTTTACATTTAATGAAACAATTACTTACAAGCCTAGTGAGATTATTCACGTAAAAGACAACTCTTTCTACTCTATCTATCGAGGAGTTTCTCGTCTAAAGCCCGCACTTCGAACAATGATACTCATGAGAAGTATGCGAGATTTTCAAGATAACTTCTTTAAGAACGGCGCAGTTCCCGGGCTCGTACTTAAGTCTCCAAATACACTCTCGGAGAAGATAAAGGAGAGAATGATTCAGTCGTGGTCTGCTCGCTATCGTCCTGATGCAGGTGGAAGACGCCCACTCATACTCGACGGCGGTATAGAAATTGATAAAGTATCAAACATAAACTTTAAAGAATTAGACTTCCAATCAGCTATTTCAGAAAATGAAAAGATTGTATTGAAAGCACTTGGGATTCCTCCAATTATGTTGGACTCCGGAAACAATGCGAATATTCGTCCTAACATGCGTATGTACTACTTAGAGACTATTCTTCCTATTGTTCGTAAAATGAATTTTGCAATGGAAAGGTACTTTGGTTTTTCCTGCAAAGAAGACATTACAGATATTCCAGCACTACAGCCTGAACTACGAGATCAGTCTCAGTACTACTCTGCATTAGTTAATACAGGTATTATTACACCAAACGAAGCGAGAGAAGCTCTTGGCTTTGACTTGGTAGAAGGGTATGATGAATTACGAGTACCTGCAAATATTGCAGGAAGTGCTGCAAACCCAGACGAAGGCGGTAGGCCTGTCGAACAAGGAGAAGAGTAAATGGCAGTACGTCAAAAACAAAAAGTTTTAGATATTGCTTGTGCACAGTTTAAAGACTTTGGTCTTCCACTCGATATTGAGTATAAATCTTATCTTGAGATTGTAGGACCAAAAGAAGCTATTCATGCTATCTCTGTAAAGAGAAGTTTTAAAGCATGGAAGTATCTTTTACACGCTTTAAAAGTAAAGCACCCAGAGCTAATGGAAGCTCCTAAACCGGAGCCAAAACCTGCTCCAAAACCTGCTCCAAAACCTGCTTCGAAGCCTAAGTCTGCTCCGAGCAAGTCTGCTAAAGCAGAACCAAAGAGTGAAGACTAATGGAAAAGATTTTTAATCTTACTTCTACCTTTAAAGCTTTTGATGAAGACGACGATGGTGGCGTTCACATCTGTGGAATGGCTAGCACTGCTGACTTTGATCGAGCTGGGGATACTATCTCAGCGGAAGCATGGACTAAGGGTGGACTCGGCAATTTTGAGAAGAATCCTATTATTCTTTTCAATCACGACTATAACAAGCCTATTGGACGCGCTACAGGACTTAAAGTCACTGAAAACGGTCTAGAACTTAAGGCTAAAATTTCTAAATCTGCGCCCGATCACGTCGCGCAGCTTGTAAAAGAAGGCATTCTTGGAGCATTTTCTGTTGGTTTCCGAGTCAAGGATGCTGATTACCTATCGGAAACCGATGGATTAAAGATTAAGGACGCTGAGTTGTTTGAAGTATCAGTAGTATCGGTACCTTGTAACCAAGCAGCTACTTTCTCTCTGGCGAAGTCATTTGACTCTATCGAAGAGTATAATGAGTTCAAAAAAACTTTCACTAATAGTGTAGATCTAGCCGGTCAGTCTCTGGCTAAAGATGAAGATTCATTTGAAGCTAGTGATACACCGGATGGAACTGAAAAGTCAGTTCAAAAGGAGATAAACATGTCGGAAGTAAACACTCCCGAAATCGACCTGGACGCTTTTGCTAAGAAGGTAGCGGAAGAGACTGCTGCTAAAATCGCAATTCGACAGGCCGAAGAAAAAGCCGCTGTAGAGGCAGAAGCTAAAGCAGTACAAGAAGCAGCAGAAGTTGAAGCCGCTAAGCAGGCAGAAGTTCAGACTGTAATTAAAACTGGTATCGAGTCAGGCGCTGAGCGTTTGATGGCTGATATTGAGACTAAGCTTTCTGAGAAGGATGCTAAGTTCGAAGAAATCGTTGCACAACACGCTAAAGATTTGGAAGAGAAGAATGCTGAGATCGCTGCTATGCGTGATTCAAAGCGCGTCTTTGCCGATCGTAGTGGTTCTGGCGACCT
>ERZ1048068.2022-NODE-2022-length-14785-cov-6.424779_pt1 | contig 14785 bp, 13 predicted proteins | sample MGYA00383098_ERZ1048068 | MGnify/ENA primary metagenome ERZ1048068 (study PRJEB29581, sample SAMEA5548368) | metagenome | biome: marine; feature: coastal; material: water | depth 1 m | study: Short-term variability in the microbial, nano- and picoplankton... | reverse complement strand
GGTGCTCCTCTAGAAGTAGTAGAGAATCTCCAATCCATTGAGGATGAGGGAGAAATCTATGAATCCATCCAAGAAATTTGGCCTGATTATCCTACAGACGAAGATTATCTTTGGAACGAGGACGAATACTAATTATTCGATTTTCCCTTCGCTTTTTTTGCTTACTTTTGATTTCCTATATTATTCTCTATGAGTGTGCTTAGTGGTATTCTTAAAACATTTGTTGGCGACAAGGCCAAAAAAGACCTCAAAGGTTTGTATCCCTTGGTAGATAAAATTCATCAAGCCTCAGCAGCCTTAGATGGCTTAACAAACGACCAACTACGCGACCAAACAAATACATTCAAAAAAGAAATTGCAGAAATTCGCAGACCACTTTTTGACGAAATAGACGCACTGAAGGCTACAATTGAACAAACCATTGATGTTGACGAAAAAGAAACCCACTACAACGAAATTGACAACCTTACAAAGCAGGCGCATGAAGAAGTAGCGCGTTACTTAGACAACATACTACCGCAAGCATTTGCTGTTGTAAAAGAAACGGCCAAACGATTTAAAGAAAATGAACATTTAGAAGTCACGGCAAGCCCATTTGACCGCAGCATATCTGCAACCAAATCAAACGTCAAAATTAAGGGCGATACAGCCATATGGGCTAATGCATGGGATGCTGCCGGAAAGTCCGTCACTTGGGACATGGTACACTACGATGTTCAATTAATCGGTGGAATTGCCTTACACCAAGGTAAAATTGCCGAAATGCAAACAGGCGAGGGAAAGACCTTGGTAGCTACCCTACCTGTTTACCTAAATGCCTTGTCAGAATCGGGTGTGCATTTGGTGACCGTAAATGATTATTTGGCCAAAAGAGATAGCGCTTGGATGGCGCCTATTTTTGAGTTTCATGGTATGTCGGTAGACTGTATTGATTACCACAAACCCAATTCAGAAGCAAGGCGAAATGCTTACAAGGCAGATATCACCTATGGTACAAACAATGAATTTGGCTTTGATTATCTGCGTGACAACATGGCACATTCTATGGATGATCTCGTGCAACGCCCACACAACTACGCCATTGTTGATGAGGTGGATTCCGTTCTGGTTGATGATGCACGAACACCCTTAATCATATCGGGGCCTGTGCCAGATGGCGACAGACACGAATTTGATGCCCTAAAACCCAAAATATCCATTTTGGTTTCGCAGCAACGCCAGCACCTAACCACGGTACTTGCACAAGCAAAAAAACTTATTAGCGAGGGAGATACCAAAGAAGGGGGGTTCCTATTGTTGCGGGTGTACAGAGGGCTGCCTAAAAACAAAGCTTTAATTAAGTTTTTAAGTCAAGAAGGGATCCGTCAATTATTGCAAAAAACAGAAGGGTTCTATATGCAAGATAACAATCGGGAAATGCCCAAAGTGGATGCCGATTTGTTGTTTGTTATTGATGAAAAAAACAACCAAATTGAATTAACAGACAAGGGAGTTGAGCAACTTTCTAAAGATGGAGACGATGCTGATTTCTTTGTGTTGCCCGATCTTGGAAGTGCTATTCTAAGCATCGAACAACAGGAAAAATCACCAGAAGAAGAAGCCAAAGAAAAAGAGGAGCTTTTCAAAGAATACAGCATCAAGAGTGAGCGTATTCACAGCATGAACCAATTGCTAAAGGCCTATACCCTATTTGAAAAGGATGTAGCCTACGTGGTCATGGAAAACCAAGTGAAGATTGTCGATGAACAAACAGGACGTATCATGGACGGTCGTCGCTATTCTGATGGTTTACACCAAGCCATTGAAGCAAAAGAAAATGTAAAGATTGAGGCAGCAACCCAAACCTTTGCCACCATTACACTACAAAACTACTTCCGTATGTACCGTAAGCTATCTGGAATGACAGGTACTGCAATAACGGAAGCAGGTGAATTTTGGGAAATATACAAGTTGGATGTTATTGAAATCCCAACCAACAGACCCATTGCGAGAAAAGATGAAAATGACCTCATCTACAAAACAAAGCGTGAAAAATACAATGCCGTTATAGACCATGTAACAGCACTTTCACAAGCTGGACGTCCAGTGCTAATTGGCACCACTTCTGTTGAAATTTCTGAACTGTTAAGCCGAATGCTGAACATTCGAAAAGTAGCGCATAACGTACTTAACGCCAAGCTTCACAAAAAGGAAGCTGATGTAGTTGCCGAAGCTGGAAATGCGGGCGTGGTTACCATAGCTACCAACATGGCTGGGCGGGGAACAGACATTAAAATCAATGATGAAGTTAAAGCGGCTGGTGGTCTTGCCATCATCGGAACAGAACGTCACGATTCAAGACGTGTCGATCGACAGTTGCGCGGACGTGCAGGGCGACAAGGAGATCCGGGAAGCTCGCAGTTCTATGTCTCGCTAGAAGACAACTTAATGCGATTATTTGGTTCGGAACGCATATCTAAAATGATGGATCGCATGGGTCACAAAGAAGGTGAAGTGATTCAAGCGGGTATGATGACCCGATCAATTGAGCGTGCCCAAAAGAAAGTTGAAGAAAATAACTTCGGTGTTCGAAAGCGTTTGCTGGAGTATGATGATGTGATGAACGCCCAACGCGAGGTAATCTACAAACGTCGCTACAATGCCCTTAATGGTGAGCGTTTACAAGTTGACATTGCTAATATGCTTTATGATACTTGTAATCAGATATGTTCTGTTAACCTAGCAAATAAAGACTACAAACAATTTGAGTTTGAACTAATTCGTCTGTTTTCACTTACGAGCCCAATCAGTGCGGAAGATTTTGAAAACCAAAACGAAACAGAACTCACAGAAAAAATATACCAAGCAGCATTAGCCCATTATCAACAAAAAATGGAGGACAATGCAGCACGTGTTTTCCCAGTGGTTAAGGACGTTTACAAAAACCCGAGTAATACGTTTAAGCGTATTGTAGTGCCCTTCACAGACGGTATTAAAACACTAAACGTAGTAAGCGATTTAGAAAAGTCTTTTGAAAGCGAAGGCAAGAATCTAATTCGCGACTTTGAAAAAAACATAAGTCTGGCCATTATTGATGAATCGTGGAAAGACCATTTACGCAAAATGGACGAGCTAAAGCAGTCTGTTCAGCTTGCCGTACATGAGCAAAAAGACCCGTTGCTCATCTATAAATTTGAGTCTTTTGAGCTATTTAGTGTCTTTATGGATAACGTAAACCGAGATATTATTTCGTTTTTATTCAAGGGCGCGTTGCCAACACAAGACGCCAGCAACATTCGCGAAGCTAGGAGTGCTCGACGCAAAGAGCGTGTGAACATCTCAAAGGAAGAAGTGCTAAACCAAGACCAACAGGCCATGCGTCAAGCTTCTCAACAATCTGGAAGACCCACTACTGAAAGACAAGAAACCATAGTGCGTGAACGCCCAAAAATTGGACGTAATGAGCGCGTGGATATTCAGCATATAGTTAGCGGAGAGAAGAAGACAGTAAAGTTTAAACAAGCAGAACCCCTACTCGATAAAGGGGAATGGGTGCTTATTCAAGACAGTTAAAATGGTTGTCTTAGTTGCGCCAATCCATCCTTTTAGAGGCGGTATTGCAGACACCACTGCTGCATTTGCGCAAAACCTTATCCAACAGGGCGAAGAAGTATGTGTCGTTTCCTTCACAATGCTCTATCCAAAACTATTATTTCCAGGAAAAACCCAATACGCAACAGATCAAAAGGAGCTCGATTTTGCTACCATAAGTACGATCAATACCCTCAATCCGTTTAGTTGGCTACGTACGGCTAAGCGCATCAAATCCCTAAAACCGAAGTTGGTGGTTTTCCGCTACTGGACGCCTTGGCTGGCGATGTGTTATGCCTCCATCGCAAAAAATATTAACGTAAAAAAAGTGGCTTGGGTTGACAATGCCTTACCGCACGAACGTAAAACAGCTGATAAATTTTTACTCAATACGTTTTTAGGGAGTGTAGACGAGGTCTTGTGCATGTCATCTTCCGTAGCAAGGGAACTTAAAAAACATACTCAAAAAAACATAACCACTTCTTTTCACCCCGTTGACATTGATCTTCCAGCGCCGATTTCACAAGAAGTTTCCAAAGAAAAATTGGCCCTAGACCCCAGTTTGGAGTACCTGTTGTTTTTTGGCTTGATACGTCCTTACAAAGGATTGGATTTACTTATAAAGTCATTGCCACAATTGCGACAAAATAAACCCAATGCAAGACTTTTGGTCGTTGGTGAACCCTACGAGCCCATGCGTAAATACCGTGAATTGGTGGCATCACTTGAGGTAGATGATATGGTGTTTTTCCATGATCGCTTTGTGGCCACAGCACAAATCCCATTGTGGTTTGGTGCCTGTGATTGGGTTGTCCAACCCTATAAATCAGCAACACAAAGTGGTATTACCCCTATGGCGATTCAATACGGCAAACCAAGTATAGTAACCCATGTTGGCAGCTTATCCGATGGCATTACAACTAAAACAGGGCTTGTTTGTGAACACAACTCTACTGCCCTATCCCAAACTATAGCAAAGGCATTGACAGAAAAAAAACAGTTTAGTGATGTAAGAGCTTATAAATCGCTTCAAGAAATGAGAAGCTGGTCTGCTTTTTGCAAAGACTTTATCAAAACATATATAAAAACATAAACATATGCCTGCTGCTTATCTATCATTAATTGTTGGATTTCAATTGCTGTCATGTTCTTTTTCAGCACCAAAACCTATTGACAACGCCAAGGCAGTAGCTAAAAGCGAATACACCGTTCCACAAGGACACAAAGTTGCTTATTTTGCATCTGGATGCTTTTGGTGTGTCGAGGCCGTCTTTGAGCAAGTCACAGGGGTACACGAGGCTATTTCTGGCTATGCAGGAGGAAATACCAAAAACCCTACCTACAATCAGGTAGTCACAGGGAGAACAGGACATGCAGAGACTACAAAAGTGATTTATGACAAAGACGTCGTTTCGTTTGAAACCTTAGTAACGGTATTTTTTGGTTCGCATGACCCCACTACACTTAACCGCCAAGGACCAGACCGGGGAACACATTACCGATCTATAGCTTTTTACGGAACAGCAGAGGAAAAAGAAATCATAGAAAAAATCATTCAAAAGTTAACGATTGCCAAACGTTATACTGATCCCATCGTTACTGAAGTAAAGAAGTTTGATGTGTTTTACCAAGCCGAGGACTACCATCAAGATTACGAAAAAAACAACCCTAACAATCCCTACATAAGAGCTGTATCCAAACCGCGGGTGAGTGCCTTTTTACAGAACTACCCTGAGTTGATTAAATCGGATTTGGAATAAAGCGCAAATACAACTTCGCGAAGAACCATCCTCCTAAAACCCCAAACAAAGTTCCGCTGATGACATCAAGTGGATAATGCACACCAATATAAATACGACTGTATGCAACCATTGCTGCTACCACAAATAGCAATCGGAGCAGTTTAAACTGTCTTGCGAAAAGCACCACAAAGAAAGTAGCCATAGCAAAGGAATTTGAGGCGTGTCCAGAAAAATATCCGTAATAACCTCCGCAGCCTGGTTTAACCCGTCGCATAATGTCAATTAGTTCGGCCTCATGACAAGGACGTAAACGCTTAAATCCGTCTTTAAACAAATTGGTTACTTGGTCGGTGAACGTAATGAGCAATGCAATGGCAAGTAACATCCAGAGTGTGTTTTTCCAACCCAACCACTTTCTCATAACAGCAGTAAGTATGGCATAAAAGCCAATCGTATAACGCTTATCTGTGATTGTCATCCAAAAGGCATCAAAAGTCTCGGAGCCCAGACCGTTTAGCCATAAAAAAAGTTCGCTATCCCAAAGTAGCAGCGTATCCATTAGTCAGAATATTTGGTTATTTCATTATCATAAAATTCAGTTGCACGTTCAATCCACAAGGCAACTTCTTCAGTAGCGCTTTCTTTATCCTCTTTGGTAAAAGTTTCCCACCATTCTAGTTCGTCATTGGCCAAGTTTAGTATAAAGCGTGGAAACTGTGTATGCACCACAAAAACCGCATCAGGGTGCTCTGCGTTATCGGCAAGTAAATATGTTGGAATAGTATCAGCCATGTGCGTGTATTAGTTTATTGGATAAGTATCTAAAGCGAAGATACAACAACAAAGAAGAAACCACGAGACCAAGGCACAGGCCAATCCATACGCCTCTGGCACCCATATCTGCTTCTATACTCAAGTAAAGCATCACTGGCACACCTATCAGCACATAAGCCAAAAAGGTAATCCAAGTAGGAATGCGAACATCTTGTAGGCCCCTTAAGCTCCCCAAAGCCACCACTTGGGCACCGTCGAAAATTTGAAAAAAAGCAGCAATAAATAAAAGGGATCCTGCCAATTCTGCTACCGCAAATGTATCTAAGCCAGTAGCCGAGTCGAGATATAACCAAGGAAGCCATTCATTACATGCAACAAAGAAACCTGCAAAAACGACATCTAATAAAAGCGTGAGCAAAAATATAGACAAAGCAATGCGTTTCAATTCGACAAAGGCCTTAAAACCTTTTTGATTTCCCACACGAATGGTCGCTGCTACACTTAAACCCATGGCGACCATAAAAGTCATGGAAGATAGGTTGAGTGCAATCTGATTAGCCGCTTGAGCATCCTTGCTTAAAAATCCGCATACCCATATGGCAAACGTAAAAAAACTGACCTCAAAAAACATTTGAAGGGATGAGGGCAAGCCTAATTGCAACAATTGATTTAATTCTTTTTTATAAAGGCGTTTGGGAGCCAACTGCCGTATGATTGCGGCTGTTCTGGGGTCGCGACAGAGTAAGATGACAACAAAAACCAACATGGTAACCCTAGATGCTAAAGTTCCCACAGCGGCTCCTGTCACGCCCCATTTGGGAAATATCCATATTCCAAAAATGAGGAAGTAATTGATGACAACATTTACGACATTGGCCAGTACCGTTGCATACATAGAATAGCGGGTAAGCGACATGCCGTCAGAAAACTGTTTAAACGCTTGAAAAATAACCAAGGGTAATAAGGAAACAGCCACCCAGTTTAGGTAGGGAAAAGCCAATGCAACTACTTCGGGCTCCTGTCCCATTTGGAACAACAACGGCTTTGCTATATAAACACCAAGGAACAAAACTATACCAAGTATAATACAAAGCCGTAAACCCTCGTGTAATACCTTTTGAAGTGAATGCTGATTTTGTTCGGCGTCAGCTTCGGCAATAAGCGGGGTTATGGCTGTTGAGAATCCAATACCTATAGACATGGCGATAAAAACAAAACTGTTGCCCAAAGAAATGGCTGCCAATTCGGTAGTACCCAATTGCCCTACCATGATGTTATCGACAAATTGTACCAAGGTGTGTCCTACCATACCTAGCATTACTGGCCATGCTAGGCGTAGGTTTGTTTTAAATTCTTTGGTATATTCTTGGAGCATTTTAGGGGTAATTAGCGTGCAAAACTATTATCCATAGGTACCGCCAATCCGTACTTGTCATATAAATATATGAGCGACGTCATGGTTGCAGCACCAAGCTCAAGTTCTCTTTTATTTACGGCATCAAAAGTGTCGTTTTCAGCGTGGTGGTGGTCAAAATAGCGTTGTGAGTCCGGGCGTAGTCCAGCCAAAACATTGTATTTATTTTTAAGCGGACGCACGTCTGCCCCACTACCACCCTTTTCAAAATAATGAATGAAATAGGGCTTAAATAAAGGCTTCCATGAAACTACTTGGGCAAATTCTTCATCAGAGCATGTAAATGAAAATCCACGGGGAGTAAATCCGCCTGCATCTGATTCAAGTGCAAATATGTGTCTTTCACCTGCTAGTAGTGCGTTGTCGGCATAGGCATTCCCACCCCTTAGTCCGTTTTCTTCGTTCATAAACAACACAACACGTATGGTTCGTTTTGGTTTATAGCCTGTAGCTTTAAACAAACGTAATACTTCCATGGACTGCACTACCCCTGCCCCATCGTCGTGAGCACCATCCCCTAAATCCCAAGAATCCAAGTGACCACCTACTACGATAATATCATTTGGAAATTCACTTCCTATGATTTCGCCAATGACATTATGCGACCATACATCGGGGTAGGTTCTACATTGTTGTCGGAACAAGAACTTAAGTGCCGGTTCAAGTTTCAAGAGGTTGCTTAGTTTATCGGCTGCATTGGTGCTAATGGCAGCTGCAGGTATACGTTTAGACACGGCTTGGTCACCATAACTCATGGCGCCTGTATGCGGAAGATCATCGAGACGTAAATTCATAGAGCGTACAATAACGCCGACAGCTCCGTATGCACTCGCCTCAAGCGCACCACTATAACGTTGATCAACACAGCCAGAATAAGCCTGAAAAGTACTGATAAGGTCGGCTTGCATAGGACGATTAAAAAACACAATTTTTCCTTCAATTTGTTCTCTTCCCAAAGCTTTTAGTTCTTCAATGCCTTGCACTTCAACAACAGGAGCCTTTAGGCCAACAGAAGGCGTTGCCACAGAACCACCAAGTGCCGCTATGGGCACATTAAAGGTTACACCGGGGGCTGTTTCTATAAGCGCAAACTCTTTTGAACCCCTAACCCACTTGGGCACTTTTACAGGTTGCAAATAAACACGATCAAGACCCAATAGATCTAATTCTGCTTTGGTCCAAGCTACGGCACGTTCTGCACCCAATGAACCAGACAAACGGCTGCCAATGCGATTGGTCAGGTAATCCAACCATTCGTAAGCGTTTCCCGCCAATAGTGAAGTGTCAAAAAACGTTTTAAGTTGTTTTTCATCGTCTGGATTGGGTTGAGCGTAGAGCGCAACACTTAAAAAGAGAAAAAAGAGAATTCTTATCATCTTGGTGTTTATGTAAGGGTGTATGAAACAACATCTTGCGCGGATATTTGATGTCCTCCCAAAATATGTAATCGCTCAATAAAATTACGTAATTGCCTAATGTTGCCCGTCCAATCAATTTTTTGGAGTGCGACAACTGCATCTGGTAAGAGTTCTTTTTTTGGAGTTAAAAGCGACAAAAAGTGATCTGCCAGAAGAGGAATATCGTCTTTTCGATCATTCAGTGATGGTACATGAATTTCAATCACAGCCAATCGATGATACAAATCTTCACGGAAACGATTTTGAGCAATTTCATCTTTAATATTTTTATTGGTCGCAGCAATCACGCGAACATCTACTGCGATGGTTTTGTCACTTCCAACACGTTGAATTTTATGTTCTTCCAAAGCACGTAACACTTTGGCTTGTGCAGCAAGACTCATATCTCCAATTTCATCTAAAAAAAGAGTGCCGCTTTGCGCTTGCTCAAAAGTCCCTTTACGGTCTTTGTGTGCAGATGTAAAAGCGCCTTTCATATGCCCAAAAAGTTCACTTTCAATAAGCTCCGATGGAATCGCAGCACAGTTGACTTCTACAAAGGGGGCACTGGCACGATTACTCTTAAAGTGCAATGCTCTTGCAACCAATTCTTTACCACTACCATTGGGCCCTTGAACCAGTACTCGAGCCATCGTAGGTGCGACCTTATCCACCATATTGTGAATAGTTTGAATGGCTTCTGAATTTCCAATCATGGTATATTGCTTGGGAACTGGAATTTTTTTTGTCTTTTTCTTGGGCATAACACTTCTTTGAAGTGCAGCGTTGACCGTCTTCAATAGGTGGTTTAAGTCGGGGGGTTTTGACACATAATCATAAGCACCCATGCGCATAGCCTTTACGGCGGTTTCCAAATCACCATGACCCGATATCATCACCACAGCTGTTTGCGGAGATACTTTTTGAATATGCTCCAACACCTCAATACCATCTTTTTTAGGCATCTTTATATCACAAAGTACAAGATCATATATTGTGTCATCCACCATAGAAATAGCTTCTACACCATCGGCAGCCTCGCTTATGTTGATATTTTTATCAACATCAATAAGGATCTTCCGTAACACACGACGGATGTTTACCTCGTCCTCTACGATTAAAATTTGTGCCATTTATTTGGATGTATGTATCACGCGTTGTGGGAAAGGAATCTCAATATTATTTTGTCGCAAGGCTTTTTCAATAGCAAACCTGATATCAGACTTAATCATAGCACCTTTGAAAGCGTTTTCTGTGAAAACAATTAAAGTAAAATCAAGGCTGCTATCACCAAAATCTTGAAAAAGAAGTATGGGGTCTTTTTTCTTGGTTGCATCGGGATGTTGTGTTGCAATTTCCAAAACTACTTTCTTAAATTTTTCAACATCAGTACCATAAGCCACACCTACATTTATGGATTCTCCCGTGACTTTATTGTTTTCCGTCCAATTAAAAAGGGTTGTGGTTAAATACTTGTGGTTAGGAATGACTAACACCTTGTTGTCACGTGTGACAGCCCTGGTGGTGCGTAATGTTATGTTTTCGACTCGCCCAACCTTGCCGTCAAGCTCAATAATATCTCCAACATGAACGGTTTGATCTATTAAAATAAAAATGCCCGATATGATATCTTGAAAAAAGGTCTGTAAGGCAAAACCAACACCTACCAATAAAGCGGCTGACGCGGCTAAAAGTGCGTTTAAATTGACGCCGGCATTTTGTAAAGCAAGCAACACAATTACCGTATACAGCAGATAATTAAAAAATGAAAATACGGGCTTGAATTTTCCTTTACGCTCTTCGGATAATTTGCGTGTTAATATTTTACGCACAAAACGCATCGTAAAGTATAGAACAATGATTAGTAAAACCAGAATCAAAAAATAACCAACGCTCATTTGTGCATCGCCCAAACTAAATTTGTATTGAAAGATTGATTTGATTTTTTCCATACTCTAATATAGACAAAATACTTGCTAAAAAAAGAAAACCCACCCTCAAAAAGAGGATGGGAAAAAATTGCTATGAAAAGAAAAATAACTATAGATAAATCTACCGTTGGCTCAAATATATAAACTTTATGAATACAAAACCTATAAAATCATGAAAACATGTCTTTTACTTTATCAAAAAATGATTTATGACTTGATTTTGGACTAGGTTTGAAATTATCGTGTTTAGCTTGTTGTTCGAAAAATTGTTTTTGCTCTTTAGTTAACTGTTCAGGAGTCCAGACATTGACATGAACCAACATGTCACCTGTGCCGTAATGGTTAAGACTAGGAATCCCCTTGCCTTTCAAACGCAAAATTTTCCCTGATTGTATTCCAGAGTCTAGCTTTATACGCACTGAACCACCAACAGTATCAATTTCCTTGTAAGTACCCAATACAGCTTCGGATAGGGAAATATATAAATCAAAATGTAGGTTGTTGCCCTCACGCTTAAGTGTCGGGTGGTCTTTTACTGTTATTTGAACTATCATATCACCAGATATCCCTTGGCCTGGTGCTTCATTTCCCTTACCAGAAACCTTTAATTGCATGCCATCTTCAACTCCTGCAGGAATTTTAATAGATACGGTTTCTTCTTCTGATATCATGCCATAGCTATCAGCTCCCGGGGGTCTGTGTCGAAGAATTTGACCAGCACCATTACATGTAGCACATGTGGTTGCAGATTGCATACGACCTAAAATGGTATTGGTTATACGCATAGTTTGGCCAGTACCATTACATGTTTTACATGTTTCATAGCTAACACCAGGCGCCTGTTTTTTACGCTTTACTTTAATTTTCTTATCAACACCAAGTACCATATCCTCAAGCGATAGTGTTACCTTGACTCGAAGATTAGTACCTTTGGTACTACGCTGTCCACCGCCACCAAAACCACCAAAACCACCACCAAAAGCACTGCCAAAAATATCTCCAAACTGGCTGAAGATATCGTCCATATTCATACCTCCACCGCCAAAACCTTGACTTCCATCAAAAGCAGCATGTCCGTAATTATCATATTTAGCGCGTTTTTGGTCATCGCCCAGTACTTCATAAGCTTCTGCTGCTGTTTTAAATTTTTTTTCAGCTTCTGCGTCACCAGGATTTTTATCGGGGTGATAAGCAATCGCTTTTTTACGATAAGCCTTCTTAATTTCAGCTGCCGATGCCGATTTGCTAACGCCTAATATGTCGTAATAATCTTCTTTCATAGCTATTGTGCCACCACTACTTTAGGGTAACGGATAATTAAATCGCCCAATTTATACCCAGAAGCAACAACGTCAATGATACTTCCCTTTGGATGATCATCTGAAGCGGGCAACTGCGTTATGGCTTCGTGAATTTCAGCATCAAAAACTGCGTTGGGCTCAATTTCCATCTTAGTTAACCCCTGCTGTTTTAGGGTATCAAAAATTTTATTGTAAATAAGATGAATACCCGTAAGCTTAGTATCGTCATTATTTAGTTCAGACAGGGCGCGTTCAAAATCATCTAGAATTGGCAGTAAGGCTACCATAACTTCCTGAGAAGCTGTTTTGAAAAGTTCAATACGTTCTTTGGCTGTGCGTTTTTTATAGTTTTCAAACTCAGCAAACAAGCGCAAAAACTTGTTTTTTTCCGCTTCTAAAGCTTCTTGGGTTTCAAGCAGAAGGTCGTTGTCTTCAATAACTGATTCTTGGGCTTCTTGCTTTACTTCCTCTTTTGCTGTTTGTTTATTTTTTTTAGCAGCCATAATTATTTTTAAAAATACGAGGCAAAAGTACTGCCAAAAAAACATCTATGTCAAAATGACACTACTTTTTTAAACTTAAAGGCAATAAATCTTTAAGTGCATCTTGTAAATGGGGAAAAATAAAAGAAAAACCTTGTTCTTGGACATGTGTACTAGAAACACGAATACTGTCAAAAAGTATACTGGCCATTTTTCCCATAACCGCTTTTATCACAAAAGCAGGGATACCAGGCATCCATTGAGGCATCTTGTATTGCCTTGAAATAGCCTTAACCAACTGTTTTTGAGTCACGGGATTGGGAGACACACCGTTATAGGTACCAGGGTGATCCATTGCAAACACAAATAATTGTACCAAATCTTGAATATGAATCCAAGACTGCCATTGTTTACCAGAACCAAACCATGCGCCTAAGCCAAATGAAGCAGGTGTCGCCAACGGAACTAACGCACCTCCTGATTTTGCCAAGACCAGCCCAATCCTGATCTTGCTGACATGCGCAACCACAGAAGACATTTCGTCTACTTGCTGTTCCCAAGTAGCCACAACTTTACCAGTAAAGGATTCGGCAATTTTGGTTTCGCTCTCGCTATATATTTTGTTAAAATCTGAGGGATAAAGACCCACAGCTGATGCACTTATAAAATGTGAAACATTGTGATTGGGGTTGTCTATCAATGCACTTTGAATGAGCTGAGTTCCTTTCACGCGACTATCAAAAATAGCTTTTCTATTCTTTTTTGTCCAACGCTGGTTGATTTTAGCGCCTGCCAGGCTAATGATTACATTAACTCCATCTAAAGCTTTTTCATCAATAATACCTTGGTTTGGGTTCCATTGGTACGTTTTAACGTTGGTTGAAAAAGGTGCTGAACGCTTGCTTGTAGAGAGTATTGAAATACGATAATCCATTTGTTCTAAGGCATGTATAAGTGATTTTCCAATCAATCCACTTGCGCCTGTTATGAGAATATGCATATTTTTTTTGGTAAATTTAAGATACCTAGAATTGTGCACCCAAGATTTTTATACTTTTGTTGAGTGAACGCATCAATACATATAGCACCCACTACTGCATCTAGAATAGACACAGTTGATTTTGACAATCTTGCATTTGGAGCAACTTTTTCAGACCATATGTTTGTTTGTGACTACCGTGACGGACAATGGCAGACCCCTGAGATCGTACCCTATGCGCCCATGGAGCTTTCTCCTGCGGCAAGCGTATTACACTACGGTCAAGCTGTTTTTGAGGGCATGAAAGCATTCAAAGATGACAACGGAAGTGTTTGGTTGTTTAGACCTGAACAAAATGCAAAACGCATCAATAAGTCCGCTGAACGTCTTGCGATACCGCAATTTCCTGAAGCACTTTTCCTCGATGGGATGAAACAGCTAATAACACTTGATAAAGCATGGGTTAAAGCTGGAAAGGGAAATTCATTATATGTTAGGCCATTTGTTTTTGCTTCTGAAGCAGGAGTTCAAGCATCTGCTGCAACTGAATATCGATTTATGATTATTTGCGCACCAGTTGCCAGTTATTATGGCGGTGAGGTTCGTGTAAAAATCGCAGATCATTACAGTCGAGCGCCTCAAGGTGGTACAGGCTATGCCAAGGCAGCTGGAAACTATGGAGGTCAGTTCTACCCAACACAATTAGCGAAAAGCGAAGGCTACCAACAAGTCATTTGGACTGACGCTGCCACGCACGAATATATCGAAGAAGCTGGTACCATGAATCTGTTCTTTCGCATTGGCGACACGCTTATAACTGCGCCAACAAGCGACAGTATTTTAGATGGTGTTACAAGAAAGAGTATATTGGATTTAGCAAAACACTTAGGGCTAAAAACAGAAGTGCGCATGCTTCGAGTTGCTGAACTTATTGAAGCTTCAAAATCTGGTACTTTACTTGAAATTTTCGGTAGTGGTACTGCCGTTGTAGTCCAAACCATTGAAGGTTTTGGCTTTAAAGGAGAAAAGTTTGAAACCCCACTTGCTGAAAACAGTTTTGCACTTATGCTAAAAGAAAAGTTGATGGATATACAGTATAATAATGCTGAAGATCCATTTAACTGGCGCTATAAGGTTTGCGACTAGTCTAAAAACTGCTTTAAATCTGGACGCCTGTAATTAGGCCCTTTCATTA
>ERZ1048068.2015-NODE-2015-length-14847-cov-4.540360_pt1 | contig 14847 bp, 11 predicted proteins | sample MGYA00383098_ERZ1048068 | MGnify/ENA primary metagenome ERZ1048068 (study PRJEB29581, sample SAMEA5548368) | metagenome | biome: marine; feature: coastal; material: water | depth 1 m | study: Short-term variability in the microbial, nano- and picoplankton... | reverse complement strand
GTCAGCAACGAGACGCCCGACCGATGGTGGAGTCAATTCATCTTCTGGTGAAGAGATCGTAGCTACAAAGTCATAATCCCTCCTTCTTGGATTCAAAATCTCAATGAAAAGCGATTGGTTCGTAGTCACAGAAAACCCGTCAATCATTGCAGTGAGTCCATTCACGCCGGAACTGGAGGACTCCAGCAATTCGCCCAAATTATTCCGCAATTCAATATCGAGCTGTTGGGCCTCGGCAGCCAGTGAAAGACTCTCTCCAGCACCCAAATCAATCTGAAAAACTTCGATGGATTCTCCTGACTCTGATCGCAAGGTAATCGACCGATCATGGAATCCCGTGGGAATGAGACCTTGATCAATCAATTGGGCATTCGGAATAGATTCGTTTCCCGCCTCGTCAGGAATCAGATTCAACTTCGCAGAAAAATCAAACACCACTTCCTCGATTGTCAAAGGCTGCAACCTGACGAAATACCGTCCGGATTTTCCGGCAATCAATGAGACCCGATCAGACTCGCCATCGCCAAAAGAACGATCTTGCAAGATCACTCCGTCGGGATCTTCAACTCTCGCCCGATATCGACCCAGACCACTTGCCTCAAAATCAAGAAGCATGGCCTGGCCGACAATCACATCCAATGAATACACCCCACCCGGGTTGGGCGCAGACGATGCCAGCGTTCCGGATCGAGTCGATTCAAGAGCATTCGAAAGAGGAACATCTGAAGACGGCGAAAAGGGCTCCAAAGGAATGGTCTGGGAGTATGCCACACCACTTAATGAACAAATTAAAGCGAGCAAAGATAATGAAACTCCCTTGTAAGGAGTCAATTGATTGGAATTGTTGGCAGTCAAAAACATCCTTCTAGGGCTTCAAAGTTGCATTAAGTCTGAAAAACCATCGCTCTCCTATCGGGAGGGAAATCTCCCGCACCTGAACCCTCCCGACAATCTCAGTCGGAGTAAGGTCAACTCCCTGCCAAGTCTCCAGGTTCGATGATCGTTCAATGATCAAATCGACGTCAGGAGCTTCGAGTGACACACCCAGCCCCAATCGAACTTGATGCCCCTCATTCTCATAGCTGAATCCCTGGCCAGCGTCCGCCACCATGGGGTCGGAGCCCAGGGCATATTCAATCAAATTGGAACGACCATCTTCATCAGGATCAGCATAGACGCCTGAGACACCCCTGTCAGCCGACCAAAGAGCATAAGAATCTGCCCCAAAAACGTTTCCCGGCGTTGGCTCGGAAGCGGTCCAATTAATGAAGTCGTTTCCATAGGATTTTTCAGAAATCTTTCTCAACGCCAACCCATCACCGCCAGCTTCAAGGGGCCAGGGGAAATCATCGTCATAATTCACTCGATCAACCCGAACGTATGACCGGCTTCCATCACCTCTGCTCGGCCCCGGGCGGTTGAGTTGAACCGCCTCTCCTCCATCATTGAGCCTTCCTGAACTCCATTGATATTTCCTAATCGAAGGATCGAAACTATACGGCCCCAATTTCGCCAAATCTTCTACAACCAACATCCGCTCTCCGGGCTGAAGAACGACATTGGTCTCAAAAGCATACACCACCCCATCCGCAAGCCACCAAGGTGCAGCCTTATCGAAATCATACAGGCTTACCGGGGTATCGCTAATATTCAACAACTCAATATACTCGGAAGCATTCTCATCAGAAGGATGATACATGATCTCCGAAATCACGATCGGCCCCACCACAGGCGCCCCATTTTTTTGAGCCAAGGTCGCGTCTTGTTGAGCAATGAAGTTGTATGTCCCGCTGCTGGGTTTGTAGTAATACCCCAAGGTCTGACCTTCCAATGAAGGACCAAATTTTTCCTCGAACCGATAGTCAGTCAAGATCGCCCCATTCCCTGAGGAAAGATAGACTGTCTCTCCGGTATCGCTCAAGGAGAAGGGCACCAAACGCCCCGGGTCCGTGCTCTCCTCACCAAAATGAATATCCTCATAAAACACGATAAACCCACCAGCAGGAATCATCGTCCCATCCGGAATGCAGAATTTCGTCAAATCCCCGCCATCATCACTCAAAAACCATCCGCTAATATCGGTCATTTCATTTGATCGGTTGTGAATTTCAATCCAATCGACCTCACCAGCCCCCGAGTTCGCCAACACTTCGTTAATCACGATCATGTTTCCGATGAGGAAAGGGTAATGATCGGAATCGAAAAGATAATACGCCCCCCGATCCGCAACGGTGGCGTCGGGATCGAGAGCATGAAAAGGGTCTCCGCTATCTTTCGCAATGGAATCACCCAGCAAAGAGAAATTCAATTTTGATGGCTCAACGAATTCAGGAAAGCCCAACAAATTATTCGCTCCGGGCAACCCATCTGTATCGCTCAGGCTATAGCTGATTGAAACCGTCGAAAGGGAATCCCAATCAACCGGAGCCACCGATGAGTTGGAGAAGATGGAATTGGTAATCACAGCCTCACTTCCCCCAGCACCAAAATTTTTCTCATAGACCGACACTCCAATTCCACAATCCACAAAGGTATTCTGATCCACCATGATTGTTGACCCCTGGTCTTTCACTCCAATCCCAAGAGGACAACCTACGATGAGGTTATTTCTGGAAATCACCGTTGATCCCTGACCAACTGAAATCCCTTTGTCGGAATTGTAATAAATCTGATTTCCCTCGATCCGCACATCAACACACTGCTCACCGATATCAATTCCATCGCTATTGAAACCATAGAAGCGATAGATCTGACAATCCTTAATGAGCCCGTTCACCACTCCATCGTAGTCAATCGCATCGGTATCCGGGGCGTTGTTTCCTAGAAAAACACAACGCAGGGTTTGCGCCTGCCCCTGCTTCACATTCAAGCCATCACCCGTGATTGGGATGTGAATGAAGCTATCGCGCAGAATCAAACTTCCACCCCGGAAGAACAAGGGGGCCAATCCTTCATCGATATTTAAAAACTCGATCACCACATCCGCATCCAGGCCCGAAATCCCAGCGGGATAAACAAGCGGATCATGACCCCGCCCGGCATGACGCACCGTAAGATGAGATAAGGTGGAAGTGGTTGAAGTTGCTTCAAAAGAAATCCCACCCCATTGCTCGCCATCGAGCCCCGCTATCGTCACCGGGGCGTCTTCCGTCCCTTCAATATTCAATGTCCCATTCACACGAAGTTGCGCTCCCTGGGCCATCACCATCGAAACCCCCTCCTCCACAGTAAGAGTAACCCCGGTGGGGACCAATAGCTCCGTCAGGAAAATATATGGCGATCCGGCCAACGTATATCGGGTATCACTATCCAGAACTCCTTCAACTACAGAGCCTGGACCTGACACAAATTTCGCGGTCAGGGTCGACTCTCCCGTGAGCACGGTATCCAGATCCGCACCACCTTCTGCTTCCACCCAACCGTCAAAGCGGTATCCGGGCGCAGGGACAGCCTTGATCTTCACACCAATGTTGGGGAAAACTTTCAATGTCCCTTGTTCGATAGGCACGCCCTCGATCTCAAAGCTTCCAGGTCCTTGGGAAATCAGAGACAAATTCACCGCAGGATCCAATGAAAGGACAGTTTGAATCTCTTCGATCACATCCCCACTCCGGGCCGTCACGAAGTTTTTCATTCGCTGGATCGAAAACGGATAAGAAGTTTCACTCGGCACCCCACCCCATCGGTCGCGTTGGCGAGGAAGCTCGGGACTCATCAATCCGCTAAAGTAATCGATCAATCCGTGCATTCTCGATTCATCGAATGTCGTCACCAAATGCGCCGCATATCGCTGCGCCAAAAGCTTCTTAAATTCAGCACTTCCTTGAATCCGGCGAATAATCTGATCACCCGACATTAACGGGCCCATTCTGCGAGAAAACGAGGAATTTCCAAAGGTTCGGTCCATATCAGGGATAAAGTAACGCCACTTCCCACCAGGCCGATGGTCACGCCAGATCTCCCGATTCCCGCTCCAACTGGAGTTTCTTGAATACCCTTCTGCTATGACGAAATCCACCGCGCTGACGATATCGATCCGACTTTCGATCACAGCCCAAACATTAGGATCATTAAGATCCACTCCATCCAGGTATTGAATCAAATCGTTGTAATCATCTGTATTCCCATTATCAGCTATCGCGCCATTTCCTAAATCGATTCGATCATACTCACCATCATTGGTCCCATAGTGTTGAAACAGCCAATTATCATCCCACCGGTCACGGATATTATAGAGCCCCCAATATGCTCCATTGATAAAGAGCACAGATGGGCGAAAGCGATTCGTCTCGACCTCCAATCGTCCCCTTACAATGGAATCAAAGAGGGCATCAGTTAAATGCGCCCGCCCCCAATCGTCGCCACCTTCCCGCAAGGTAAGAGCGGTAAATGTGGGAATCCCGGATCCCGGGAAAAGATCAAAATTAATCCCGTCATCACCGTATTTCCCCCGGGTTGTGAAGTTCAGCGCACGCTGCCAATGGCTGGCCCAATTATTCTCCCCTCCAATCCGAAACCCCCCATTCACCCCAAATCCTTCACCACCACCCTCGGGAAAAAACTCCAAATGCCCGGGCGCATCTTTACCTTTATATACCGAGGGACCCACGCCGACATTCCTCTCGTGCCTGTTAAGGTAAATACCAATCTCGTCACCAAAAAGAGTCTCAGGATCAGCAACAACCGACAGATACGGCAGGCCGGAAAACGACTCTCCCATGAAATAGCTCTTTGTCGCAATTGGCCCCGGGACCTTGCCTGCGGAAAAACACCGGGCCCGAACCACCGTGGTTTCAGATACTTCAATCGCTCCTTCGTAGAGCATCGAATTCGGAGAAGTCGGGGAAGGATTACTTCCATCCAGAGAATAATAAATCTCTCCATCGGAAGTGTTCAACTCCACGGACACCGGAGCGTCCAACAGGCCACCCGACGGAGAAATATCTACTTCACCACTCTCTAAACGAGGATCATCAACCAAGAGTCCGCCATTCATTTCGCCTGGAGTCGATTCGACAAAATTCACCCAGAGTTCCGGATCATTTTCATCACGACCGAGGGACACATCTGTCACCTGCTGGGAGTAGCTCACAGATTCACGCAACTCCGGGCCAACAATCTTCATGCTCGCGAGAGACAGGTCAAAACGCAGATCCTGTGAGAGATTGTTAATCTGGTGCACTTCCACCGCCACGACATTTTCACCCTCAAGCAATAGGCCCTGGGGAAGAGTATATGAACTCACGAGTTCTTCCTCATCCTGAGTCACCGGCAAGAGCGCTGGCGTGAGAAAATTGACAAAGCCACCGGACATGTTCTGAGTGGCGATCAGGTTGCCATTCAAATAAACCAAGGCCCCATCATCCACCACCAAATCGAGCGTCATTTCTTCAAAGTCAGCCAAATTCACAACCTGGAATGATTTCCGATAATAGGACGTGATGTGGCGATTCTCGTCATCCGCTCCAAAAGACAGCACTGTCGAAACCGGGTCCCCATAGCCCAGAGGCGCCGCACCTGAACTCCAGGCTCCTTCATCAAAATCCGGTTCTCTCCAGGAAATCCCCAGGTCGGAACCATCGGCGAGATATTTCCAGGTATCCCCCATCCCGATATGAACCGCATTTTCACGAATAACCTCGGTGAGCAAAATTGTTTCGCCCGCAGATGAAAGAGCAAAGTTGGTATGGTGTTTCTCGGTCGTATATCTGGGACGACCGTTGGAGGTCCTGCGTAATTCCACCCCGGCATAGGTGTCATACCCGTCAGCAATCACCACCAGAAAGCCACCCGCGGGAATCATCGCCTCTTTGGGGAAGGACCACTTCAAGGGAACCTCCGGATCATCACTCAGATGGTATCCCCTCAGGGACTGGTCTTCAGCACTCGAATTGTGCAATTCAATCCAATCCGGATAGTCTTCGAAATCGGTGATATCGGGATAGGCCCGGGTATTCGAAGACATGAATTCGTTGATTCGAATCTCAGCGAAACTTACATGAATAATAGCAACGGATAAGGCGTAGGTGAAACCCCAATTCACTTTATAAAAGAATACGACGAAACCAATTCAGTCAAACAGCATTCTCAAATCCAAAAACTCTACCGGGTCAAATATTCCGACACGCCCGGCGCCTGTCCCTCAGACCAGGTCAGTAGTCGATTCACCGCCAATTTATGGAACTCCTCTTGATTCCCTGAAGGCCACACGACGTCCAATGACTCAACCTACTCGCCCTGCCCAGCCGCAATCCGTGTCGTTTTCATTGTTGTTGTGCTGTTTTAGGCTCCCTCCATCTTCCCAACCCGCCAAAAACCTTCATTCAGCATTTTTCCGATAAGCGATCTCGCCATTTCAGTCATCCTTTTCTAAAAAACAGCCATGATACGTTATATTATCACCGCATTGACCGCCGCAGCCACTCTTCTCATGAGCTCTTGCTGCTGCTGGTAAAACTTCCAAGCCCCCGAATTCTCAGGAAATCGGGGGCTTTTTGTTTCCACCCCCATCCGATTAGCCTAAAAAACCACTCATCGAAGAGTTTGAGAAAAAGCTGGCACGCGACTTGCTATTCCCCTCTCAGACCAGCACTAAAGGATCATGAAAAAAATCGAAGCTATTATTAAGCCGTTCAAGCTCGAAGAAGTCAAAGAGGCTCTCGCTGAAGTAAACGTTCAAGGAATGACCGTTACTGAGGTCAAGGGCTTCGGTCGTCAGAAAGGCCATACCGAAATCTACCGCGGATCTGAATACACCGTGGACTTCCTTCCAAAAGTTAAAATCGAGATCGTCGTGAACGACGAGGACTCAGCAAAAGTCGCTGAAGCCATCGTCAAGAGCGCCAATACCGGCAAGATCGGAGACGGAAAGGTCTTCATTTCCGCCATCGAGGAGGCCATCCGCATCCGGACCGGAGAAACGGGGGCCGAAGCGGTCAACGTGAGCTAGTTCCGCCGACGTCCATCAATTTGTTTCATTAAAAACCACCGGTTCCGCAAGGAACGGTGGTTTTTCTGCAGTTCGGATTTACGATCTAAGTCAAATCCTCAGCCGTGACGCTCCGTTGCTCACGGGTTCCCAGCTCCACCGCCTGGTCCACCACCCTGTCGGGATTATCGTCGAAGCGATATCCATGACAGTTGGGGCAAATAACCACCTCGGCCGTCACAATCGAATCACAACCTTCGCAAACCTTGTAAGCAACAGGGTTGTTTGCGATCTCCTTCGCTTTCGCGAGGCGGGCTTGTTGGGTGACATCAGGCATGGACAAAAAAAAGGGCCAAGAGGATTATCCTCTCGGCCCGATAAATCATTCAAGAGAATTCTTTAGGCAGGCTTAATCGCCTTGTTCGTGCGGCTCTTAATGTTAGCCGCCTTGTTCTTCTGGAAAATGTTCTTCTTGGCGGCCTTATCGACAGCAGAAGTGAATTCCACGAAGATTTTGCGGGCTCCTTCGTTGTCACCAGCTTCCGCAGCAGCGAATGCTTTTTTCTGAAGAGTCTTGATGCGGCTCTTGGCTGCACGGTTGTTTTCGGTGCGCTTCTCAATCTGACGCACACGTTTTTCTGCTGACTTGCTGTTGGCCATAGGTCGTTGCCGCTGTTTGGGCGGAGCGGGAAAATAGGGATTCCCGACCCACTGTCAAGTTCCAGTCTTCGAAAAAATTCCCGTCGCGCAAATCCCCCACATGTGGGATGCTTTCCCTATGAAAGTTTCACTTGCCCTGATTGTCACCCTCGGCCTCGGGATCTCCCTGGCCCAGGAACGACCAGAAATCCCCGAAGACCTCCTCGACGACGAACATTTCCGAAACGAAAGCGGTCTCAACGAGTTCACCGTCCCCTCTATTGTCAAGGTATTCAATGAGTTAGAGAAAATATCTCCTCTAACCTACACCAATAACCACCTCAAAAAACACGAAATTCTCCCCCTCGACCGCTCCCGCCTTGCCCTCCGCCTCGGAACTCTGATCGCCGACGGCTTCATCGCCGTGCAGACCGGGAATTCCGACGATGTCCCCGATATCGCATCACATCTCTCTCGCTACGCCAAAGCCCTTGGTGCCGGACATCGCATCAAACGCCATGCCGCCGCCCTTCTGGACCACGCAAAAGCCAAAGATCTCCCGGAACTCAAGAAAGCCCTCGCCGCCACCCAGCGCGATGTCGAACGAGAGCTCATCGGCCTCCGCGACCCCGATCTCTCCATCCTGATCTCTCTCGGAGGTTGGCTTCAGGCTCTCGAAGCCTCATCCAGTGCCGTCGAGGTCAAATTCACCCCCGAAAAGGCTAAAATCCTCTTCCGCGAAGATGTCGCTGACTACTATGCCGAGTCAATCGGCTCCCTGAACCCAAAAATCAGCGAGCAAGCGCACATCCTCAAGATGCGCATCCTCCTCCAAGGTCTCCGCAATGCCATGACCCTCACGCCTCGCAAAAATCCGACGGTGGAGGAAGTCAAGGAAATCTCCGGTGTGGCCAAACAGCTTGCCGAAATCGCTCGAAAATAAATTCTCCCATTCATGACTCTTCTTCTTGGACTCGGCATCATCGGCTCCCGCAGCGCAGACCAACTCATCGCCGCCGGACATTCTCTCAAGACCTGGAACCGCACGCCCAAGGATCGTCCCGAATCGGTCGACGATCCCGTCGAGGCTGCTCGTAAAAGCGATATCATTATTTCCTACCTCCGCGACGACACCGCCGTCCGAGAGATCTTTACAAACATTCTCCCCGAGCTGACCGAAGGTACAGCCGTCATCAACCATTCCACCATTGATCCCGACACCACGGTCTGGCTTGATCAACAATGCCAGAAAGCGGGTTGCCACTTCCTGGATGCTCCTTTCACTGGCTCGCGCGATGCCGCCGCTGGAGGCAATCTCGTCTACTACGTTTCCGGGAAACCCGAGATCCTCGAGCAACACCGCGACCTCCTGGGAATCACATCAAAGGAAATCCTCTTCATGGGGCCCCCTCCCGCCGCCACTGTCGTCAAGATCACGACCAACCTCGCCACGGCTTCCGCAGTGCAGGCGCTCACCGAGGCACTCGAAATCGCCCGCCGTCATGGAGTCGATCCCCGCGATTGGCACAAGGCGGCCCAACTGAACGGTTGCTACGCTCCGGTCATGGGGATGAAGATCCCAACGCTTCTCGAGAGCGATTTCACCCCGCATTTCTCCACCGAGAACATGGCCAAGGACACCCTCTACGCTCTGCAACTCGCCGATGCCGCCGGAGTGACCGCCAATGGCAACCAAGTTACCTGGAACAATCTCTTCGAAGCGGAAATGCGCGATGCCTCGGAAGACTTTTCCGCCACCGCCCGCCAACACCACACTCTCGACGCCGACCTCGACGAACCTGTCGAAAAATCATGCAGCCGTATCCGCGTCCAAGGCCCTGATGCCGAACGCTACCTCAACGGCCAACTCTCGAACGATGTCACCCTCGCCACCGAGGAGGAAATGATCGATGCCTGCCTCCTCAACGCCAAAGGCCAACTCGAACTCTTCGTGCAAGTTCACAAAGAGGGCGATGACTTTATCGTCGAAGGCCCCTACGAACTAGCCGCCGAACTCATGGCGCGCCTCGACAAATATCTCATCGCCGACGACGTGGAACTCATCGACGAAAGCGAAGAAGACTCCGCATACACTCTCTGCCTAAATGAGACCCGACGCATCCTCGAAGGAATCCCAAAGTGGCCCAACGAGCTCTTTCCCGGCCTCCTTCCACCCGACGCCGGACTCGAAGAAACTGCCATCTCCTACACCAAGGGATGCTACACCGGACAAGAAGTCATCTCCCGCATGAAGCGTGCCGTAAAAACAAACAAACACCTCGTCCGACTCAATCTCGACAAGCCGCTCATCCCCACCAACGCCAAACTCATCGTTAATGGAAAAGAAGCCGGATGGATCACCTCGGTCGCCACGTTGGAAAGCGGGCAGGCCATCGCCCTTGGGTATCGCCTGCGCAAATTCAAAGACTCCAACGAAGTCGAGGTCCACTCTCCCTCATCAGACGAAGTCATCGGCACCGCCACGGTCCGCACCAAGGACTAAAGATCGAGGAAGTTCTTCAACAACTGCTTTCCGGAATTCGTCAGAATCGACTCCGGGTGAAACTGCACTCCGTGGACGTTGAGATCCTTGTGCTTGAGGCCCATGATGATGCCGTCTTCGGTCCTAGCGGTGACTTCAAGGCAATCAGGCAGCGTCTCCTTCTTCACGACCAGCGAGTGATAACGCGTCGCCTCAAAGGGATTCTCGAGGCCCTTGAAAACACTCTGGCCTTCGTGATGAATCAGCGAAGTCTTCCCGTGCATCAGAGTCTCCGCCCGCACCACTTCCCCGCCATAAACCTGACCGATGGATTGGTGACCTAAACACACTCCGAACACCGGCAATTCAGCACCAAAGGCTTTGATCACATCACAGGAAATCCCCGCTTCGTTCGGCGTACACGGTCCGGGTGAGATACAGATTCGCGAAGGATTCAAATCCCGCAGTTCATCCACCGTTACAGCATCATTACGTAAGACCTTCATCTGGGCTCCGAGTTCACCAAAATACTGCACCAGGTTGTAGGTAAACGAATCGTAGTTATCGATAACGACTAGCATAGAATTGATTGGTTGATAGGCTCGTGACAGCTAAAACAGACATCAAAATTACCGGGGTTCATTTCGCCACAGGAAGGGCACCTTAACTGAACCTCCGCACCCTTGGCCATTTTCTCATCGTGTTCGCCCAAAAGCTTAACCGCCTTGGGGAATTCCTCGTCATTAAGAACACAGAGATGTGGAAAGAACTCCGGGATGGGCGCAGCGGTGACGCTAAGGTTCTCGTTTCGAAGTAAGGTCTCAATCCCGGCATTCTCCAGAATATCCATAGAGCGGGTCACCTGATGCAACTCGCGATGTCTAAAGATTTCCTTCATACTTTCGGAGCGAGGGTTTTGGCCAATCCAACCGCTCGCATCATGGCGGCAGCCTTGTTGACGGTTTCGTTGTATTCGTAGGTCGGCACACTGTCGGCAACGACTCCGGCACCCGCTTGGATGTATACCTTATCGTCTTTCACCAAACATGTCCGCAAGGCGATGCAGGAATCGTGGTTTCCATCCCAACCAAAATAACCCACCGCTCCGGAGTAGGAACCGCGTTTATTCTTCTCGAGCGAGTTAATGATCTGCATCGCGCGAATCTTGGGCGCACCACTCACTGTCCCCGCCGGGAAGGTCGAACGTAAGACGTCGTAGGAACTATGCTCCGGCGAAAGACGCCCGCTGACATTGGAAACGATGTGCATCACGTGACTGTATCGCTCGACGATCATCTGATCATCGACCGATACCGAGCCGTGCTCGGAAATACGTCCCACGTCATTGCGCGCAAGATCAATCAACATGACATGCTCCGCGCATTCCTTTTCATCGGCGAGAAGTTCGGCAGCAAGCGCGTCATCTTCCTCTTTGGTCTTCCCTCTCCAACGCGTTCCGGCAATCGGACGAATATCAATTCGACCATCAATGGCCCGCACGTGGACTTCCGGCGAACTTCCCACGAGCGAAAAGTCAGGCGTTTCATAGACGAACATGTAAGGCGATGGATTGATGTGTCGCAGTGCGCGATAAAGATCAATCGGCGCTCCATCAAAGTCTGCTTCGAATCTCTGACTCGGCACGATTTGAAAGGCATCACCGGCCGTGATGTATTCCTTGGCCTGCACCACCATGCCCTCGTATTCCTCCTGCGTCGTATTACTCCGCGGTTCGGGAGCTTCGATGTCAGCCAAACCATTAAGCGGAGACATATGAAGCGGACGATCCAGCATCTCGACCACCGCTTCGATCCGGCCCCGGGCATCAGCATAAGCTTCCTCCGGCGAATCCGCTTCATCAAGCATGGCATTGGCAATCAAGAGAAGGCGACGCAACTTGTGATCAAAAACAACGAGAGTATCCGCGAGAAAGAAAATAGATTCCGGCAAACCCAAGTCGTCCTCCGGCGTTTGCGAAACTGAAGGCTCAAATTGCTGCACCGCATCGTAACCCACATAACCCACCGCCCCGCCGAAGAAAGGTGGGGCATTGCCATGAGTCACAGGACGATAGCCTTCCATGAGACGCTGTATTTCATCAAGGACATCACCTTCACGTTCACGCGTCTCAACCTGGCCACCACGCTCGATGGTGACTTCATTCCCCCGGGAAGTGAATACCCAGCGCGGCTGGCTTCCGACGATGGACCATCGTCCGCTGGCATCTGTGCTTTCCGCGCTCTCAAAGAGAAAGGCATTTTTGCCATCGCGGAGCTTCAGGAAAGCCGAAACCGGAGTCTCGAAGTCAGCAGCAAGCTGGGCATACACAGGCACGACGTTTCCGGCCTGTGATAACTCAGCAAACTCCTCTGCGCTTGGCTTGACGGGGACCTGATTCACTCGGGGCGTAGTTTGCTCATCATCACGACGCTGGCAACCCTGAATCTAACCTCCGAACAACTCTCCGTAAAATGCCGGATCCACCTCGGGTTCCAGTGACTGCCAGGCCGTCACCTCGTTTTGGCTCGCGGCACAGATCTCGAGCTCATGACCGGAAATCCTTTCCCGCACGACCTCACAAGCCTTCACCGGGCAGTTACAATCGCTGCTCAGATGCCCTAGCACCACACGTTTCAAGCCCTCTGGGACCAATTCAGCGATCAAATCAGCCGCTTGATCATTCGACAAATGCCCATGCTGTGAGGAAATCCGCTGCTTTGTGCTAAAAGGCCGCTTGGTGTCAGCCTCCAGCATCCCCCACTCATAATTAGCTTCCAGCACCAGGCCCTCGACTCCTTTCAGCGCCCGCAAGACCTGCGCATCAACATGCCCCAAATCCGTCGCCACGGCTACCCGGCGCTCTCCCTTCGAAATGACATATCCAACCGGCTCCACCGCATCATGTGGCAGCGGAAAGGTCCCGATCTCAAATCCCTCCCACGAAAATTGCTGTCCGGCCTCAAAAGCGACCCATTCAGCTTGCTGCTTCAGCCCTTCTTGAACCACCCGTCCGGTCATCACGCTCGCCACAATCGGCACCCGCCATTTCCGCAAAAAGACATCCAGCCCCCGAACATGATCACCATGTTCATGCGTCAATAATATCCCGGTCAGCTTTTCCGGGCTCACCCCCAGCGCCTCCAAACGTAATCCCAGCTGCTTCGCGCTCAGTCCGGCATCGACGAGAAGGTATTTCCCCTCACTTTCCACCACGGTCGAATTTCCACCGCTACCACTTCCAAGAACTGCAAAACGCATCGCCTTGAGGATGCTCTATATACAGCCGTGAGGCAATCATTTGAAATGAGGAATGTTCATTCCCCTTACCCGTTCCTCACCAAGTTCTCCTGGTTCCTCGCAATCGTATTCACAAGGGTTCCTGCCACGATGATAAGAACGATCGAAACACCCTCATCTATGATCGAGAGGTTTGATGCTTCCTGGTATTTGGTAATGCTCTCTGCATTCATGTAGGCTTTTGTTGAAACCCGGGTCATGACTCCGGAAAACAGCCACACGGCCCACCACCAACCCAAAAATCGACCATCCGGGAGCAAACTTCACCCCCTGTTCAAAATCACCTCCGCATTCTATTTGCGCCCTCACGAAATCGTTCTTAGTATGTCTAAACCATCCATGAAATTTCCTCTCCTACTTCCCTTCGTCGCTTTTTTCGCCATGAGCTGCACGCACACCAGCAGCACGCCTGACGGACGCATCAGCAAGAATCCCCAATTCTACGACTCACTCGACGGTCGTGAGCAACTCATGGTCAAAACCGGCCAAATCGAAAACGGCATGTCCAAATCATCCGTCTGGCTCGCCTGGGGAGAACCAGCCGCCAAAAATCACGGTCAGAACGGCAGCGCTCGCACCGAGCAATGGATCTACCGCAACTACCTCCCTATTTACACCCAGTCCGTCTTCGGAGGCTCGGGCTACGGACGACTCCACGGCCGCCGCCACTATAACTACGGGTATTACGGAAGCGGCCTGGGACTGGGCGTCTCCTACGTCCCCTATCCCTCGGCCCGCGTCGATTTTGAAAACGATCGCGTCGTCCGGTGGACCCGGGGCAGCCGCCGCTAAGTCTACTTCAGCAAACTCTTCCCGGTCATCTCTTTGGGAGTCTTGACCCCAAGCATATCGAGGAGAGTCGGAGCGACATCCGCAAGGATTCCGTCGGCGACTTTCCGCTTCTTGTCATCGTCGGCAACATACCAAAGATGCACCAAATTAGTGGTGTGCGCGGTGTGAGGCGAGCCATCGGCATTGCGCATGAATTCGCAATTGCCATGATCCGCCGTGATGAGAAGCTTTCCTCCCAAACGCAAAGTCTCTTCAGTCACGGCCCTCACTGCATCATCAATTCGTGTCACCGCTTTCTTGGCTGCTTCCACCACGCCGGTGTGCCCCACCATATCAGGATTGGCGAAGTTGATAATGACGAGATCGTAATCCTTGAGGTGTGACACCACGTATTCTTCGACCTCCTCCGAACTCATCTCCGGCTTGAGGTCATAAGTCGCGACATCCTTGGGCGAAGGAACGACCTTGCGATCCTCCCCCTTGTAATTTTTCTCCAAGCCGCCGTTGAAAAAATACGACACGTGCGGGTATTTCTCGGTTTCGGCAATTCGTAGTTGCGTCTTGCCTGCCTTCGACACCGCTTCGCCGAGCGTCATCTTGATCGTCTCCGGCGGGAATACCACCGGACAGTCGTAAGTCTCGTCATATTCCGTCAGCGTCAAAAAATCCACTCTGGGACGACGTCCCGCCTTGAACTCCTTAAAGGTCG